>Ga0209780_1001991_pt1 | contig 14118 bp, 9 predicted proteins | sample WorMetexBAHAMAS2_FD_187384 | JGI IMG/M metagenome (GOLD analysis project Ga0209780, IMG submission 187384) | Marine gutless worms symbiont microbial communities from Max Planck institute for Marine Microbiology, Germany - Inanidrilus exumae... | ecosystem: Host-associated > Annelida > Digestive... | reverse complement strand
CATTACTACACTGCAGTTATAAGACCAGTTCTTGAGTACTGTGCCCCTGTATGGCACTATGCACTAACAAAATCTCATACTCTACAACTTGAAGCTATCCAGAAGCAAGCCATACAAATCGTACTAAATTTCTCTAGAGGGATGCCGTACTCATCAATGCTATTTGCTGCAGATTTGAACTCGCTAGCGAGTCGCAGAGAAGATATCTCACGTAAATTTTTCCACAATATCACCCAGTCTACTTCTTGTCTTCACCATTTTCTACCAGACCCGAAGTTGTCATCGCATAATTCCAGACTTAGATCCTATGAAAAATTCCCATACATATTTACATACACGCACCAAACAATACCATTCATTTGTCCAGTACGCACTGAGCCACTATCAGGATAGAATATACAACTCATAGACTGTTCACGTTTGACTCTGACTTATTGCATTATTCATTGTATTTTTACTTTTATATGTATCTTTATTTGTAGTGATTTTAGTGCATGTTTAGGCCTATAGCTTGTATATTTAGCAATTCAGCTGTTCAGATGCAAGTATGTTTTAATAAAGTTGAGTTGAGTTAAGGTTGATTAGTACAAACCAGCAAACAATTTCATTGTATGAATGAAAAAATACAAACAAAACCTTTAATAACTGAAGTCCATGCCACCATGAGTAGCACAGAAAATGTTGCACCTTGTAGACCATCTGGACCAGTGGCATCTACGCGACAAAACACACATAATCCTGAGATAATAATAATAATAATCAAGATGATATTTATGGAGCTGTCATCATGGCAAAGGACACGCGCATGTGACAGCATGTTCCCTCACGCCTCCCAGTGTTCACCCCTCCACTAAGGATCGTCGCTATCAACTAAGTAACTATCAGCATGCCATTTACCTGCTCCTGTACGTCAACTTTAAGCGTGGGAAAACTGTACCGCCCTGGTGATGACTGCAGCCATGCATAGGCGGCGGCAACGTCAGTTCTTTACTCACAGCAGGAGACCACCAAAGGGTGGCGATAGAGAAGCTAATTAGCTTCACACAGTGGTTTCGCCGGCGCACATATGCCAGCGTGAGTGAAGATAGTAAGTCCGGGAACCGGGCAATCAGTGTCACTTTGCACGTCGGGCGGTCTCACTAAGAACAAAGAAAATGCTTAGCATGTTCCGCCTCCGGAACAAAAAAATGTTCCGTGACCGGACCGAACCGACGTTGTTCCTGGCCAGAACAGAAACAGTTCCAGTTCGATCTCTAGTCTGTAATTAGCCAGCTGTTTGCTGCACTGCTCAGATCAGCTGCGAACGTCTTAAGTGGACTTCTCACTGACACGTTTGAATGTCACTGACGGCATGCTAACGCCATACGCCGTAACGCCCTGTGTCATGATATAAAATGTTTGGCTATACACATTGCTAGCCCTGTGCATAGCCAAACATTGCATATCATAACACAGGGTTAGTATAATTTATTCACCAGATGGTGACACATAACGCAACCAAAGTACTACCACTAAGCAATCAAACTAAACTGACCTTAACCGTAACACTAACCCTAACCGACACAGTAACCCTAACACTAACCCTCAGTCCCTACTAAACCCTAAAATTTATGTGCACTAAAAGGTTATTCCGAATTTAGAAAAGGAATTTTTCGCGGAGGTGCCCAGCAGGGTTTGTGGGTGGGGCGAATAACTGCACTACCCGTTTGCTGATTTAGCTGTACTCTGCTAAGCATTTGCCACATGGAAACTACCATCAGATCATAGCTCGTATTGGACCTTCGTTGCTGAAATTCCATAATATGAAGTGTCACTTATCTCTAGGATGGATTCCTAGTCATGCAGGCATTGATTACAATGAACAAGCCGATATTCTTGCCAAAAAGGCATTGAAGGACAGTCCAATATCAGCCAAAGGCCAGTTATCATTGCCAGCGTGTAAGAAAATGGTTGCTAAGAATACAAAGAGATTGTGGCAGCAGAGATGGGAATGGTCTACCACTGGAGGAGTCACATATGAATTAATAAGTACAGCTGGGAGGCCAACGGTGTTCCCAAGTGACAGATGTTGTGCCATTAGTTACTGCCGGCTATTGCTCGACGATTTCACACTTAAAGTACATCAGTTCTGATCTGGCTTAGTTCAGTCGAAGTTAAGCGACTGCATTCAGGGTATTGACGATTTGCAGCACTTCTTCTTCGAATGCAAGAATTACGAAACCATCAGACACGATATGATCGAATGGGTTCAGTATGTACTAACATTAGTAGATCAGCATAAGAGGCCTAATTTGTCTACGTCATTGCTTTTGGCACCAAGTGGTTATAAACAGATCAGCAACTGGGTGCGTGGTGAGATTCTGGGATGCACCTTCGAGTACATCGGTAAATCCAAATGACATCTGTAGAAGACCATACAATACGTAATATGTTATCTACACAGCAGCATATCATCAGTTTCTTTGTCTAAATAACTGCAAAGTCGAATACAGCGTTCATTACTCTAATATCTGCAACATCTTACTCCAGTATTAATCAGTTCACAGTTGGATCGGTGGAGCCACGCCGTTACCTTGGCTTCTCCTTATATCTGGATACTGGCTCGATAAGTTGCTCCTTCATTATTCAATGCAGATCGGCGGGGCCACGCCTTTACCTTGGCATAAATATAACACTACAATATCGGAAAAATAACTATTGTGTGATTCTAGTGTATGATTTTCCAGGGAAGATTGTAAAGTGTGGACCAACCAGATACTGAAATTATCACCAAGTGTGGAATCCGGCGAATCGAGGACATTTTGAGAATCCAACAACAACAATAAATTTATCATTTATCATTAAAAAAGGTTTTGTGGGGTATGTATGGAAAAAGGGGCTACGCCTTTTGTTGGCATGAAATAAAAGAAACAAAGAATATATGACAATTTTCCAGCACTGTGTATAGCCTGTCAACGTAGGGAACTCTCAAGGCTAGCCTCTAGCCCTATGTATAGACATTGCGATACACATCAAACATACCTTCAGAACTAGCTGGCAGCGAATAAATAAATACCGGGAGTATGAATACGGCTGGTTTAAACCCAGACATATTATAAGACTGGTGAAAGATTAACACACTTTCCTATGAATAACAACTAATTCACCCACAACACACACTACGATCGTGTATCTACACGATTGGCCAATGACGCGAAAAGTGTACTAAAGATACGATTCAGCAACATTGTTGAATCATGAATGTTGATAGTTTAGAGGTGGTCAGATCGATGAGTTTTCGATTTCTTCAATAATCGTAGGCTTAGCCATGGGGCCCGCCCGATTTACAAAAAATCTAACAAAAAATCATAAGTTAAATATAAGTTTATCCTAAGTTATAAAGTTAAGATTTTCGTAGATTTTTATATGTAATTTACTAATGCAATCTTAAGACTTACTACTAAGTTACCGTATTTCCTCTAATAGAAGCCCCCGGCTTCTATTAGAGACCCGGTTTCTATTAGAACCACCCGGTTCACCGATGAACATGTATTTTAAAACACGAAGATTCTTTGTTTTATATTTATTACTGCAAAGCGAAATACGATAATACCCGGCCGGCGGTAGGCCATACCGCCGTTCTGCTAATCACGCAATATGCACGAGTGACACAATGCACCACAGTGCTACCGCGGGATGTGCAATTAGTTCTATGATATTCACCTTTAGACCCCCCGGCTTCTGTTAGAGACCCGGCTTGTATTTGAGACCCAGCTTCTATTAGAGGAAATACGGTATATACTGACACTGCCACATGCCAACAACAGCTGTTTGTTGCTGTCAAGGTTGCATATGCTACTAACTAATGCAATGTGGTCAAAAACCAACTGTTTAACCTCACATATAGCACCAGTATCGCTATCTGCTTTTGTTTATTTACAGAAAATCCTTGTTCAACAGAATTTGCCTGATATCTGACTAAACCTAAGTGAAGCGTGTATAGCCAGTCATTGTGTCATGGAACAGTGTGTTAATCCTGTCTTCAGACATGATGGAAAGAAATCTGCTACATTTTTCAGCAACAACTTCGTCAATATACTTTGTATGTTCCTAAATAATGCCATCTGCATAATTTTCATGGAATATATGTTTGTCCACCATTACCTGAAGTAGGGTTTTCAGCCATTCCTTGTTGCTGTCATGTTGCCAATAATGGTCAAAATTTCAATGACTTTAAAGGACCTGACCTGTTTTCAAGAACTTTTCAGGCCTAGACAATAAAAGAAAAAATTCAAGGACTTTCAAGGACCTGTGGGAACCCTGTGAAAGTTGACACGACCCAGCCAACTGATCAACTGATCAAAGAACAGGCATGCTATCTTCAAACTAGCATAAACGCCCCATAATGTGCTGGCTGCTATAACCGAATCTTCTAGTGTAAGAAGTTTCTCAGTTACAAAGAAAAGCTTACGTGAATCCGCAACAAGATGTAAAAGATACAACATCAAATGACTGACGTTAATAAAATTTATAAATGTACAATGTCACAGTACACAATGTCAATGTCACAAAAATAACAAGCAAAAATTAACTACAGGATGATTCATTTTTACTTTAAACAATCAACTGCACATGCAGAACAGTAAGTAAGTAAGCAAAAAACGTTTATACAGTACCATAATCATTTAAGTATAAATGAATCTGACGCACAGAGGTAACTTCATTATACACATTTAATGCATTGTGATAACTTTATCCACAACACTGCACAGTTAGTTAATCAAATGTCAGCATATTATCAAAAAGTCAATTAGTGATGCATGACTAAACTTTAGCATACCGGTATCTACACGATGCATAACATTGACAGTGATTTAATTATTTTTTTTTAAATTTACATCTGACGCAAACAAATAACATTCTTGACAGACTGCAGTTTGACTCATTTCCAACTTAGTCACCAGTGGTTACACATTCGAAGAAGCACATCACATTCCATTTCCAACATATTCCATCACATATGTATCAACTACACTGTGTTCCATCACATCATAGTATGACAATTTACTTTTAATTACAAATAACCACTTCGAATTTGCATCATAAATAGGCAACTTGGGCACACAGACTCCAACAAATAATGACGTTTGACCTCTACCTACAAGTCATATGACAGTGCGTTTACACGGGAAATTTGGCCTTCATCACAGACAGACGTAGCATACACCTATTAGTTAGAGTTAGTTAGTTGGAGTTTCAGAGACAAAAGGTCAGGAGTGGAGAGCTATCCCTACCCAGTGAAGGAAGGCCAGTGATATATTAACCTCAACCCTGGCCGCCATTTTCTTCAGCAGCCACCCAAAAAAGGAAAGGAAAAAAAGGGAAAGGGATCGAGACTCATGTAAATTATTACGCTAGCGCCTACAACAGGGGAAGACAACTATTGCACTGCAAGACTAAACTAAACCAAATACAACAAAAAACCATAATAAATCTTAACTAAGCAATACAGATAACACAGAATTAACAAAACAAACTAAATCCAGGTTCGATCGCCTCCTACGATTTCCGTCCTGAAAATGGAGCGGCGACTATTCTGGTAGAAAGGGACAGGATGGACAAAAGACGAAAATAGGTAAAGCAAACCAGAAAAGGAAAAAGGGAAGTGAATTTAAGTACACGATCAACTATGACCACACAACTACAGTTCATGAAATACCACTAATGCACATTATGAATTCAGGCTGGTTGGTTGGTTGGGGTTTAATGGCACTTTCAACATAATTCAGGTCATATTGTGCCTTTAAGGTATTGGTAGGTTTCGTGACACAGCAGTAAAACATCGGTCTTTGGCCGGCGAACTTTCCCAGTCCTGCGCTCGACCTGTAGCTGACGGGTGACCATTTATGTGGGAAAACCGTCAGCTACAGGTCAACCAACTAGGTCAACTCAGCCTTTCATCCCTTCTGGGTTGATAGATGAGTGTAGTAGCTGCAACTGGAATTCTTCTACCTCAGTTAGGGGTGGCGCCATCTGGTGAATGCTTACAAAGGAAAGGCAGGCATGGTGTATTTGCAGGTAACACTGTGTGATCCATGCCTGAGCACTTTGAGAGTTATACATAGATATACATACTATATAAATGACACTATATATACTCTTTCTTTCCTTTCCTTAACTATATTGTAAATATTACAATCTCATGGATAAATTCTTGGATAAGATACACTAGAAAAAATATAATAATAGTAGTAGGTTTAGACTGAACGAATAAGCCACAATTAGGTAAATTATTTGATTGAAGAAGTACAATTTATGCAAGATTTCTTATTTAGAAATTACAATTCTTCATATAAGTTGACTCTTTAAAATAAACTTTGAAATATTTTTGCTGGGTATATATCTTTAAACTCAGTAGAGGAATAGTGTTGATGTCGAGTTTGATCATAAGAAGAACAAAACAGATACAGATACATATAGCAACCACCCTTACTGTTTATCAGTTATGCTGATTACGGACAGGACAATGGTACATATTCCACAGAAATGGTTAGATGTGTCCTCTGCAGCTATGGTTACTACTCATGTGCAGTACTATAAAGCAGAAATATCTTTTCTTTCCAGTATTTTAAATTTGTATCAGTATTTTAGTAATAAAACTGCAAATATGGGTGACGTTTTCAGACAGAACAAATTCCCTAGATTCTTCTAACATGCAGCAGCAAAAAACACGAGCAATTTCTTAGTTGTTGTGACTCAATGAATGCCACTGACAAACAAACTCACAAGAATAAAGAAAATTTAACAAAGAAAAATGCACAAACACTCGAAAACAAAAAAATAACACAAAATGGCCCAAGTTAAAACAGCAAAAACACGCAAAAAGCTAAATTTAAACCAAAACCAATAGTCAGCTATAAGAACTGCTCATACATGTGAGCATATCACTACACAACTGTGGCACGCAGTACAGCATGGAACAGTTTTGAGAAATGTCCTCTTATCTTCCAGTCTTCATTGCTCACATGTTGTGTTTTGGAAAGAAAGCACGATGGGGGAGAAAAAACATGACATTTTCACATTTGTTTCTGAAGCCTTGCTACACAAGAGCTCAGAAGAGCTCGGAAATGGCTAACCATGTTGTGATGACAGTCCTCACACTTAGCATTAGAATCACAGACGTGTGGATGGAGGAATTTCATTAAAACCCACCTCCACTGAAGCCTCTCTTTCCATGAATGGATCCAGACCCCCATTTAATACAAAGTAGCCGTTCTCCGTGGTGAGCCACATACCTAAAACCAGCTGGATCCGTTAAGGTGATTAGCCACAATGCAACAATGTTCCAGACAGAGACATACAATGCATAGCATAAATCAAACCATTAACATGATCATCTAAAAACAGACTATTAATGCATAAGACACCCACACTGTGTCCGGAAAAAAGATGCCACTGCATTTTGCCCATAACTTTGTTAAACACTGACCAATTATCAAATTTTTTCACTGCCAGCTTAGGAGTAAACATCTATTAAAACGATAATTAAATCATCCATCACACCTCAAATGCATCGCTACACTACTTTGTGAAATATTAGTGTGAGAAAATCAGTGACACACGAAACATGTATTGTGATTCACGATACATAACAGAGTACTCAAATACAGTGCCATGCTTAAGATGTGGTAGGGTCTTTGACTACTACTTTATTACAAATTTACTGCCGAGTTTCCTTTGAAAGAATTTTTACAATCGGTCAACATCTGGCAAAGTCATGGGCAAAAAGTTGATTGCCTCAAGCACTCTGTGCACCCTCTCACATCTGCTGAAAGATGAACTCATGTGAGATCTGACATATGGCAAGCAGTAACTGTTGCAATGACATCACATTATGATAATAGACCTCAATGATCTTGTATCCAGAATCAAAAAGTATCAGAGTGCAGTATTATTGACTGCTTTTCACTCACTGGCTGATGCCATCAGTGTTCTTTGTGAGCGTAGGCACTTTGGATGCCACAGGTGAACACAGTCGGTCATTCTGTGGTTTTTCGATCTGGTCACTGTAAATATCTTTTCATCAATAGATCAAATGATGCAACATGATTGGACGGATATTTTTAGTAACTGTTTTGAACAGTGGAGTCTTGCACAACAGTTTGCTTTACTCAGTTATGGAGCATGGTAATTTTTGCACATTAACATTTTGCAAAGCAGTCTAGTAAGATGGGATCCTTAATTATCAGTTCACTACTAATTCACTGCTAAGTCTGTCAGTGATAGAATTTTGGAAATCAATTATCATTTGGCAAAGTTATGGGTGAACGTATAGTGGCACCTTTTTCCATACACAATGTACATCAGATTGGCATATATCATTGCAAAAGTTTCTGTAACTATCAGCTAGCAAACTGTAACCAACAACATACAGTTCATTATTCATAGACAAAAATCTCTTGTCTCAACGACAGATGCATAGTCTACAACTACCATTATTGTGACACAACTTAAGCAAGCAGTATAATACAAAAGTGAAAAAGTAGCAATTTACACAGTTTTAGCTGATGAAGACGTACAAAACACGCATCAAATTAATATTTAAAACCACACAACAGAGGCCACGGGAAACAAGTACCTAATACACAGTGAAATTGACTTCAATACCAACATGTGGCAACACTGAACGCTTTTTAGATTCAGTTAAATACAAAATAAACTACACACACCAAAAAGATTACCACAACAAGATGTTTCTGCAATATTAGTAATAGTAAAAAAGGTAAAGGCTTCCCATACTCGTTAATGAGCGTTGTGCCCAGAGCTGATCCCGGTGCACAGGCAATCAGCCTGCAGGCCATCCACCAGCAGTATAATCTGTATGTAATTTTGAATTACCATCAAAAGTATTGCATAAACGTGTTTTGCTAAATTTACGACTATGATTTCTGTAAACTGTATTGTGTAAATGTTTTTGTTATTGTTTCTGCCATGCCTGCGGTTACCTTCCCAGCTGTAGAGCATCACGGCCCCTTGTCCTGTACCAAGTTATACTGCTAGGTGACAGAGGCACATAGGTGTAAACAACTTCCCCAAGGTTGATTAATAATAGTAATATTAAGAATTGACCAGTAAAACGACAAAGTAACAGTGAGCATCAATTTGTATAATTAATGGACTTGATTAAACTCAACAGACAATGCAATTTCCATTTGAATCTCCACCTGCTATTATATCATGTAACTGAAAATGACACTGACCTACAGTTAATGTGGAAGTAATTTCAATAACAACTCCATGCTCGATTATTCCAGTATGCATCTGCATAGTGGTTATTTTTTATTTCTATTGTATTCTCAGTAGGTCTGTTTATTTTAAAATTCATATTAAAATTTTTATATGCACTATGACCTATGCACAATTCAAACTGTTGGATATGACACATTGAAATAATATAAACACCAAACAGCCATTGTAATGCTCACTCAAATAACCATACATTTGTTTGAGTATAAACAACCTCTACTATTTTGACAATAGCACATATTCTGACAAAATTTGCAGCGAGTACTTAGCAGAAAAAATTTAGCAGCTATATCAAAAACTTACATGTTTGGATATTTCAGTACACATATTTAAAAAGTGCATGCTTGGATTCACCAGCATTGTCTCAAGTTCTCTTATAATAAAATATAAACATGACGATCATTGCTCAAATTTCTGTAACTACCAACAAACAAACAGTTTTTTTGTTAGCAGACAAAAAGCCTCCATCTTGGCAACAGAAGTGCAGTCTATTAAATCATATATCTGCTTATCATATATGCGGAATGTCTTACTGGACCTCATCATTGCTGTATGCCAAACAGCTCAACAAAAGTCCACGTTTTGCAGACATGTGCCAAATCTGATGCAAATGCCAGCTGACAAGTCACGTTTTGGCACTTTGCAGATGTTTCAAGCATGGATCAAAGCATCAAACACTTATTTTTTACAGGAAAATGAAAGCAAGTTTTATTGCTATGTTTTGTTTACACAACATGTACATTATGTCTCGAGAAACAAGCTTGACATTTGATTTTTACCTTGCCCCTGGCAGAGGTGTGATGTAGTATGATCATGATGTCAGTATGTTTGTCCGTCCACCTGCGTATCTCAAAAACCCCATGCCAAAATATTCTGTATATTACCTGTGGCTCAGTCCTATTCTGACAGGAGTGCAATAGGTTATGTACTTCCCGTTTTGTGGATAACATCACGTTTTCATGTAAAATGCAGAGAATAGGTCATTCAGTTCACCAGGTGGTGGCACCAGGGCAAAGTGTACCGTACACTCTCCAAATGCAACTTGTTGATCATCACTTTGGCAAATATATACTTATTTTCAAAACCCTTTCATTGTTAGAGTACTAAAGAAATTTTGTAAATTACATGTTAGCAGGTTTTCCACCTCACCTAAGGTATGTTTCTACACTACAGTGTGAAAAATTGCAACTGCTGCCAATTTCAGTGGCATCTTTGCATGTGAGATCTCAGAATTCATCTTACCAGTTACTTTTGATGGTAAGAGTATAAGTTTGGCAATTATACTGAACGTTCACATTTCACAATGTAGTGTTGTAACACAGCTGAGGTGGGGTGGAAGTCTATCAGTCTCACAGATGAATACGGAATCCGTCGATGAAATAATTTTAAAAATTGGTCGACATATGCCAACATTCTGACAAAAATTCAAGTGTGTTGTTTTTAAAGACACAGTGTACAACAGTTGTTGTTAACAACAAATTTACAGTAGCACATTTTATGCCTTAAAGACAGCAAATAATTACAATATAATCAAAAGAAGGCTTAAAATACAGAAGTGGCAACACCATTGTTAATAACAGTGAATGGGGTTGTAAAAACTGCAAAAACAAATGCGCTGATTCCAGAAGTCATGAAAAAGCACTTTGCAGTATAAACAAATATAGACAGTGCAAACAGGATCAATAGTGAAACTTGCATCATTGCATGAAGCTGCTGATATCCCACAACTACAACAGTTGCAATAAAGAATCTTCACCACATATATCAGTAGCACTGTGTACTTCTGGTCTCATTAGCTGTACATTTACTGCTTAAATTCTGTAGTAGTAAGTCACTGCTTTACAAACAAAAGCAATTTATAGTGACAATATTCACTTCCAACTATTAACTACCAGTCAAAACATGGTGCATTAAGAATCAAGATCTTTTTACAATAAGGTGCTGAACAGCATTAACATAAATATGAAAAAAAATATTCGCAAATTACAGAGTTTTGTCAACTGTCACTATGACTGCATAGAAACTATCAATCTTATATATATAATCTGCGCACGTGTGTGTGTAAGTGTGTCTGTTCTTTGTTCCTTATGAACAGCCAGTTTCGAGCAGATCGGCACGAAATTTGACATGTGGCATCCTTATACCCTACAGATGGTCACAGGGAATTAGCCCATGGGCTCGCGCTTAGCGCGTGTCCATATGTGCCCACAAATGAATGGCGAGCTCCACCCAGAAATTCAGAACCAGCAAGCAGCAGGCACAACGCATCGAGCCCCATAGGCGCATGAGCTCCATTGGGAAATTCGGATCTAGCAGCCAGCGACGTAAGTGTGAGGGTGCTAGTTGTAGTAAAATTTCAAAACTTTCTCTCTTACTGTCCATTGTCAACCAATAAAGCTCAATACTCACTGTGGATATCAAATGTTTGTTGATTTAACATGTTTTGAAGACTTTTAAAGACTCTTCAGATTGATTTTCCAATATTCAGTAAGTAACTTGTAACTTGTGTTACTAGCGAAGTTGCAATCTGGACTGCAATGCTCAGTGAATTTGGATAAACATTATGACGATACAGTAAGCGGTTACTTATGAAATTTTGCAGTAGCAGCTAACAACAATTACAAAGATCTACAAAGTCACTAAGGAAATGAAAATCAGCAACGTTCTTGACTTTCACTGTGCACTGCATTCCATATCAGGTTATTGTAACTGTAATAATTATCTTTTTAAAAGTACATCTGTGCAATATGTAGTGATGGCACAATATATTGCATAATATCAAATATCATGATATTTAAAGCACATAGCATTGTAACCATATCACGATAATTCCCTCTCAAATGAATTGATATTCCGCACTAAGCTACTAGCACATGGAGTCTACAACAGGTCACGCTAAGCACTGTCCGTGTCAGTAACAAAAAGACTGCAACTGGCGGGGAGTAATTAGTATCATATTCCAAGGCGGTTGATGCATTCAACAGACCCACCGGACATGCGATGTGCCAGTAATTGCCCAGTATAGGGGTTGACGTTTGTTTAAGCATCCTCTCCCATCCACCTTGAAGGCCATCGCCGGCTCATTATGCCTATACCTTTTCGTATTACTGTTGCTTAATTACGTTAAATAAAGTCGGCACTGTGCCTGGCACCAGACGGACTGCCAGGCACTTGTTGTGGGTACCAAAGATGTCGTCCAGACGTCGACGACCTTCGACGGCATTCGAATGCATGCAAACGTGTGCGAAGGCGTCAGTGACAATGCTGCATTAATCTTGGACTGTTGACCGTAGGCCTACTAGTGCATATGGTATAAGTAGCAACATACAGTTGTTAAATAGGGCGGAGCGTTTTGGGACCGTATCGTACTGTATCGTGATATTTCACGCACTACCGTATCGTATCCATCGTTTTCCCCCAAGGCCATATCGTGCCATCACTAGCAATATGTAGTTTGTTAAAATTCAATTTATCCTCAAAGCCAGTGATGAAATGGTACATTTGACGCCCACAGCCTGAAATAACCATACGCCATACAGTACTACTGTGCCCAACAACTAACAAAGCTAACCTTACATTCACAGCAGATAAGACAAAGCAGCATGTGACAGCTAAGTGGTTTACAAATATGTCACTCACTTTTATAAGCCGATCTTTGCCAACTGTTAACAGCAGTTTTTTATTCTCATCCAAATGCATAGCAGTGACAGCGTGACGTACATTGTGAAAAGTCGCCAGTGATGCTTGTCTACACACAACGTTTCTGTTATTTGCAGCAATGCTTCCAAACCTTTTCCAACCAAGGTACCTTCCCTAAATCTATTCAGTAGGCAGCACATTGCAGCCGTACTGAGTATCTATTGCATTTAGTCTATGCTTGCAGACTTCGAAGTTCATTTTTCGACTCAAGTCTAGCTAATTACTATGTTCTGCATCTGTAACTATGTGTTAATGATAAAACAATGCATTTCACCGATGGATACAACTGTCACTTTTTTTCCAACATCTGGTCACTGCACCGTTATACAATACTCAATTGTTCATGGTACTGCAGTTCAGAAGAACTAATCGAGAGGTGTCCAGCTGCAACAGACTTCATGACCTAATTAAATGAACGACAGCAACGGCAACTATCTACACTGCTTTTGTTCTGCTATTTCACCTTCAAACATGGCTCGTATTGTTATAAAACTTTTATCAGTCACTACTATGCATATACTTGCTTCACAGTGATACTGAAGTTACACTTGATCATGATTCTCAAAGCACCCCCATCAGTAGCGTTGGTCAGGAACTAGGAAGTCCGGTCAGTAAAATATGTGCACCGAACCATTTAAGGCTAAACTTGTGACTATGGATATCTGGAAAATGGCAATAAAATGACTGCGAGTGTGTAAACTGTCTCCCTTACTTAGAGCAAAGCAAACATGTCAATGAATAAATGGCATTAATGGCAGGCTGGTGTTAGGAATACATTAAGTACGGCCAATATCCAGTCGTCAAAGAACTGTGGGCCAGGTTGACTCATGGAGGGCAAACTCAATTACTGCAGGTTTTAAAACGCAAGGATTTTTGTTATATTCCGCAACAATATGTCAACAATCATGCAATTTATAGTCGACAGCGGAAGGTACTCACTGTTCATCGTCAAGCTTCAGTCGGCAGTCATCACACACTCGGACCAAACATTCATGACCAATATTCGGTACTGCCATTGTGTTGCTGGCACACTTAGCACACAATGCCTTACCACAGTTCCGACAGTGATGCTAATCAAACAGTCAACCAGAGAGTTTCAGTTAGGACAGCAGCAAGCATCAAACACAATCACAG
>Ga0209780_1001990_pt1 | contig 14122 bp, 12 predicted proteins | sample WorMetexBAHAMAS2_FD_187384 | JGI IMG/M metagenome (GOLD analysis project Ga0209780, IMG submission 187384) | Marine gutless worms symbiont microbial communities from Max Planck institute for Marine Microbiology, Germany - Inanidrilus exumae... | ecosystem: Host-associated > Annelida > Digestive... | reverse complement strand
CAACTCCTTCCACCACCCAAACACACTGGTTATAATCTCCGTTCCCGTGGACACGGCCTCACCCTTTCTGTTATCCCTTCAGAGTTCATGCGCAAAAACTTTATTAACCGCATGTTATTCAATGATGATATATATTAATGTAATACCGACAGGACTGTAGGCTTACTTTGTTTGCTTACTTTGTTATTTTGCTATTTTGCATGTCTATACTGTATGTTTATACTCTGACTGTTTCACTTTACGTTTGACAAAGTTTTATTAAAGAATTTTACTACTACTACTACGACATGGCCGTCGTAATAAGATGCAATAAACTGACCGGTTACCTGCACTGACAACCGCGTTCTCAATTTATCAACACGCTAATCAGTCGCATTGGCGGAACGACACACGCATCGTCCGACAACGGAACGGACCTTGTGCTTCGATCGCCGTAGCCACAGACTGCATAGGTACGGAAAGTGCGGGACAAAAAATAGCAAGAATGTCTGTCTGAGCGGCGCAGCGGTTTGTACGTGTGCAACGCTCGAAGCTAGGCAGCTGTATACATGCAGCTGACTGTGAGAAGCCGAGTTATGTTGTTGACGTACGAATTTGGTGCACCTGTCGATGTTGCGCGCAGCTTGTTGCGTCTCTTCTCCGTATCGGTCAAGGCAAAACATCAGCTGCAACGTATATACTCTACTGCAGCTGAAACCAATGGTGCTTGTTAGCCTACGCTGTACGGAGTTTACATACCGTTTGATTGTTGTTCGACGAATGCCATAAGCCCATGCGTCACGTACACGAAATCCTGCAACTGTCGATAGTAGCGAATTTAAGCTACGTCGCTCCGTATCGTGCTGACAATGGTCGTATTTATATAGGCCTAATTAAGTAATTATGGTCGCTCACTCTAGCGTTACCGACAGCGTAGATCAATAAACTGCTACTGTTTCACCGAGTGACACTATGCTACCGCGGTATAGGCCAGGCCTATAATTAGCCCGCACGGCATCGCGATGCCGAAGGGCTTTTTACCGCTGTGGTTTTTCTTTCTTCTTTTTTATTCTACGCCTAATCTCCGAGGTCATTGAGCGGATCTCAGCCAAACTTGGACACGTATTCACTTATGACTGCTATTTGAAAACTTTGGTCCGAACTCCCTGGGCATTTACCCCCACGGGCTGGGGTCAAAACGTTTTTTGGATCGACTTTGAAATTTGACTGAACATATCTCTGCAACGAAACACGATATCAACAATTGGGAAGAAACTTGTCAATCTACAGGGACTCCCGACATGCCCTACAAATTTGGTGAACTTTGGTCCAGAAACGGCTGAGAACGGTTGGCGAGTTTTTGCTCACCCCCTAAATTTTCGCACTGGGATATACTGCCGGCCTTACCGCACGGACGTTATATAACAGACAGCAGGCAAACTTTGGCAAGTGTCATGTAGTGTCACGAGCTTACAGTTTAGAGCAACAGAATGCCGGTCTGGCTCACGCTGGGCTTTGCAATGCACGATTGCAATTGTGCTGTGTCTGTGTGTCTGTATGTCTTTCACAAGACGGGGTTCTATCTAAACGGCAAACGCCGTCACATGGTAGCCTAGCCTAGAGTTTTCTGAAGCCAAAATGTCTTGATGCTATTCGAATTGGGTCGTCTTAAGCGGAGACACGAAGTGCACCGAGAGGTAGCCTGGGGTAAGGGAACAAATTCGTACTTGCAGCCTATAGCTCGCTATAACTCGAAAACGGTACAAGATAGACGCACAGTTTCTATAAAAGGTGAATAAGAAGTCGTATACGTTCTATCGATGACATTATTATTATTAAATATTATTATCATCATCATCATACATTTATAATGCGCCTATTGCCAGATAAGAACATAGGTGCAGTACGAATCAGTCACATAGCAGAAAAACTGAAACTATGGCTATATTGTGTGGAATGACACAATACAGTATTCGACTCGAAGCGTTCGGCTATCTGTGAGCCGAATAATAAAACGTCAATGCGGTAAAACATATACACGTAAACAGTTAATAAATAAAATAGCTATGGATGTTGAAAATCAGTTGTTTTATTTTTAAATTAGCATTGTCCGAGATGGAGCGTAAGTCCACAGGAAGAGAGTTCCAAATCGCCGGACCGGTAAAAAAACGCCCGGTTTCCAAAAGTTGTACGCAGCCGAGGTGTAACATAGCTGATTGTCTCTGCAGAGGAAGAACGCACAACAGAGTGTGTTGTTATTTTTAAAATTTGTTCTAGCTGAAGTGGCTTGTACGATGGCAGAAAGATAGCGTGGAACTCTTCGGGACCGGATGTTATGCATCAAAGTACGTACACACTTTGTATACTGAATCGTATACCGGACTGGTAACCATGTATAGCTGAATGGGACAGGACGTCGTGTGATCTCTTCTGTCTAAATGGAAGATCAAACGTGCGGCCGCATTTTGAACGCGTTGAAGTGGCTCGACTGTGCATTGTGGCAGCGCTGCTAACACGGAGTTACAGTAATCCAGTCTGGTTGTCATGAGCACTAGCTGTGTTGTGATTTCTGGACCGACGCGACGACGGATTTGTCGGAGACGCCGTAGTTAGTAGAAGCAGGTGGCCGACTTTTATGGAAAATTCGGCGCGAGAAGAACACTGAAATCAGTGACGACGGGCGATGGCTGGACCGCCTCAAAGCCGACAGACAATGGACGATCAGATTGGCAAGGTTCAAGTTTAAGCAAAACACATAACTTCCGTTTTGTCGGCATTCAGTCGGAGACGCCGCGCGGTGTGCACCACTGCGCTACTTCGTTGACGCAGCCGGTTTATCGCCTTTGTACGTCGGAAACGTTGACGAGTCGACAGCATTCGTACATCTGAGTATCATCGACGTAGAGATGGGATCGTACGGCGTGACGCTGTATCAAGTCAAACTCAACAGCGACACAACAACGGCCTATCAAGTATCCTATGACACTGAGTGACCATAACGACCATAAATTATCACCATTTTACGTTTTGGCTTTTCCTTCATACCGATATCATATATTTCGAACGACTGAAGCTAGAGTCTTAAAATTTTGTACACAGGCAATATTCAGTATCGGCCTAGGAATATGACAAACCAACCCAAATGGACATTCATGGTCAGGTTTACGTGATTCACTTTGGAACAATCGAAGCTAGGTATTTCAAATTAATTTGGTACAGTTTGATCATGATGAGTACTAGCACACGTATGACAGGACCCCCGAAGGGAGTTGTGTTTGGGTTACGTGACCTCTTCAACTTTTGGAAAATAACTGACAACATCTCGAAAACGGTTAAGATAGAAGTATCGTTACAGCGGAAGACTAATAGGAAGTCGAATGGTAACGATGACCAGGAATGACGTGTCGAGGTCACTGTAGCTGCTTCAAGGCTTTCTAACTCCAATATCTCGGGAAGTATAGCACGTATATTTATATATTTTTACGCCAGATGGCAGCCAGACATACAGTTAGGCTACACGAACAGTTACACACGACACAGCTATACAAAAATCAAAAACATAAAACAACACAGAAATAATATGACTCAAATCACAAGTCCACAGACATGGCAAATGAATTCCACTGTTCTCTAACTGAGTTGTTTGACAGTTTCGGCGAGAGCACATTGTACAAACTACCAACAGCAACATATTAACTGCGATATTTTACACACGAATCTGAAAGTGTAGGTGGCCCTATAATTTCAGCTGTCGTATCAAAGCTGTAGGCTCTTTGGGTTACAGGTCACAAGGTCACTGTCAGGTTATTGACAGTATAGCACCAATCATGATGCGTGTCATCAGTTTGCTTGAGCGACTTTAATATAAGCCACAGTCAAGTGTTTAGAATGCCCTTGAACATGCATCCAAGTTACAATGCTATGTTTCAATTGGACGACGAATGGAAAACTTTTAAAATTTTTAGTGATTAAAGAAATGTTCTTAGCTGCCACCTTGGTTAGATGGTCGGCCAGGTGTTAGCCAAGAACATTTCTTTAATCACTAAACAATTTTTAACGATTTTCCACTAAACATAGCCTAAACAGTAGGCCTACATTAAGTTCTTGGAGCCTCTATTTTATATGTGTCTCTTTTATGACTGGCCATTTTTTTGCATGAAAATTTGTTATTTTCCACTCCAATTTCTTGTCTCAGTTTTTAGCGACAATATCCTCTTTTACGGGGATAATCTGTTTCCGAAATTCCAATACAGCGTGAGTTACTGCAGTCATTCCGGAAGTAACGTTGTGTTAACACAATCCGCGTAAGCAGTTAATGTAAACAACGTACGAGATGTCGTCCTAACGGGACGTAACACGACTGGCCCGCCGTGCAGTGTCGGCCGCCGTGATAGCTCAGGGACTCTAGTTTTCTGAAGCCAACAGTCGTTGGTGGCCGACCCCCAATTCCCCCTGAAATTTGCGCTTAAGTGACCCACCCCATTTCTAACACAACGATTTCGACCAATATCCGCTCATAGCGCCTGAACCGTGAGAGCTGACAAAAAGTTCAATTAGCACTAATAGGACGTCGACAACGCGCTTTCCAACGAGCCATAGATAAACCGTGTGCGTTATCCCTAAGTCCCCCAAAGGGTGGCACAAAACGCGATTTTCTGTTTTTGCCAGTAAAATTAAACTTTTGTCGAAAGAAGTCTGCCACAAGGTTTCTTTGTGTGAAAACTTCCAGCGGCAAAGTTGTAGCCTCATTATTCCCCTATCTAAAGATCCATAGATGGATTGCGAGCGACGTCGCCATACCTATAATATTTGCGCTCAAAGTGACTCACCCCTTCAGGAAACGCCGATTTTAACAGGTTTCGCATTATAGTACCTCAGCCTACTGGCACGCCACGTGCTGCCCCATGGTGAGTTACGTTGCGCCGTGAAGTGTTACAGCAGACGACGACGACGACGACAGACGACGACGACGACCACGATGACGCCAGACGCCAGCGACCGTCACTAGTCTGGCTCATCTACACGATGTGTAGGCGGGCTAGTAATAAGGAACTGTTAGATACCAGATGCTGTCAATTAGCAAGGAAGCTAGCATAATATGGTCACACCATGAGGAAACAAGGAAGAGGAAACATAAGGAAGAGATAATGGAAGGAATAATGCCAGGTGCACGCAGGCGAGGAAGACCACGCACGGCCTGGATGGACAACATCAATACGTGGAGAGGAATCTCCGTAGAAGAGTCAATCAGAATGACAGAGAACAGAGATAAATGGAGAAACTAGATAGTACGTCCATGGAAGCATGCGTATGGTTTTTAAATGGAAAAAGTGAGTATCCGCTCATCTCTACCGGAAGTGGACAAGAACAGAAAGAAGAGCGGGCGCACGCGCAGTGGCCGCAGTGGCGCTGTTGGAAAAAGTGAAAAAGCGAAAACGGACGAAAAAAGTTGCAAGAATGGCCGGTGTGTGGAGTCCGGATGATAACGGACTACAACAAATTATACAACTGCTAAAGGAATCACAATCTCCGGACACAGCGACACAACGAACGGTCCAACAAGTATCCTATGGACGTTTATAGTCAATACCTGTGACACATGAAGATTAGCGGTACTCAAAGGGAATGCACAGTATTGGTATTTTCGTTTTTTTTTACCTTTTTAGACATTTATTTCAGCAAATGTAATGTTTATTTGCTGGGGAGGGGCAAAGCCCCCTCCGCAGAACCCACCCCCATTTGTAATGACACAAATTAACGAAATAAAGCGTAATAGATTGCCGATTTTTTAAAATGCATTTCCTATGAGTACCGCTAATTGCTGAAAATTAAGCAGTGAGTGAATGGACAAGTTGTGAAGATTAGCGGTACTCATAGGAAATGCACAGTATTGGTATTTTCGCTTTTTTATACTTTTTTAGACATTTATTTCAGCAAATGTAATGTTTATTTGCTGGGGAGGGGGCAAAGCCCCCTCCCAGACCCCACGGCCATTTGTAATGACACAAATTAACGAAATAAAGCGAAATACATTGTCAAATTTTATCTATGCATTTCCTGTGAGTACCGCTAATCTTCACTCTTGCCCAATACCTTGTCTGTCTGTGTGTATTAAAGGAACCGTGTTAGATTGTGGTTTAGATACCCCCGGCATTTTTGATTTTGAGTGGACATGTGCGGGTTCGTTGTAAAAGTACCTACCTACGCATGAGCGAATTGCACATTGTGGAGGACGAATGCATTCACTACCGCGAGGAGTAACGAGATCTTTCGTTTCGATACTGCATTTACTTGCACAGTGTCTTCACTCGTAGAAACTGTCATTGGTGTTAAACTCTTTGTAAAAGCAAAAAGATGGTTAACTCTGTAGATCCAGCAGAGGTTAATACTTCTTATAAATACTTCCATGGTAATTATATTATTATGCCACAGTTTCCGGCCAGGTTGCGACGGTCTCACTTATTGCACCCCTACCGCTGGCACAGAACGCACGTAGGCCAACACGGCACCCGCCATTGGACAAATAATCGGGCGGTTCTAGGAATTTTCATTTGGTAGGCCAGTCAAAGGGCCAAGCAAATTTTGGGTAGGCCAACAGGAGTGGTGTTTGGGTAGGCCAGGCACGAGTTTGGGTAGGCCATGCCGGGTGGCCTACCCGGCCTAATAGCTAGAACTGCCTCTGCAAATAATGCAGATCGGCGATAATTATCCCAACGACGGTCATTTGCCGCTTGAAAGACCCCAAATAGACGGCCGCGACAGAGTGCCGCAATGTCGTCCACCACACGCAAATAACACTAGCTTCAATTCCGTGTCAAAATGGTCGCGTCTGATACCTGGACGTTGCTGTGTCCTTTGAAGTTCCGAACGCCACCCGCTACATCCGGCGGGCGGCGTCGGATGTTCGGCAGTCCGGCGGTGTGTGTGTGGTCGTCTGCGACTTTAATGTCGTTGCTCGCTGCTTACTGTTTTTTTACAAAATTGATATCGGCGATTTGCCAGCGCCGATGTTCTAGCATGTTCCGATGTTGCTGATTTTGATGTCCGATGTGTACATCGGCTGAACTCCATATGATACACGTGACGTTGTTGAATGGTAAATATATGTGAGCAGCATTTCGAACTCCGTACTTAACCAAGAACAAACGCGACTATCCCTTGTGTGGTTCGGTTCGGTTCCGGCTGGAACAAATTTGTGCAGTTACTGATTCGGTCTCAGAACAGCAGCGTTCAGTTTGCTCGATCTGTAGAAATGACCAAACAGTAGGCGAACTGTCCAATAGGCGAAGTGTCCCGTAGGCAAAGTGTCCATAATTCCTGTTTACAGCTTGTTGTTGGTCTTGGTTTTTTAAGCCCTGTCCACACCAGCAACAATTTCGAAGCAACGTTCGACTTTGTCGAAGCAACATTTGACTTTGTTGCCAGAAATGGCAACAATGTCGAAAGAGTTTATTGTAAAATATCGTCCTTTCGACAAAGTTGTATGTTGCTTTAACATTATTGCCATTTTTGGCAACGAAGTCGAGTGAGTATTTCCGTGAAATTTCGTCCTTTCGACAAAGTTGAAAATCAAACAAATTGAACATGTTCAGTTTGTTTCTACTTTGTCGAAAGGACAAAATTTCGTTCCACATTGTTGCCAAATGCGGCAACAATGTTGAAGCAACGTTCCACTTTGTCAAAGCAACATTCGACTTTGTCTAAAGAATCGTTCGACTTGTAGCATTCGACAATGTTGCTGGTGTGGATGGGACTTCTACGAAGTTGCATGTTGCTTCGACAGTGACGTTGCTGGTATGACGGGGCTTTAGAGAAAATCACTTAATAGATTTAATAGTTTTTATAATGATGTACTGTTAAAAAATGTTATATCCTTAGCATCACTCAGAAACTCGAGGAGCTAAATAAGTTTCCTGATTTCAACAATTATTTAATATTTGTGCTCACAAAGCTTACCACTGAAGGTTTGATATTTCTGATTTTGTTACTTTATTTTCTCTTTGCTTTGGATATGTTCAGGTACTGGTACTTCGTTACTTTCATATTATATTGTTTGTGAATGAGCCGAGTGTTTTGCAGTTAGATCAGTATGTGCAAATTTTGTTGTTAATTATTTGAGGCATTTATAATCTCCTGTGTTCTGTATGCTGCTAATTATTTGTGGTATGCTGCTGTGCATATTTCTTATACACAAAGTAGCTGTGCATGTCAGAATAAATTAGTAAAAATGTTTAAGTGACTTTTCTATGATAGTAAAAATAATTACTTTGCCGCGGAAGGGGTGTGAAGTATTGTGATCAGTATGTTTGTTTATATGTCTGTCTGCTCGCATATTTCAACTACCGTATATTGAGACTTTATGAAATTTCTTGTACATGCTATCTGTGGCCATGGCTTGGTCCTTCTCGGACAGCATTGCATTATGTTATGCACTTCTGGTTTTGTGGATTATGTCACGTTTACATAATTGGGCCTGTGGGGTAGATTCTAGTGCTGTGCGGTTCTGGATTTTCATCAGTCGGTTTGGTTTTGGTTCGGTTTTGGATTAAAACCGCGGTTTCGATTTCAAAACCGTCACAGCACTAGTTTTAATATAAAGTATAATCAGCCTTTAACTTGCCTACATAGTGCAAATAAACCTACGTCCCTTCAGCAAAGCTCAACACAACACAACAGGTGGGCAATTAAGGCCAATTAGCGTTAATCAGCAGACCCGCCGGGCATGACGCATTAAACGCTGTTGCGCCTTTTAATTGGTGCGGTAGATCTGCCTTAACACAAGCGAATTTTAGTCCGTGGAGTATCTGAAATAAAAACTTTAGTTAGCCTGCAAAATTTGGAGGTTTCGGTTCGGTTTTGGATTAAAACCTCGGTTTCGGTTTCGATTTCAAAGCCGTCACAGCACTAGTAGATTCAAAGTCAATGTTATGTTTCGTTGAGTTTCCGGGTGGCAGCACCATTTGGCAGTCACGTCATGCACACTGGGGCAAAGTGTGTTATCGCAGATTGCCTTTAAAGTTGGCTTCCTTAAAGAACAATGCTGACCATGGTGTAGTAACAGAAGCTCTTGTAATTATTAGCCACTTAGCTGTTGCAATTTGTATATTTTAGTGATGTTTTATTGGCTTTTATTTAGATGAACCGACCAGATCACTTAGTGGTCTGATATTAAAGAACAACATTCGTGCTCATTATGAGAAATTTCCACGTGAAGTGACAGAGTTCATAAAACATGAATGTCTGGGAAGTATTGGTGACTCATCTCCACTAATTCGAGCAACTATTGGTATTCTCATAACAACAGTTGTTGCTAGGAGTGGATTAGAGAACTGGCCAGGGCTACTTGAGAACCTCTGTGTCAATCTTGACTCAGAAGACTACAATGTGTGTGAAGTAAGTAGTTTTTATTGTGTGAATTAAATTACTGAAATCAACTGTGGTCATCAAGCACTCGGTTGTCTGTCCATCAAAATTGAATCAGATGTGGCTTGCATTTCTTTTCTGTGGGACCAAAACTCTTACTGCCATTACTCCCATTAGTGAGAAAAAATTTGAAATTGTCCGTTTAATTCTCATATGTGCTGCTGAATTTGCTGTACCTGTGCCATTGGCGTAAGCGGTCCCCCTTGGTTTTCGTTTTCTTCCTTCGCCTGTTCTAGGAGAGAATTTTTGGGATAAACGGTGCAGGTTTTTTTGCACACTGGATGCCATTTCTATCACCCAACCAGCGTTGTCAAAGCACTGAAGAGAACAGAAAAGCTAAGTGTCCTGTCCTCTTCTTTATCCACCACTCCTGACATCATGGGCGTTGCTGCCTTTACAGAAGCTCTCTGACTCCAGTACCATCTTAAGCTCAGCCCAGTACCTTGCACCTGTACATGCTGTACCTGCACATTCCGCATGTTTTATTGTCTCCATGTATATGCACATCCATGACATAGAAGTGTCATTTTCTCACCCACACTGAAACCACAAGCAGACAGATAGACGAGTGTCTCGCGTCACTGCATATTTGCCTGTGTACTGTACGTGCAGTTGTTCGAGTTTGTTTGTGTGTCTGTTGATAGGAGTGGGATTACTCCAAAACTTGTGTGTGGATGTTCGTCAGATTTTGACTAGAGTTGTGAATTGTTTATTACTTAACTTATATTTGATAGGTTGAATCAATTAATTATCCATAATCGGTAACCAAAATCACTCACATAGTTGCCCTTGGGCCATTTCTGTTGTCCTTATAGTGATTAGGGACTGTGTGTGGGCTTGCCTGGATATATGGAACAGTCGATCAGGTTTTGGTGTGTCCTATCCAAAATTAATGGATCTGCACCTGCGATATTTGCTGCCACGAGCACAACCAAGTATACTGAAGGTTCCATGATCGTGGTGATACATGTATCTAGTATGTTTTTCAGGGCTTGTCAACTGGTTGTGTTGGAATGATAAAATGACTTGACATTCAGATGATGTTTGAGGCCAGAGGACATCTAAAACTTTTGAATTTTGTTGCATTCTTTGGTGAAATGTGCCATAATGACTGATAATGTCATTGAGCTGGTTTTTGAAATGAGGGCCAGATTACATTTTGTTAGAAAGGAAAGTAGCATTTGGATTTCATACAAATATGACTATGGCCCCAGTAACCTTACCCTAAACTTGGGACTGCTGAATTTTTGATTCTTCATTACGTGAATCATGGTGAATGATGCTGTCAACATTACAACTCTCATCCGAGTATGTTAATACTCAACGATGGTCACACACAGGCGAATGCCGTCGACAACATTTGAATGTCTTTTCCTGCGTTTGCATGCGTGTGAACATGGGGGACGGTCTCAAAAACATTGCTAGATTTGAGTAGCATTCTCACTGACATTGTCGATCGCTGTCGACGGCGTTCGAACGTCGACGTCAACATTTAACACGTCAATTTTACTCGCATGAGCATGAGCGTTCTCGCTGACGCCATCAACCTTGGCCGATCGCAGTTGACAGCATCAACGAGAATGCTGTCATTCACTGAAATCCGTCCCCTGTGTTAGCATGCCATCGACGACGTTCGAACACGTTGGTGAGAAGTCCCCTTAAGACTTGAGTTTAGCAGGCCTCCACCTCACTATCACCACGGATATGCGGGTGGCGTCCAGCAACTGCTTGTATATGGGTGTGACCGCACACTGGCTGGAAGACAACTTTGGTACCCACAACAAGTTCCTGGTAGTCTACCTAGTGTCGAGCAGCCACACCACCGACTTCACGTAATACGAAAATGTATAGGCCTAATGTATGCATAAGTGAGCTGGTGACGGCCTTCAAGGTGGATGGGACAGTATGTGTAAACAAGCATCAACCCCCTATACTGGGCAATTACTGGCACATCTGGAGAGTTTGTGATATGCATTGGCTGGCCTTGGAATGTGACACGAATTGCTCCCCGCCCATCACTTTCTCTTTGTTGATGAAGTTGTTAGTGCTCAGCGCGACCTGTTGCCGACGATGTGCCTTACTGTAGTGCGGAATATTGATTCGTTTGAGCGGGAATTATCGCGATGTGAATACGATGCAATACACCTTCAATATTGTGACATTCGTTATGATGCAATGTATCATGCCATCACTATGTATTAATATTTATAAAATTTTGTTTGTTGCGTTTTAAATTTTGCGTTTGGTGTACAGGGAGCATTTGGAGCATTACAAAAAATTTGTGAAGACTCTAATGAAATGCTGGATTCGGATGTGGTTCAACAGCCTCTTAATGTATTGATCCCAAAATTTCTGCAGTTCTTCAAACACAACAGTCCAAAAATACGGTTGGTATTGAAGCATAAAAAGTATTTCAAGCATTTAGTAACTGATCAGGATCTGGTAAATTTAAACTTGGACTCACTGCCAGTCAATGGTGTTAAAATTGAAATTATACTTCAGTAGGAATTTATCTGTAATGCTGGTGTATGTTGAACTTCAGATTATATGACATGATTGGGTGTATGACATTTTTACTGTATAGTGTTTATTATGATATATTGTTGGATTTGCTGATATTGCATTCGTTCATTCGTTCTTTGCGGGCATGGTCCAGCTTACTCTGGACTCCAGCACTGAAACCTTTTTTGAATTGGTCCAATGCGCCAGGGAGAGGAGGGGAGTCGATAGGTGTGTGTGGTGTGCGTGCTATGTAGGGTGAAGTAGGGAACGTAGGCTGAGCTTCTTGTCAGGTATTTCTAAACACGCCCCCTCCAGGCATGGCCTACTGTCTGACTAAGCCCGGACTGGCACATGTTCAGTGCCAGCCCCACCAGTCTGCCGTTCACCACCCGGCCACCTGATTGACACTTCTGCAGCGTCAGCCAGGAGACTTAGTCACATCTGTCTGCTTCAGCTCTCACATCAATGCGGATGATACCTTGACACTGCTAATCAAGGCATCAGCAACAGTTACAGTTTACAGAGGACATTGTCGAACCCTTTTACCTGCACGGGATTAACTCCTTGTTAACTCTTATGTGCATACGCATTATTATTAGACATAATTCTCTGTATATTCGGACGTGTCTGGGCTGAGTCGAACCCTGGCCACTGAGCGCATCACGCTCTACTGCACATGGCGGCCGAGTGCGTTAACCGCTCGGCCACATGGGCGGGTTGATATTGCGTGGCTAATGAATAAACAATTAACTTTTATAAAGTTAGTTGGTGCTTATGCCAGAGTGTATATTAAACCTGCATGCAGACGGCATGATTGTGCTAACTCACTGCTCTTCTCATGAATAGGAAGTTGAGGGAGTTCATTTTATAGTTAGTGACTGCATGGGTGACACATCAGCAGCATACAACTGCGTACTCCATAATTTTATTTCAGTTGTTATATAATAATTTAAATTTCGGTTTCAATGATCACAGAATTTTTCTTTCTTTATTGTGGCAGAAGTCTTGCCTACTTCTGGACCTCAGCACTGAGACTGTTTAACGGTCCAGTGCACTAGCCCATGGAGAGGAGGGGAATTGGTAGGTGTGTGTGGATGTGCACACGAGTGCAGGGAAAGTGGGATTAGTAGGAGGTGAACAGCTTGTCTGGTATTTATAGCGCATCCCCCTCTAGAAGTTGCTGTCTGCCTTAGCCCTGACTGGCGCTGTGTGTTGCGCCAGCCAGCGGCCAGCCAAGTCTATTTGCTTTACGTGACATGGCTAACAACATTGATGCTGCTGATCAAGGTGTCAGCGATGGTCATAGTTCATAGACGACACCATCGAACCCTCTTTTTCCTGCCTGGGATTATCTTCCTGTTCATCACGTGAGTAGGAATAATTTGAAATAATTCTTTGCCTGTCCTGAGGTTTGAACCCTGGCTCCTGAGCACATTATGCACTACTGCACATGGCGCCCAAGTGCTTTGACCACTGGGCTACATGGGCAGGTAACTTCAGTACTTATAAGAATTTCACTTAAACTTCATTTTTGTTTTCACAAATATTTCTACTTAGTTTCACTTCTGCAACAATGCTCTGTGTGTTTAACAAGTCACTCTCCATGTGCAATGATAAACCTTATAGTATGTGAACAATTGAACATTCGTACTAATTAAATAGACGCTGAGCTGTCTCAGAGATACCACACATCACTCCTTGTTAGTTTTTCCTTGTAAGCAATCTTCCACACTCCTTATCACACTTGTTTCCAGTTTAAGCATCAACAATGCAACATATTGCTTTAAATATCTGTTTATTATAGTAGTTATAGTAATTCCATATCACACGTTCCTGTTTTTACCTGCAAAAGTTTCAGCTAAACTCATTATTAAAAATTTTGTTACACTCTTTTGGCATTTGCATATGTCAGAAATAAACATTGAATGGTATACAGGATATGAAGTGACTTAACTTGACTTATGCTTTGTCGCTCCCAGTGGAGCATAGGCCACAGACCACTCGTCTCCATCCAACTCTGTCTTGTGCTGCCGTCTCCATCTTCCTCCAGCTAAACCTGAAGCCCGCTGTCCACATCTCCCTCTCCAGATCTCTTTTTCACGTGTTTCTTGGTCGTCCTCTTTCTCTGTGGCCTTGTGGTGTCCACTGTAGCACTTGTTTTGCAATGCTGTCATCGCTTCTTCTCAGTGTGTGACCAATCCAGTTCCACTTTCTTCTT
>Ga0209780_1001989_pt1 | contig 14126 bp, 13 predicted proteins | sample WorMetexBAHAMAS2_FD_187384 | JGI IMG/M metagenome (GOLD analysis project Ga0209780, IMG submission 187384) | Marine gutless worms symbiont microbial communities from Max Planck institute for Marine Microbiology, Germany - Inanidrilus exumae... | ecosystem: Host-associated > Annelida > Digestive... | reverse complement strand
GGTTAGATTTGTCATTTTGTTTCTGCGTTATATTTTTGCCGCTTCTAAACGCTATTTGTTAGTAGCTTCACTTATTTTAATATATCTATTCATGTGTCGATATCTTAGCAGATTTGATGATATTATTTCAAGCTGTTTTTAGCCCCAAGAATCTTGACAAAATCTACTGTAAAACCCTGGGTTATTATCCAGCCAAGAATATTAAAAATAATAGGAAGTAATGCAACACTGACACTAAAATAGAGCCAACGTTGTAATTTGGCATTAGCGGCGGTATCATTTTTCATCAGTTTTGTCCCCTGTTATTTATATTATTCAATAGGATACTTCTATACTCGCCGTGTTCCTAATACTTTTAGATCGACATTTTTATCTGAAATATGTTCAAATAGCTCTCTATTCATCTATTTTATTCACCCATTAATTCCCACAAATTATCATAAAGAATCTTCTCAGCGTCTTCATCTAAACCATGTTGCACAACAAGTAAATTATCGTAAAGATTGTTTAATGCTTTAAACAAATCACTCTCCGTGATTTCTGTCATTGCTGAAACGTCATTACAAACTCATGTAGGGTGAACGCAGTGTATTAGAATTAATCAGGTGGATACACTGCAAATCCACCCTACCAATATGGAGTTAGGAAGAAAAAAACCTTACTTATTAACAGCCTTCATACTTAAACGAAGCCGCCCTTGTTTATCTATATCAAGCACTTTAACTTTTACCGTTTCACCCAATTTCAACTTATCACTGACTTTTTCAACCCGTTCATTGGAAATTTGCGAAATGTGGACTAAACCATCTTTACCCGGCAGAATCGTCACAAAAGCACCAAAATCCATTAATTTTGCAACTTTACCCTCATAAATCTTACCAACCTCAATTTCAGCCGTAATCATTTCAATGCGACGGCGAGCTTCTTCTCCTGCCATAAAATCGACAGACGCAATTTTCACCACGCCCTCGTCGTTGATATCTACCATAGCACCCGTTTCTTCCGTCAGAGCACGAATGGTGGCACCACCTTTGCCAATGACTTCGCGGACTTTATTAGGCTTAATTTGGAAAGTGATAATGCGCGGCGCATGTTTTGACATTTCTTCACGAGGCGTAGCAAGTGCTTGCTCCATCACACTTAAAATATGTAAACGACCCTCTTTGGCTTGCGCCAAGGCAGTTTCCATGATTTCGCGAGTAATGCCATCAATTTTAATATCCATTTGTAGCGCGGTGACACCCTGAGTGGTACCCGCCACTTTAAAATCCATATCACCAAGATGATCTTCATCACCCATGATGTCAGTCAAAACGACAAATTGTTCGCTTTCTTTGATCAATCCCATCGCAATCCCAGCAACGGGTGCTTTAATCGGTACAGCGGCATCCATCAAAGCAAGACTGGCTCCGCAAACAGTAGCCATTGAGCTAGAACCGTTGGATTCTGTAATTTCTGATACTAAGCGGATGGAATAAGGAAAAACTTCTGTCGTAGGCATCACCGCTTGTACGCCGCGCCGTGCTAAGCGTCCGTGACCCAGTTCACGCCGTTTAGGTGAACCTATCCGCCCCGTTTCACCAACACAATAGGGTGGAAAGTTGTAATGCAAGATGAAATTTTCTTTATATTCCCCTTCTAGGGCATCAACAATTTGAGCATCGCGCTCAGTGCCTAAAGTGGTAACAACTAAAGCCTGTGTTTCGCCGCGTGTAAAAAGGGCAGAGCCATGTGTGCGTGGTAATACCTTGGTACGAATGGTGATAGGACGCACGGTGCGAGTGTCGCGTCCATCAATACGCGCCTTTCCAGCAATGATAGTTCCCCGTACAATCTTCTTTTCAAGCGTTTCCAATACACGAAATACTTTATTTTCAGTCCATTCTTCCGTGCTAGCCAGTTGTGCAGCAATTTCTTGACAAGTCCCTGTTACCGTTTCACGGCGTTTAAGTTTGTCCCGAATCTGATAGCCTTCACGTAAGCGTTGCTCCGCTAATTCCTTAACTTGTTGAGTTAACTTTTCATCTACAGGTTTTGGTTCCCAATTCCAACGGGGTTTCGCGGCTGCGCTAGCCAATTCTTGGATGGCATCAATAACAACCTGCATTTGTTGATGCCCAAACAGTACCGCCCCTAACATGGTATCTTCGCTGAGTTCTTTGGCTTCAGACTCAACCATAAGTACTGCATTTTTGGTGCCAGCAACAACTAGATCTAAATCAGATTTGTCCAATTGTTTTGAATTGGGATTCAGTACATATTTTCCATTAATATAGCCAACTCGCGCTGCGCCCAAGGGACCATTAAAGGGAATGCCAGAAATAGCCAGGGTAGCAGAGGCACCAATAAGGGCGGGAATATCGGGAAAAATTTTTGGTTCTAAGGACAAGACAGTGGCAATAATTTGCACTTCATGGGTAAAACCATCGGGAAAAAGTGGACGTAGTGGACGGTCAATAAGGCGTGATGTGAGAGTTTCACTTTCAGAGGGACGACCTTCGCGTTTAAAAAAGCTCCCTGGAATTCTGCCGGCGGCATAAGAACGTTCTTGGTAATCTACCGTGAGTGGAAAAAAATCTTTTTCGGGATTTGCATCTTTGCTACCAACGACGGTGACTAAAACCACCGTGTCTCCCATACTCACTATCACGGCACCGTCGGCTTGACGGGCAATTTCACCCGTTTCAAGGGTGATGCTGTGTTGTCCGTATTGAAATGTCTTTTTATGAGAGCTCATTTTCAGTTATTCAGTTATCAGTTATTCAGTTATTCAGTTATCACGTTATCGTTACGCTGTTCGTAGTAGACGATTTATCGTCTACCATGAGGCGATAAATCGCCTACTACGAACTAAATGCAAGAAACGATAAATGTATACTGATAACTGATTAATGGCGTAGCCCTAATTTGGTAATCAAATTTTGATAGCGGCTTGCATCTTTACTTTTGAGATAAGCCAGTAAACGCCGCCGTTGGTTGACCATTGTAATCAAGCCACGACGGGAATGATTATCTTTCTTGTGAGTTTTAAAATGTTCCGAAAGGCTAGTGATATTGGCTGTCAACAGGGCAACTTGGACTTCTGTTGAGCCAGTATCGTTGGGGGACTGTTGATATTCTTTCAATAATTGGGCTTTAGTGTCTGCACTCAAAGACATGTATATAATACTCCTAAAATAAAAACTAAATTAATTAAAAATTAATTAAGCGCCGAGGGGCAATACGTCCATCATCTAAAATTTCACCAATCCCTAAAAAGCGGGCATCGTCAGTAAACATTTTAACCCAACCACTCGTAGGTGCTTTGGGTATTTGCACAGCCTGTCCTTGTCGCACATAGTAAGCCAGATCAGCCGTCAGGCAAACTTCTGGCCAGTGTTCGAGTATTGTGTGCATTGGCATGAGCAAGCTATCTAAAGCTTCAAAACCTTTTTGGGCATAGCGTTCCAGTGTTTCAAAATCAAGCATATCACGATAATTTCCCACCCCAAAACGATGTAGCGCACTGACGTATGCACCACATCCCAGAGCCTCGCCAATGTCTTCCGCCAAAGTACGGATATAAGTGCCTTTGGAACAATGTACTTTGACAGAAAGCCGATTTTCAACCCAGTCTAGCACCGTAAAACTGTGAATCATCACGGTGCGAGCTTGACGAGTCACGACTTTGCCTTGACGGGCTAATTTGTAAAGCGCCTGTCCTTGATGTTTAATGGCAGAATACATTGGAGGCACTTGTTGAATTTCGCCAGTCAATGCTCGAATCACTGTATCAATTGTTTTTCGGTTAATGTCAATGACAGGGCGAGTTTGCAAAATTTCGCCTTCAGCATCCCCAGTGCTTGTCACTGCGCCAAGGGTAAATTCTGCCTGGTAATATTTATCGGCATCCAGCAGAAAACTTGATAATTTGGTAGCCTCGCCTAAACAGAGAGGCAATAAGCCAGTCGCTAGGTTATCTAGGCTACCCGTATGTCCTGCCTTACGTGCTTGAAACAGGTGTTTGACGCGCTGCAAGGCAGCATTGGAACTTATGCCTTTTGGCTTGTTTAGCAATAAAATGCCGTGTACATTACGTCCCGTTCGTCTAACCATGTCTTGGATCAGTTCTTACAGCAGAATCAATTAACGCCGACAGGCGGCTCCCATACTCAATTGAAGCGTCATATACAAATTGTAAGCATGGTGTTGTACGCATGTTTAAGCGTTGGGACAAGTGATGGCGCAATTGCCGGGCAGCGGCGTTGAGGTGTTGCACTGTTTGTTTAACATTACCGCCCAGAACCGTCACATAGACACGCGCTGATTTCAAATCTGGTGATATATCTACTCCAGTTACTGTGAGCATTCCTAATTTCGGGTGACTGATTTCTCTATTGATAATATCAGCTAACTCACGCTTGATTTGTTCACTGACACGTTGGGTACGCTTGAATTCTGTCATTAGTTATTAGTTATAAGTTATAAGTCAGCAGTTATTGAAGAAATAGGATTTTTTGGTGTTCCCAAGACAAATCCTATTTCTTGAAGAAATAGGATTTTTTGGTCTAGGATTTTTTGGTGTTCCCAAGACCCTTAAAAATCCTATTTCTTGAAGAAATAGGATTTTTTGGTGATAGACCTCAAAAATCATATTCATGATAACTGTTTACTGATAACTTTAAATTGTCCGTGCTACTGTTCGTTTTTCATAAATCTCAATTTGGTCATCAAGCTTGACATCATTGTAGTTTTTCACGCCAATACCACATTCTATCCCGGCTTTGACTTCCAAAACATCATCTTTAAAGCGGCGCAACGAGTCCAATTCGCCTTCAAAAATAACCACATTGTCGCGCAATACGCGGATGGGGTTATGGCGTTTAACAATACCATCAATAACCAGGCAACCCGCAACCAATCCAAATTTGGGAGAGCGGAAAACTTCCCGTACTTCCGCTAAACCAATAATCTCTTCTTTGATTTCTGGCGCAAGCATACCACTGATGGCTTTTTTAACCTCGTCGATGGCTTCGTAAATGACACTATAATAGTGTAAGTCAACCTTTTCTTCGTTAATCAAGCGTTTCGCATTGGCATCGGCTCGCACATTAAAGCCTATCAAAATCGCATTGGAAGCCACTGCTAAATTTACATCTGATTCATTAATGCCACCAACGCCACTGGCAACGATATTGACTTTGACTTCATCACCCGTAAGTTTAACCAAAGCTTCACGCAAGGCTTCTACCGAACCATCCACATCGGCTTTGAGCACAATATTGAGCGTGTTGCTCTTACCCGTTTGAAACTGCGAAAACAGATTTTCCAGTTTTGTCGCTTGCTGACGCGCCAGTCTGACTTCACGATATTTTCCTTGTCTAAATAAGGCAATTTCCCGCGCTTTACGTTCATCGGGTACCACGATGGCTTCATCGCCGGCACTGGGGATACCAGATAGTCCTAGCACTTCAACAGGTATTGATGGTCCTGCTTCTTTGATTTGCTTACCGTTTTCATCTAACATCGCCCGCACACGACCATAGTCCTTGCCCGCTAGGAGGACATCACCTTTTTTCAATTTGCCGCTTTGAACCAGTAAGCTTGCTACCACTCCGCGTCCTTTATCTAAGCGCGATTCGATGATAACGCCAGTGGCAGTGCCCTCAGAAACTGTGGTCAATTCCAGGACTTCTGCTTGCAATAAAATGGAATCCAGTAAATCGTCAATACCTTCCCCAGTTTTCGCGGAAACATGCACAAACATCGTGTCACCGCCCCAATCTTCGGGGACAACTTCTTTAGCCACTAATTCCTGTTTAACCCGCTCTGGTTCTGCTTCGGGTTTGTCAATTTTGTTGACTGCTACCACGAGTGGAACTTCAGCTGCTTTGGCATGTTGTATAGCTTCAATCGTTTGTGGCATCACACCGTCATCAGCCGCCACCACCAGGATAACAATATCTGTCACTTTTGCACCTCGAGCCCGCATTGCAGTAAATGCAGCGTGTCCGGGCGTATCTAAAAAGCTAATAGTGCCCTTGGGTGTATCTACATGATAAGCACCAATATGCTGAGTAATGCCACCAGCTTCACCAGCAGCTACTCTGGTCCGGCGAATATAGTCAAGTAAAGAGGTTTTTCCATGGTCAACATGGCCCATAATCGTGACTACAGGGGCACGAGGAACTCGTTTACCTATTTGCTGACCCGTTTGGATGAGTCCAGATTCAATTGCATTCTCTTGCAACAATTTGGGAATATGCCCCATTTCGTCGACAATAATGGCGGCTGTTTCCTGATCAATCCGCTGGTTGATTGTTACCATGGTGCCCATTTTCATCATGGTTTTAATGAGTTCAGCAGATTTTATGGACATTTTCTGCGCCAGTTCCATAACCGTCAGGCTTTCTGGTAAACTTACTTCGCGCACAATCGGGCTAGTCGGCCGGCTGAATGCGCCGTGTTGAGGTTTTTCTGGTACCCGCTTGTGTTTCTTTTTAGGATTTTTAGGCTCCTCTTCCTGCCGTTGTTCACGCCTCTTGGTAGACTTGAGTTTTTCTGTTATCGGAAGTGAAGTGGCATCGCTATCGGTGGCTACACTCTCCTTTTTTCTTCTACGTCTACGTCTTTTACGCGTTTTTTCCGGGTTTTTAGCTTCGTTGCTTGTATGTTCAGCAGGTTTAACAACGGTTCTACGACGTTGCGGCGCTTTACGTTTAGCGTCGTTTGTATAGCGCTTTTTAGGTTTTTTGGTCGCATCGCTGCCATCCTTGACTCTAGTTCGCTCTGAGGAGTTTCTTTTTTTCGTGGACTCGCTTGGTGTTGTTGACGAATCTGATTTGCCGTCAGTTTCTGGACGCTTTTTCTTAAGAGCACCTCTAGTCCTGTTATTGGGTTGTGGCTGCTTTTCAGTTTTAACCGCGGTTTTCTGTACCGATTGAGAGGTGCGAGCACGTCCTTTTTTATCTCCTCCTGCTTTTTGTTCCGCTGGAACAGCATTTGTTTGTACACCGTCTGTAGTCTTACGTTGCTGACGCTCTTTTTTATTTTTCGGTTGCGTAGAAGCAGGTTGGCTTTCCTTATTGTCAACTTCAACACGGCGCTTCTTGATGTAGGTGCGTTTTCTTCTCACTTCAACTTGCACGGTTTTAGCACGCCCTTGAGCATTCGGTACTTTGATTTCACTGAGTGTTTTACGCTTGAGAGTAATTTTTTTAGGACTCTGGTTTACCGATTTTTCAGTGTTTTTACCACTCGTATTGCGCAGATGAGTCAGCAACCGTCTTTTTTCAGTTTCACTAATATTGTCGTCGGCACCTTTGGCAGGGAGTCCGGCGTCTCCTAATTGCGCTAGCAAACGTTCGATAGGAATCTTTACGTCGTCAGCAAATTGTCTTATGGTTACTTCAGCCATTCTTTCAGTTTTAAGTTCTCAGTTATCAGTGGTAATTTGCAAGTTATCAGTTATCCGTCATCAGTCAACAGTTATCATGAATAGGATTAAATTAAAAAATCCTATTTCTTGAATAAATAGGATTTTTAAGGGTCTTGGGAACAAACACAAAAAAATTATATTTATTCAAGAACTGTTTACTGATAACTTATTTAAATATATTGCTGATAACTGATAACTAATTATCAGATGCACGGGCGGTCATAATTAATTTACCTGCCTGCGCTTCGTCCATACCTTCAATGCTTATCAAATCTTCTACTGATTGATCTGCTAATGCTGCCACGTTCATAATTCCACGTTTGGCAAGCACATGTGCCCATTCATCGTTCATACCGGCAAGCTTACGCAAATCTTCAGTTGGCACCTCCTCGTTTAGTTGTTCTTCATTGGCAATTGCGTGTGTTAGCAGGACATTCTTGGCACGACTACGCAATTCCTTAATCAGCTGTTCATCAAATTCTTTAATTTTACGCATTTCGTTGAGCGGAACATAAGCCACTTCTTCAAGTGTAGAAAATCCTTCTTGTACTAAAAGGCTCGCTGTATTTTCGTCAATTTCCAATTCTTTGATAAACATTTCTTGCATTGCATTGATTTCAGCTTGATGCTTTTCCGCTGCTTGAGATTCGGTCATTATATTTAGCGTCCAAGCTGTCAATTCGCTGGCAAGGCGTACATTTTGCCCATTACGTCCTATTGCTTTAGATAATTGTTCTTCGCGTACTGCAATATCCATGCTATGCGTATCTTCGTCAACAACGATAGAGACTACTTCAGCCGGTGCCATTGCATTTATCACAAATTGTGCTGGGTTTTCGTCCCAGACGATAATGTCTATCTTTTCGCCTGCTAGTTCATTTGAGATCGCCTGCACTCGTGAGCCACGCATGCCAACACAGGCGCCGATTGGATCAACACGGGGATCTTTGGTTTTTACTGCTATTTTTGCACGTAATCCTGGATCGCGGGCTGCTTGCATGATTTCTAGGAAATTTTCTCCAAGTTCTGGCACTTCCATAATAAATAATTTAATCAGGAATTCCGGGGCAGTGCGACTGAGGAATAATTGTGGTCCACGCGGTTCGGAGCGTACCGTTTGTAAATAGGCACGCAGACGATCTCCAGGACGTGCTGTGTCAGTGGGGATCATTTGTTCACGCGGAATCAGTGCCTCTACATTGTCCCCTAAATCAAGGATAACATTGCCACGTTCGGTGCGTTTTACGATTCCACTGACTAATTCACCTTGCCGTTCTTTGTAAGCTTCAACAATTTGCGCCCGTTCGGCTTCGCGGATTTTTTGGACTATCACTTGTTTAGCTGCTTGGGCACCAATCCGATCAAAGTTCACCGATTTGATCGGTTTTTCAATCCATTCTCCTATAGTTATATCATAATTTTGTTTTTTCGCCTCTGTTAGGCTGATCTGAGTTTCGAGAAATTCCACATTGTCATCGTCAAGCACTTGCCAACGACGAAAAGCATTGTAATCACCCGTGTGCCGATCAATCATTGTACGGACTTCGATTTTATTGTTGTACTGTTTTTTGGTGGCGCTCGCAATCGCGCATTCTAAGGCGTTAAAAATAATTTCCTTGCTTACGCCTTTTTCGTTAGAGACCACATCTACGACCAAAAGAATTTGTTTATTCATCGTCACCACTCTTGTCGAACCTATTTATTGTCTTTTTCTTTAGTCAGGTACAATGTGTGCGTTTTCTATCTGATCATAAGGTAGCTTGTATTCTTTTCCGTCCACTACCACGATCACGTTGTCGTCTTCTATTCGTTGCAATAGTCCAGTGAAATTGCGTCGCGTATTCAAGGGGCGAGCCATGTGTACCTTGACTTTCTGACCTAGAAAGCGTCTAAAATGGTCTAAGGTAAACAAGGGTCGATCCAATCCTGGGGAGGAAATTTCTAAAGTATAATGACCTTGTATAGGGTTTTGGACATCTAGTATTCCGCTCACCTGATGACTGACTTGTTTGCAATCGTCCAAACTAATCCCGTTTGGGTGATCGATATATATACGCAAAAGGACTTTGTGTCCCCCTTGGGATAGACGTACTACGCCTACTAATTCATAGCCTAGTGCCGTGACAACGGGAGCGAGTAATTTTTGTAATTCTTTATCTAGCAAAATAAATTTTCCACTTTTATCTGTAAAAAACAAATAAAAAAATGGGCGCAAGGCCCACTTTTTTTAATTAAACTAGCTAAGGTTTAATAGCCTGGTTTTAGTAAGTCACTTTATAAGTCAATGCCATTAAGTTAAGCCTAAAGAGGTTCTTTTGTAGGGTGGGCAAAGTGTTTTTTTAGCGTGCCCACCATCCCCGAGGACAGGTGGGCAACAAAAACACGTTGCCCACCCTACAATATTTCTTAACTTAATGGCATTGCTTTATAAGTACCCGGCTAAAAGTTTTTTTTTGACATGTATGTCTGGCGGATTTTCTTGTGTCCACTCAAAAAATCTTTACTTGATCATATCTGCTTTTGTTTAATAGTGTAGTGGATTGATGCTTGAGTAGCAACCGTATATATATATAAATAATAATATGAATCCCGAGCTTAGCTTATTACAACCTTATCCATTTGAAAAATTGGCTCAACTCAAAAAAAATTGTGTGCCGCGAAAACAGTTAAGTCCGATAAATCTTTCTTTAGGTGAGCCGCAACATGCCACGCCTGATTTTATAGTTAATGCCATGAATACGGCTTTAACGCCGGGGCTTAAAAAATATCCTACTACTCAAGGTGGTAAGGCTTTGCGTCGAAGTATAGCACATTGGCTAGTGCATCGTTTTGATCTCCCAGTTGATAGTCTTGATCCTGATAGACATATTTTGCCAGTAAATGGCACTCGTGAAGCTTTGTTTTCTTTCGCACAGGTTGTGATTAATCGTCATACGCCTAATCCTTTGGTGTTAATGCCTAATCCATTTTATCAAATTTATGAGGGTGCTGCTTTATTGGCAGGTGCAAAACCTTTTTATATCAATTCGTTATATAAGGATATACCGGAGGCTATTTGGGCAGATTGTCAATTATTGTATATTTGTTCTCCCAATAATCCTACTGGCGCAGTGTTGAGTATGTCCACTTTGCAAAGTTTGATTGAGCGTGCCGATGAGTATAATTTTATTATAGCTGCTGATGAGTGTTATTCTGAAATTTATGCTGATGAGAGCCAGCCGCCGGTGGGATTATTACAGGCTTGTGCTGCTTTGGGGCGATTGGATTATCGGCGGTGTGTGGTATTTCATAGTCTTTCCAAACGCTCTAATGCGCCAGGTTTGCGATCTGGATTTGTGGCTGGCGATGCCGAGGTTATGCGCCAGTTTTTACTTTATCGTACTTATCATGGTTGTGCCATGTCTTTGGCTGTGCAAGCAGCAAGTATCGCCGCTTGGGAGGATGAAAGTCATGTTCAGATTAATCGTGGCTTATATAGGCAAAAATATGAGGCAGTGATGGATATTCTCAGTCCTGTCATGTCGGTTGAGCGCCCAGCGGCTGGTTTTTATTTGTGGCTTCAAACGCCGATTGCTGATGATCAATTTGCCCGTGAATTGTTTTTGCAACAAAATGTCACGGTGTTACCAGGTAGCTTTTTGTCACGGGTGGTTGATGGTGTGAATCCAGGGCAAAATCGCATTCGTATGGCTTTAGTTGCGCCGTTGGAGCAGTGTGTTGATGCGGCTCAGCGTATGCGTCGTTTTATTAACCGTCCAAGATAAATCTTGGACTCCTGAGTCGCTCCTAACAAGAAATGCCATTTTTTGAAAAAATGGCATTTCTAAAAATTAATAAACAACATGAATCACTTACAAAATATTATCGTTCATAAACAGCCTTTGAAAATCGTGCCAATTTAAGTCCGCACAATGTGAGTCACGAGATTAAAGATGTGAGTCGCTCCTAACAAGAAATGCCATTTTTTGAAAAAATGGCATTTCTAAAAATTAATAAACAACATGAATCACTTACAAAATATTATCGAAACCGCCTTTGAAAATCGTGCCAATTTAAGTCCGCACAATGTGAGTCACGAGATTAAAGATGCGGTGACTGAAACTCTTGATTTACTCGATCAAGGGCGTTTGCGCGTTGCCGAAAAACAATCAGATCAATGGGTTGTAAATCAATGGATTAAAAAAGCGGTCTTGTTATCGTTTCGCCTTGAGGAAAATGCTTTTGTCAAAGGCGGATTTACTAATTATTATGACAAGGTAGAATCCAAGTATTCTGATGTCAGTTCGCGTGAATTTCGTGAACAAGGCGTGCGCGTGGTACCGCCTGCCAGTGTAAGAAAAGGTGCTTATGTTGCCCCGGGCGTGGTGTTGATGCCTTCTTATGTGAATATCGGGGCTTATGTGGATAGTGGCACTATGGTCGATACTTGGGCGACAGTCGGTTCGTGTGCTCAAATTGGTAAAAATGTACATTTATCGGGAGGCGTGGGAATCGGTGGCGTTTTGGAGCCGATACAGGCTGGTCCGACAATTATTGAGGATAATTGTTTTATTGGCGCCCGTTCAGAAATTGTTGAGGGTGTGATTGTTGGCGAGGGTGCTGTGATTTCTATGGGTGTGTATATTGGACAAAGCACTAGAATCTATAATCGCAACACGGGTGAAGTGAGTTATGGTTATATTCCACCTGGCTCAGTGGTTGTTTCAGGCAATTTGCCATCGCGGGATGGGAAATATTCCCTTTATTGTGCGGTGATTGTTAAGCAAGTTGATGAAAAAACGCGGGGGAAAGTTGGGTTAAATGAGTTGTTGAGGGAATTATGAAAAGTTGTGATGATTATGATCCGAATTCTCTAACGGTAGAACAAGCACTACAGCGCATTGAGCAAGATTTACAAACTATAGGCGCTAAAGAGCAAGTGACAATTCGCAGCGCATTAGGCAGAATTTTAGCCGAAGATGTGTTCTCAAAAATTAATGTGCCGCCGCATGAAAATTCGGCCATGGACGGTTATGCCGTGCGTGGCGCGGATTTAGGTGGTAGAGTTCAATTGTCAGTCGTTGGGACTTGTTTCGCCGGGCAGCCTTATATGGAAACGGTTGAAGCGGGACAATGTGTGAGAATCTTCACGGGTGCTGTCATTCCCAACGGGACTGATACTGTGATCATGCAGGAGCATGTTGAGCGGGATGGCGATGTCATTACTGTCGGCGCGGGACATAAAACTGGACAAAATGTCCGTCCGGTTGGCGAAGATATGAGTATTGGTGAGACAGTTTTGAAAGCTGGTAAGCGTTTGTCGCCGGCGGATATTGGTTTATTAGCATCATTGGGTATTCCTGAAGTCAAAATTTTTCGCCGCCTACGGGTGGCTTTTTTTTCAACTGGCGATGAATTGTGTGCCGTTGGTGAAGTGCCACAGCCGGGTCAAATTTATGATAGTAATCGTTATACTTTATATGGTATGTTAACTCGCTTAGGGGTTGAAATCGTTGATATGGGGGTGGTGCATGATAAGCCTGAAGATGTAGAAAATGCTTTTTTGTCAGCGGCAAATGGCAATGATGCGATTATTACTTCGGGCGGCGTTTCAGTCGGAGATGCGGATTATGTGACCGATACGCTACGCCGTATCGGTGAAGTTAATTTTTGGAAAGTAGCCATGAAGCCAGGGAAACCTTTGACGTTCGGCAAAATTCAGAAAGCAGTTTTTTTTGGCTTGCCCGGCAATCCGGTGTCGGCGATGGTGACGTTTTATCAATTTGTGCAACCCGCTTTGCAGCGTATGATGGGACAAAAGCAAGTGGGGCGGACACGAGTGACGGTACCTTGTGTTTCTTCTTTGAAAAAACGCCCTGGGCGCATGGATTTTCAACGCGGCATTTTGGAAACTGATGAACAAGGTGGTTTGGTGGTGCGTTCTACTGGTAAACAAGGCTCTGGCATTCTTAGTTCGATGAGTCAGGCGAATTGTTTTATTATTTTGCCGGTGGAATCTGGTAATGTGGCGGCGGGCGGTGAGGTGCTGGTTGAACCGTTTGAGGGTTTGGTTTAGAGCCTTCTTGTAGGGTGGTGATAACCGACCGTTTTGGATGGGTTGTGACACTGCTGGTTGGTTGCGTAAACTCCACCGACTCTACTGAGACTTGTTGTTTAATTTCCGATGCTGTCGGTTGGTTATCACCGCCCTACGGGGACTCAAAAAATGTAAAGTTTTTCTTTTAGATAATGCCCAGCCAACGGCGTTTGATGGTTATGATTTGACATGGCGCATCAACCATTAATTTTTCGAGGGAATCAATTATGTATGCATTACAGTTTGAAGCAGATGTAAAAAATTACACAATCAAAATACCGAAAAAATTTGCAGAACTAGAATCAAAGCATTTAAAAATTTTTGTAGTAGAGATAGAACATAACTCTAAAAAACTACCTCAAGGGTTTTTTGAACCAATTACTGTAGATAGCTATAAACAAATATCTAAAAGAGAAGAAATATATGAACGATAAAATATTTATCGACACCAATATTTTAATTTATGCATTAACAAAATCCAAAGATAAAGAAGAACAGTTTAAACGAAAGATATCTTTGGAACTTTTGCAAAATATCTTAACAAACAAGCAAATTATAATTTCATTGCAGGTTATAAATGAGTTTCATTTTAATATGTTAAGAAAATTTAATCTGAATGAACTTGAAATAACC
>Ga0209780_1001988_pt1 | contig 14127 bp, 10 predicted proteins | sample WorMetexBAHAMAS2_FD_187384 | JGI IMG/M metagenome (GOLD analysis project Ga0209780, IMG submission 187384) | Marine gutless worms symbiont microbial communities from Max Planck institute for Marine Microbiology, Germany - Inanidrilus exumae... | ecosystem: Host-associated > Annelida > Digestive... | reverse complement strand
AACAAGAATTGACCAATCAGCGTTCACCGCATTTTCGCGACAAAGTTGCACAGAATAGAGCGCTGCTCTGATCGGAAAAGGAGTTGCGCGACTGTTGAGAAGTTGCGCGACACGCCATGTCACACTTGCGATTTTGTCGCACGATAAAGTTGCGCGAAAAAATCGCGCGATAAAATCGCAGGTGTGACATCGCTCTAACTGTTTACACGTGTGTCTTGTTCTGTTCTTATTTTTATGGTATTAGTTTTCGTTATGCCAACAGAAAGCTATCTTAATCGGCCCTCAAAATTCTCTTAACACGACGTGCCTCTTGGCAAATGTAGCTCAGTAGGTTATTCCGCGTGTCGAGTTCATTGTATTTGTTTGTTTGTCTCACCGTGATAGCAATAACATATGACTATAGCAATGCTCTAATAACAGAACCCCGTCTACCGATATCCACAGATCTACGCAGACAATAATTTCATCTACAACTTGAACATGCGTTTTCCGATTTGAATAATGTTTACTACATGTCAAGTTAGATGTCCTTAAATGATAGGCTAATAAAAATATTCTTTCATCTAATAATGTTTTAGTCATTAGTCATAACGACAATTAACAACTAATCGTTTCCTCGAAATTGTGTAAGCCCCACGCACTGCCTATCTGTCAGCCATTTTAACAACGGGTCCATCAATATGATCCGTACGAGTCCGACTGGACCTCAGCTAACACGATCCGTGATCCAGTACAGCCGAATACAACTGTGGTGCTGAGTATATACATACCGTTTCCGTCGCCAGACGACAGCAAGTGCTATAATAGTCGCCATTAATACAGCACACGCAAGTATCCCGGGTACGATTGGTCCTGCAATGTCTTTATCTACAACATTTCACAGACCACCCACTCAACAAAACACAAGTCGAATCAAACACACACAAAATGCTATCACGCCCACGCTTGCTGCATTGTACCTTACAGCACCTCAAAAATAAGATATTATGACGCCATTGAGTAGATAAGTTCTGCATTTCACAGGGTAGTGCGGTAACATTTTTCAGATGTGGTGGGAAAGTTCACAGTCACGACTACAGTTCGTTATATTCTGAATATAACGCAAATAATCATACGTATGTATTTGCAGTATTGCTTGAAATGACTTTTTTGGATATTCCAAGGTAAAGTGGCTACAGCTAACAGGTGAGGTGTCAACCTTAATGAGTGTTTGCTGTCAAATGTTTGCAGGATTTCACACACAAAAATCATTAAATTATGTTAATTTTGACGGTTATTAATAATAATAAATTATAGCCCCATACGAGACCGACAGTCGACTCTTTGCAACTGACTTTCTGCCAAGTTCAAAGTCACATGACACAAAAACTAGGACAAATATCAAAAGTCCGGCCGGATCAAATTTAGATATTGTGCCCTAGTTTAGGAATGAGTGGTCAGTTGTGAAATTGAGCCTTGCAACAACAAACCAGTAATATTAGTAAATAATGAATAATCACTGATGATTAGTCACCAGGGGTCGTCGTTGTTGTAGACAATGTAGTTGTCATGTTAGCGTTAGACGTGGACTCTGTCGTCGTATTCACAGTTTTGATGGCAGGCGTCCTGGTGGTGGTCATGATGGTGGTAGTGGGTAGGACGGAAGGTGACCTCGCGGTGGTTGCGGTGGTGGTAGTAGCAGGTAGAATGAACGGACAGACCCCGCTGCTGTTAATCATCTCAATGATCGTCTCCAGCTTGTCAAAGTTCTCCACGAAAAAGTAGTGTTGAGGAGACAGACTGCTGTCTGCAGACGCGATTGCTTGTAAATGCTGCTCATCCACCTATACATCATCATCATCATCATCATCATCATCATCATGATTTACCCACCTCACCTACGTAATGCTGCTACACTACGTTGGGAAACATCAATTATTGTTGTTGTAATGGCAAGACATTGCGCCAGCAAACCATGTCCACCAGGTGATCGAACTCATTCAGCGTGAAACTCCTAAATTCATTATCCGGACTTTTGGCCTCTGAATAGTCCTGATCTTAGTCCTGTTGAGTGTGGAATATGGAACATGATGCAGGCTCGTGTGTGTATCAGAGGACAGTTTGAGACGTGACTGATCTGAGACAGCACTTGATTGACACATGACATAGCTTGTCGCACAGCAGTCTGGACGATGGTATTGACGAATGGCGGAGGAGACTTCAGGCCTGCGTGGATGAAAAATGAGGACATTTTGAACACTTGCTGTAGCATAACTGAACTTGAACTCGGACTGGTTGTGCATGCATATTAACTGGACTGTGTGTGAAAGTGTATTGTGTAACTTTGGTTGATAGCACTGACGAAAGTTACCGTCTATATGCACTTGACTTGTTTCCCAAGGTAGTGTAGCAGCAGAACAGATGTATTGCAAATTAACTCAGTACACCGTGTGCCAAATAATATAGAAACTGGTCAACATTTGTAGAAACAACAGTCACATGAATAAGGGCGACGTTTTTTATTGTAATCGCTACGTTTGTTTACGTACATGGCGCTATAATGTAGGCTATAGACATCCGCAAGCGACAAAAACATGTTTTGTTTTTTTGCATAGCTTCTAGGACAACAAATGAAACCTTCTGACAATATGAGTGACGGAATGTTGTTTTATTATTTTCGTTGCTGCTGAATCAGTAAAAGTTTTGTTGCAGCGATGTGAAATCTTACCGTTTAAAAATTATGTGAAAATAGTCAGAAAGTTACAAAAGCGTAATTAAAAGCGTAATTGTAAACGGGAATAGACGTCTACCGTTTGAATACTCGGAGTGTGTAAAATAAACAGAACGAAACCAGATACGTCGTTGGTGATGCCGACACAGAAGACTTCGACGCCTTGTGCCTTGGTCTTGTTGGCCTCAGGTATCGTCCGTCGTCGCTCGCGGTTCGCCTCTCCGTCAGTGATGAGGATGGCGATCTTGGTAAGGTTTGGTCGGGCTGTACTGAACAGTTCATTTCGTGCCACGCGGAACGCCTACATTGATGACAACCATAGCCCGACTTCGTAATATAACTGCAATAAAAAGCTTAATAGTTTGTCTATTTTCCCGCCTCATCTAACTAATGCTTCTTCATTACCCAGCAAATCACAAAAATCGACGATCTTTTCACGCAAATGCTCTATTGAATGCATGTCAGACTTCACCCATAAGTCGCTGATTTATTGTTCTTCGCTCTTGGTGACTCGAAGCTCATATTCACGCTGCTACAAGACTCTCTAAATCTTGCAATCTTGCAATGAAGAAATTTTGCAAGATTGGAGGGAAAGGTTTGAAGTTTTGTATAAGGAGGAATTCTGGGAAACTGCGAGACATGAGGGTTTAAAATTAGAATGTTGTCAAATGACTGAATTTTCGGAGGAAATAAATAAGATTGAATTTAAATGATCTTAAGGATCAAAATTAACTTGACAGGAATAAGGCGGCACGCGATCACATGGACCATCGATAGCTCTGTGCAGAATCGCACGGGTAGTGTGAACCGACCTTAGTCTTCCATTGTAACTATGCCTTTATCATGTACTGTTTCCGAGACATTGTCACTAATTCGCCAAAATTCAAAAAGATCACATGACCCTAAACACGCACAATTCGGAGGTAATCTCTCATACAGGCACGTGCGCTACGATTGATCGGCACACCAGATTTAATGTATACCCTGCAGCTGTACCTGCTACCGAGATATGACGGGGCCCCCCGAAATGTATAAAGGCATCACGTGACCCTAATCACGCCCAGTTCTGGGTAGTTTGTCATATCAAGGCTAACATTTAACATGGCTTACAACATTTAAAGACTCTATGAACTTTAGCTATTCGACAGAATAATATGAAAGAAGCAAAATGTAAAGATACGGGTGTTTTGGGGTGATTAGGATCACCTCAGGTCACAGGTAATGCTACCATTTGATAAAGCGTGTACAAAATTCCATTCACCTTTAATGGAAATTATGCATCTATCTTGTACCGTTTACAAAATATAGCGATATATTTGTCTAAAGTCTCAAATATTTCCTACTCACGCGTACGTGGCCATCGTTGTGGTTATATAGTTGGCATTTCACTAAGACGTTTGACATCAGACAACTAGAATCCCTCGGCTATCAGATGGCGTTGTTTGCGTGCCGTGTTGGCAGCTTTGCTAGAACTCCTGCTTGTGGCAAACAGACGGACAGATTGGCGGACGGACGGACAGACAGCCGTAGCATTATATACCGTGCTAGCACGCTAAGATTGCCGATTTGCGCCGACATTGCGTCAGTTTGGAGTGGATTGTTATTAGCGCTGCGAAGGAAATGTTGAACGCTAGTAGACGACTACAAATCTTCGCCTGTACCACGTACGACAGACGGCGGTGTTTGTCTGCCGTGGGAACGTGTCAGCAGGCGACACATCGATGACCTGAGGCCGTTGAGTGACTCAGCGCTGACTTCGCTGATGGCAGAAGAAACAATGATTGTTATCCACACAAATGCCGATAGGCAAAGTGTGGATATATCGGTTACTGTTTGTAATTTTGTTTGTGTGTTTGTACGGTTACGGATTTCTCCGCCGAGGATAAAGCTAGCGGCGTCAGATTTTGCACGGCGGTTCATCGGCGTCCAAGGCAGGGAATCTCACATTTTTGTGAACTTTGCTCCCCAAAGCCCAAAATCGGACGAATCGGTCAGCGCGTGACACTGGACTTGTCCGGCCAAAAGACCAACTAACTAACTAACCGATGAATATAGCGCATGGTGGAGATGAGCGGTGTCAGCATACCTGTGCTATGTTGGTTTCTCCGGTTCTGATGTCCATGTCATTCACAGCTGCGGTCATTGTCCTTGAGTTGTTGTAAGCGCTGAAGCCGAACTGAAGCCAGGCACTGGTGCTGAAGCCGACCATGCCAATCCGAATCAATGTCGGTCCGATGGAGAAAGAGTCGATGAGTTGAGTTAAGAAACCTTTGAGCGAGACGTCCCAGTTGTGGTAGCCACCGCGAGCGGTTGAGACGATGCTAGTCGAATGATCAAGAATGATTCCAATGTCCGCCTGCTTGACACAAGCTACACACGCACCAGCGTTGTCGTGCAGCCAGAGCCCCGTCCACACCAGCAACAATGTCCAAGCAACATTGTCGAATGCTACGAGTTTATCGATTCTTTCGACAAAGTCCAATGTTTCTTCGACATTGTTGCCGGTTTCGGCAACAATGTCGAACGAAATTTCGTCCTTTCGACAAAGTCGAAACAAATTGAATGTTCAATTTGTTTCAACTTTGCTGAAAGGACGAAATTTTACGATACTCGTTCGACATAGTTGCCGTTTGTGGCAACAAAGTCGAATGTTACTTCAACAAAGTCGAACGTAGCTTCGACAATGTTGCCTGTTGCTTCGACATTGTTGCTGGTGTGAACGGGGCTCTAGAAAGCTCAGAGCAACGTACATACAAGCGTCATGCTCTCACAAAGAGATGCACCCTTCCCTCCCATACCTATAAATCAATCAATCGATCAATCAATCAATACTTTATTATTCAGTTGTTCAGAACGTAATTGAGTACATGCAACGCACAACAAAAACGATAAAATAATAAAATAAATAAACAAACAAAAAACAATAAAATATATAATACGATACACAGTAGTAAGTGGTTACAACTTAAGCAGTGACGGTCAGAAAAGTGAAGGCCAATAAACGTCAGTAAACAACAGTCTTGTTATAAAACTACGATCGTCACTTTTAGTAGCTAAAACGAAGTTGTGTTGTCGACTGTAACTGTATAATTATTGTTGAGTTTTGGTAGAAAACGTCGCCGGTCATGTTGTTCGTTGCATATAATAAGCGTTTGTCGACGACGTCGATTAGTTGAGCAGGAGTTGGATCAGTGTCGCCAACTCCTCGACGGACGAATGCTTCGATGCGCTGTTTATCGGCTGCAGTCATGCATGTAAACTCCCGCCAAGCTGGAAAAGCATACAGCAGCTTGGCGACCACTATACATCGCTCTCAGGGCGTCGTCACACAATAGCGTGACTACGAAGAACTTCTTACATGAATTTCTCGCACTTGCCGATGACGTAACGAACATGCTCGCTGACAGATATAGGTGTTACTTCGAGCACCTTGATTTGCGTCACTATACCACAATACGTCGGTCTGCTCATCCGTGCTGATGATCAGCCTGGTAGACAAACTCTGCGTTCGACTAACTCCAACCGCCTTGTGGAACCACCAGTCAAACTATCAACAGTCGGCAGCCGAGCCGTCCTCTTTGCTGCTCCACACATCTGCAGGAATCGACCACCCACTGACCGCACTTCTGCTAATTCACTACCGGTATTAACTTTCCGGCGACTGTTAACACATTTCTTTATTAATGGCCCGCCGAATGGGCCAGCGCTGTTTTGCTGGCTGGTGTCTGTCGGCGTCGTCTGTAACGCTACCGCCGGGCGCGTGGGCGGTCGGGCGGCCGACACTGCACGGCAGGCCAGTACGGTTACGTCCCGTTAGGGCGACGCCTTGTTTGAACAATCACACCCGGACATTATCTGCTGGGTGATAGATTGAATCAATCATTCATGCAATTGTGGAACAGATTTGATTGACAGAGTGATTAATTGCTTGGCATAAAGTGTAACACAGCCAACTATGTGAGCTATGTACGCAGTGAAAAGGGCTTACTACTCGGGCAGCGACCGCTAACAAATCGCACGTATAGTCCACTAGCCTACAGCAGGTGCGTGCGTCACACTGACGTCATGTTACACAGTGCCATCTCGTTGTACTTGTTTCCAACTGCGTTGCACAGTGTTATTTTTCGGTCACAGATGTACATATTGCTGTCATTAATTTTGTCCACAGTCATACGCTTAGATGTATACGTAATTTGTTTTGCACGCGGGTTGCGCGTTGTCGGAACAATTTGCCAGCTCAGCCACACGACGGTTCGTCTCTAAACAACTTACAACCATGCATGGCTGTAAGTTGTTTAGAGACGTAAATTAGGGCGGACGAAACCCCACAATTTTGAGTGGGGGACGCTAATGCAAATAGCCACTTCCAGATTTTCCATAATTTCAAACAGCAGATCGCTTGCATTACAATGCAGCAATGCAGTAAAAAGATTATCAACCCATGATTTTATAATTCTAATTTCTAACAGAGTAGGCCTATTTACTATTTCCCAAAAGTACATCTTCAATGTCCACCAAATCACCACTTCAGGCAGAAAATTTAATATTGTTTTCTGGCAACGACACCGACAAAAACGTACCGCTCAGAATGCACCAAAACACGTCATTTCAAGTGAAAAAGTATTTTTTTCTGGGGAGGGGCACAGCTTAGTGGTTTTACTAGCGAATGTGAACTCACGTTCACGTTCGCTATATGCTATCGCCCGTCCGTCTGTCGTCTGTAACGTTCGTGCACCCTACTCAGCCGGTTGAAATTTTTGGCAATGTTTCTAAGTCGTTTGGTACCTTGGCCATTAGTTGACATTCACTAAAAATTTTACGGAGATCATCCCAGGGGAACCCTCCGTCGTGGAGTTTAAACGCAAGAGCGGTAGCGAAGTATAGCGATTTTGCAGCTATAGAAGGCGCAATGTCTCAGCAACGGTGCAAAATAGAAGGTAAGTTAGTATTAATCACTAATAGGAAGTCGTAAATAAGCTTTCGATTGATACCAAAATCGGTGACCTTGAATGACTTTGAACCACGTAGTAAAGGCCCTTATTTTGCGTTATTTCACCTAGTCAACGCGACTTAGGTTACATACTTATTGTATCGACAACGCAGTCACGTGACACTATGTCTTATTTCACTACGGAGAAGCGATATCTTTTAAATTACTTATTTACCGTAAAGTCGGACATACTTCAATTTCATATTATTGTAACTGTGACTAACTATACCGACATTAGTCGCAAAATGAACTACAACAGAAATCGACAATTTGGACTATCTATAATAGGGTATATGTATATGTACACCATAATACCAAGGGGCACTTTGGATGTGTACGGTACGTCGCTATAGTAGCGTACCGCAAGGGTCTCAGTTCGAATCTCACAGGCGCCGCTGAATTTTTAGTTTAGTTTTTATTATTTCTAATAAATAATTTACATAAGCATATTTACATTAAAATAAGCATAAATAAACTAACACAAACTGTAACCTGTCGAGTACGCCGGTGACTTTGAGGTTACTGTTATAGTATGTCTCCACATACACTGCAACCCGTCTAGTCTTACAGCTGAATAAAGCTGCTGATTGCTGAAGTTGATCCGACATGTCAACTGCTCCAATAAATAGCGTGGTCTGTCGGTCTGTCAGTCGTCGGTCTGCACCTAGTGAGTCCTGCAAAAACGGCTGCAGCGATCAAGATGCCGTTTGCGTCGAGGATTCTGGTGGGCCCAAGGAAACACCTGTTGCATAGAGCGGACCGCTTCGGGCGAATAATGTATTTGTTTACTCAACACAATACAGCCTTCTAGTTGTATCTGCTGTATTGTTTAATTGTATCTGTTAGTTGTTTAATATATTAATTTTATTTTCCTTTTGTGTTTCACTTAATATGCATTCTGTAAAATACTATGCTGTATAATAGGTGTTTATCTATACAAAAATAGGCCTACATATAATATAATTCATCTTTTGGTACCGTAGATGAACTCGGTCTGACAGTAAACAACCAAAAAAGTAGACGTGCTGTATGTCGGATTAGCTTAGTGACTTGCATGCAGCACACCAAAAACCTGCCTTTCCCGCCTGATCGAACCCTTCCTCTAAAGCAATATCAATGCCAGGGCAGGTTGTGATAAGTACACCAGTGTGCCTAATTTCGTAGAAATCGCTCGAACCGCAGCCGAGATATGTGAGTTTCAACATTATGCTAGTTTAGCTTGAAAATGCCTATTCACGCCCCTTTTGGGGGGTTTTTAAATATAATGGGGGTAAATATTTCAAATCTAAGTAGCCTATAGCAATCAGCGTCAGACGCTGTATTTGCTGGTACAATTTTTATGCAAATCGGTTCAGTGGTTTGGGAGGAGTAGTTACACATACCGTACATACATGTACACCGTACATACATACATACATACACACGGAATTTGGCCACTGCGGCTCTTAGTATACGGGTGACGCTCAATACCAAACCTAATGGCAGGTTTTTATAAACACAAGTGAAATGGGTAGTTGCACAATCGATAGGCCACATACGATTTCCTATTAATTGACCATTGCAACTATGTCTCGATCTTGCACCGTTTTCGAGATATTATCAATTTCCCAAAATTTAAAAAGGTCACATGACCCTGAATTTCGGCAGTAATCATGCATGCACTAGTACACCTGTGTATCAATCAGCAAATGAAATTTGAAGTGCCTAAATAAATTGATTCCAAACATATGACTTGTGGGAGTAAAATTGAAAAAAAACGGATCACGTGACCTGACCACGCCCTTTTCGGGTATTTTTTGTCATCCGTAAACTAGGACTTGATATAGTCCACCTGTGTGCAAAACTTGACGACTTTAGCTTCAGCCGCAACAGAGATATCATTGGGGGCCCAAAATTTTCAGTGGGTCACGTGATCTTAACCACGCCCCTTTAAGGGTGATTTGTCGTCCTCGTGTTTGGCCTTGACATAAGCTACCTGTGTACAAAATTTGACCACTCTAGCTTCAGCCGTTCCAGATATATGTATATGGTTGGTGCCAACCAAAATTTAAATGGTTCACCTGACCTGACTACGCCCCTTTCAGGGACAGTTTGCCATGCATGGGCTAGCACTTATACGATCAACCTATCTACCTAATATGAAGTCTCTATCTCCACCCATTACGAAGATATTAAAGGCGATATAAAATGCAGAAAATGGGGTGGTTTGGGGTCGTCAGGGGGTAACTCAAGGTCATTGGAAATAGCTCCATTCGATAGATGGCATACAATTTCCTATTAGCGTTCCATAGTAACTATGTCCCTGTCTTGCACCGTTCCTGGGATATAGCAATATATTGGTCGAAAATCGCCGCTTTTGACCTACCCCGTTGGAATTTATCAGAGATATTTGGTGTCAGAGAACTAAAGTTCCAGGGATATCGTATGGCGCTGTTTGCGTGATCTTACGTTTAGCCGTTTTGATACAGTGCCGGCTAGTGACAGACGGACGGACAGACAGACGGACACACAACAACAGCATATATACCGCGCTAGCATAGCGTCGCGCGGTAAAAAAAAATAAGATGCTCATATTAGGCCACGACGTCAGTAAGCGTTCTTGCACGAACTTGACACGGTATTTGTTTATTTTGTTAGTAAACAGACAACAGTGACCGAATACTGTCGCCAACTCACGACAACAGACACGGTTCAGTGAACGTCACCAAAACACACGAAGATATAAACACGAGCGTGTTTGTGGGAGCTGTCAATCAATCAGCCAGTCACGCTTGTCTGCAGTGAAATATGAATGCGTTTATTCGCCAAATAGCAGCAAAACAAACAATAAAAACAGACGACAAACAGAGACAGACAGACAAACAGTAATACAATATACATACAGTTAACATACACAAATACTGTCTCATAAATCTTCGGCTCAGACGTTTTCCCGCCGAAAATTTGTGTCCATCCGCCACGACGGTCCGCGTCCACGAATGTGCTCATATGAGAGTCAGCAGTGAAATACAAGAGGATTAGTTAGCTATCGCCGAGAATCTCACGAGACGATCCGTGTCTGCTAAAATGTTGTCAGCTGTTGTGGACCATCGTGGCGGACGGGAAAACGTCGGAGCTGGAGATTTTTCGACCGGTCGAAAAACGCAATTTGTACCTATCCCACTTGCATTTGGCGCCACTGTTAGGGATGATCCCGTCGCAACTTTGTCTAGATCTTTTGCGTTATAAAACTAACTGAGCTATTAACTGTGTGACGTTGTTTTATGAGCTAATGTTCAGTCAAAATGGTAGAAAACCTGCTTGTGACGGACGGACGGACAGACAGACAGACAGATACAGGGCCACAGTATATTGCATAGTGTAGCATAGTGTCGCGCGGTAAAAATCATCCGGAATCGCGCATTAAGGTTCAGGTAGGAGCTCGGTGCAATCAAATGAATTAAGTAAGTAAGTAGAAAATTTCAAAAGTATATACCAAGAAACCTAAACATGCGACAAGTCAAGTGTTTTCCCAGACCACCCACGTCGTTGCAGCGCCACATGGATTTGCATGCGTGATCATACCCGCAGCTTAGTGTAGCCTATATCGAAATCCGTCCAGGGGTTTCGGAGCCCCCAGCCGGGCGTCGAAAATTGGCCTTTCCCATTACTTTAGCTATTGGCTTTTACAACAGCTTGTACTGCCGTACAAGCCGCGATGAATCGTCCAAATATAGTATAAACCCGTAGACAAAACTAATAAAGATTCTGCCGCCCAAATAATCCTAACTAGCGTGTTCGGTACGCGTAGGTAATGCTGTACCGTGTGCTAAATGCTGGCCACACGCCGTGCCGCCAGACATACTCGCCGCACGTCGCCGTACCGTACCACCTATGTCGTTCATCTTCTCGACTTCAAGTCGACGCCCAGTTAAGCCTATTATTAGGCTACTTTCCCCCCGGTAGGGGTGTGAAGTATTGCCATCAGCGTGTCTGTCTGTTGTTTGTCTGTTTGACGTCTCAAAAACCACATCCATATTTAACCGAATTTTCTGTACATTTTACCTGTAGCCAGTTCTTCGCTGACGACAATGAAATAAATTGTTTACTTCCGGTTTTGTGGATGACGTCATGTTTTCACACAATAGAGCGAATGAGCATAGTCAGAGAAGACGCGTATGTTTCGTCGAGTTAGTTCGCCAGGTGGCGGCACCGGGAGCGAAGTCTGCCGTCTCCGACTGCATCTTGTTTGGGATAGATATTTCTGTGATTGGCGTTGTTCTGTGCACTCAATATGAGTATGTAAATCACCTTGGAACTTCATCATCGGTACAAAAGACAATTCGTCGCATGGCGTCGACCGAAGGATCTGCAAAATATTTGTCGTAGCCTACACGAACATGAAGTCTTCGTATTGTTCCACCGTCTACGACATAAAACACTGTCTTGTGTTGCACCACGGCTTTACCGTGTTTCAGCTTTCACTGAAACGAATCACTTCCAGTCAGCATTTTGTGCCACACGCGTAAAATTCACAGCATGTGGGGGGGGGCGTTGTATGACCAACAAGCAACAGTATTTTGTACCGGCATACGCGCGTCTGCAATGCCAGTGTTACAATATGGTTGTGGAACTTAACTTTCAGCTTATTTCTATAAATAACCGAATTGACGCCGCCATTTTATAAAATCCTTTAAAAGTATCCTACGATGTAGGGCGAAAAAATGCAACGTTAACTTGCTACAGAGTTGAAAGCGGAGAGGATCGTCATAAAACGCTTTCTTCAGTCACGTTCAAATTGATCTACAAAAAATATCTATGCTAGTGCAAAATAATATCGAACGAGTCGACTAAACTCCGTCGACCAACGGACCACGACAAAAACAGCGATTTGGCTACACGTGAAACTAGTTTCACACGCTATGTCCAAAGCTTAGGTTGCATTGTTATATTTGTCTGCAATTAATCATTTCTCATTTGCGTGACTGGCGTCAAGTACAGTGTCGACCGTTTTTGTATGTCACTGTGACGCAGATCTACACCTGTCCGACAAACATACAAACAAACAAACGAACGCCTACTCGGAACACGTGCTTTTATTGCTGGGTTGAAACCAGACGTTTCTTCATACGAGTATTTATAAACCGGCTGCGTTGATTGGACGAAGTTTGTGTCATGCTCATTTGACTGCATCAGAGTTCTAAAGCCCCGTCCACACCAGCAACCATGTCGAAGCAACGTTCGACTTCGTCGAAGAAACATTCGACTTTGTTGCCAAAAACGGCAACGATGTCAAATTATGAGTTTTTCGTGAAATTTCGTCATTTCGACAAAGTGGAAACGAATTGAACATGTTCGATTTGTTTCGACTTTGTTGAAAGGATCGTTCGACTTGTAGCATTCGACAATGTTGCTTCGACGTTGTTGCTGGTGTGGACGCGGCTTAATTCTGGAAGCGCCATAGTTCTTTGTTTGAGACAATTATTCGAAAGCGTAGGCAATCGTAATATTGTTGATGAGAGATTGACATTTGTACGACCTGATGTAATCAAAGCTGCAGTGTCATCCCGTTTTATCGCGCATCAGCACAGCTAAGCAGAGCGCGATACTAATTCATAGCAATTCTGTCTGTCTGTCTGTCCGTCTGTCACTCCGTCTGTCCGTCGCGGGGCTGGCCTAAAGCCCGACATGACGGCGTCATCAAATTTTGAGGGGCCTCCAAATTCCTACAGGGAAATTTTGTACGCATTTTTTCATGTTGTCACTCATCGCATCATCAATGACTTAACGTCCATTCTTGCATTTTCAGCGCCCACAATAATAGCTTTCGTTTATCTGACTACTAAATATTTTTACAATAAAAGACTCTTCACTAATGACAAATGCTAACGCCGACATTATACCAAAACGCGCATTCGAAGACACACTTCTGTTTTTGTACATGTTGAACAAAAATACAAAAATTCATATAAAGTAAAAGAATATGCGCTGAATAATCTCTGAAAATTGTGTGCAGAAACAACAGTCGTTTCTGAGACATGGCAATTTGCGTCTCCGACTATTCGTACTTTTTGTCACGTCATTTTTGGACTTGCAAAAAATGAACTTAACATTTCAATTGCTGTTAATTCTACACCTTCGAGTATTAACAGAATTTTACGAAATTTGTAATGCCAACGCAGAAAAATACTTGCAAATCATCGAAAACGTTAGTCACGGCCAAGAAAAAGCAACTTGTGTCGTATTTTACCGTTTTTTGCCGAACCTTGCATTTAGATGCTCAGTTTGCTATGAGTAAATTATCTTTACTGTAGACACACGTTTTTGATGTTCACTTGTTCGCTGTCGCAGCAGCAGCAACTAATAGCGGTAAGCACAACTCACCTGTGGTCTGAGCGGAGACGATGACGAGTTGATTGACAGCTGTCAACAGACTGATGAGACGCAC
>Ga0209780_1001987_pt1 | contig 14128 bp, 14 predicted proteins | sample WorMetexBAHAMAS2_FD_187384 | JGI IMG/M metagenome (GOLD analysis project Ga0209780, IMG submission 187384) | Marine gutless worms symbiont microbial communities from Max Planck institute for Marine Microbiology, Germany - Inanidrilus exumae... | ecosystem: Host-associated > Annelida > Digestive... | reverse complement strand
GCTGAGCTTTGATACTGACCCCTCGGTGACCTCTTAACGGGCGTCGTGCGGACCGTTGACCGATCAGCCGCTGCATAGATTAGTTCCGGGTCGTTAATTCGATTGGTTAATTGCCGCTCCAGCCGGTGCCGCTACGGCTGCTGCTGGGAATGCTGACAAATTGCCGCGCACAAATCAGCCACTGTCCGCGGTCGAACGCACTGGTGATCGTCATGTTCGCTTCGTCTTGATTCGAATCGTCGTACGAGCCATTTAACAGACTTGAATACCAGTCCTTCGGCGTCACTGTGCCGACCTTTATAGCGTCATTTTCGGCATCTAATTTGAGTGTTCTGAAGAAGGTTGGTTAGCTGGATGACGAAGGCCACACTAAATTTATGTCTCCTATTACCCACGCCGACGGCAGTCGCGGGGTAGGGTTTTCACCGGCGTCTGTCTGTTTTTCCGCACGATATCTCAACAAGAAGCTCAGCTACCGCAGAGAGACCGCGCGACGCGCTATGTTAGTAAATTGATGCTGTGTTTCACGAGGTATGGTACCAGTAGTTAGAAAGGTTACAGACAGCTAAAGTGACCTTCAAGGGCATTCAAGGACATTGGTAATGGTGCCATTTGATAGGCCACATACGATTTCGTATTAGTCTTCCATTGCAACTGTGCCTCTGTCTTGCACCGTTGACGAGATATTATCACTTATTTCCCGGTCACATGACTCTGAACACATCCCTTTCAGAGGTTCAGTCTGTCATGATGCATTCATGCATGCACTAGTATTCCTCTGTGTCAATCGGCACACGACATTTGAAGTGCCTAGTAAGGTTTCACCGATTCCAAAGATATGATTGGCGAGGGTTGAATTTTAAAAAAAACGGGTCACTTGACTCTTGACCACACCAATTGGGTAGTTTGTCGTACTAGCTTGGCTCGCACTTGGTATATCTACCTGCATACAACATTTGGCGACACTCGCTTCAGCCGTTCTGGAGATATGATTGCGGGTGTCGAAATTGATAATGTGTCATGGGAACATGACCACGCCCCTTTAGGGATGGTTTGTCGTTCTTAAGCTAAGAGATGATATAATCTGCCTGCATACAGAATTTGACGATTCTAGCTTCAGCCTTTCCAGAGATATCTTTGGGGGCCCCAAAATTTAAATTTGGTCACGTGACACTTGACCACGCCCTTTTAAAGGGTGATTTGTCATTCGTTTGCTGGGACTTAACATAGCCTACCTGTATACAAAATTTGACCATTCTTGCTTCAATCGTTATAGAGATATGGTTGGTACCCTTTAAAATTCAAATAGTTCACCTGACCTGATCACGCCACTTTCAGGGATAGTTTGCCATTCGTCGGCTAGCAAGTGCAACGATGAACCTATCTACCAAGTTTGAATCTCTAAGTCCACCCACTACGAAGATATGAAAGGCTATACGTAATGTCGAAAATGGGGTGGATTGGTTAGTATCTCTGGAACGACTGAAGCAAGAATGGTAAAATTTTGATAGTTAGTGGTGTCTAAGGGTCACTGGAAATAGCGCCATTCGATTCAAATGTCCGTCCATACGTCCGTCCGTCCACAAAAAGTTTCTTTGATTTCAGTGAAATTTGGCATGTAGGTAGTGATGCACGACGGTATGCAATATGACCCGATCCAAATTCAAGGTCAAGGTCACGAGCCCTTGAAAGTTGGAAATCGTTTTATTTTCAAAAGCTATCTCTTCCGCCATTTACAATGGGAGCTGGCAACTGACCGCTGATTCTTAAAGTTGGGCACAGTATCAAAAGTTGATCGGGCCGGATTTCTGATATTTGTCCTAGTTTTTTGTGTCACGTGACTTTGAACTTGGCAGAAACGTCACTTGTGAAGACTGAAGAGTCGACCGTTTGTCCCGCACGGGGCTAATTTATGATACAATACTGGCGTGTGACAGACAGTCAGACGGACAGACGGACACACGACGACAGCATATACCGCGGTAAAAACCGATCGCCAAACTTGACATAGAAATGCTTCACCATGAGTCCTGGAAAGTTGTAAACCCATTTATTTTGGGGTCAAAAGGTCAGAGGTCAAGGTCACAGAACACAGAAAACAGTGCCGGCGTGGATTTTTGGCACTCTTTTGATTGCTTGCAATTCTAGTTTGACTGTTACAGTGCGTTCACGTTTGCCAGTGTAGTATGTACTATTAGGGCGCTATGCACTGTCGATGACGACAGGTGCTTTCCGGTTTAACGGCTATTTTCTTCGATCCTGAGCAGTGTTTAGTGCAGAATTTGATCGTGGCCAGATATGTGCCTCTCCTGTACTTCTGTCTGTTCTTATGCACTGACTGTCGCTTGAGATAAGGGACGTTACTTGGCTTTGCGACGCTAGTATGTAGTGTACCCATGCTGATGACTGATGGTAACGTCAATGAAGAACTACCAAGTGTGCATATTGGACAGAAGGCTCATTGCCGTTATAGTGGTGGCGTGTAGACGTTGCCTTAAAACAAGCTCGTATGTCTGATAGTTTTCGGTATTACACATGCCTTTAGTTATATATACACCGTGTTCCAAAAAAGGAAAACACCAAACTCATAACAATAACTCCATCAAATCTTAACCGATTTTTAAAATTCTTTCATCACTGCTGGAAAGAGGATGAAATTTCGAACAAACATCATATAAAAAAATCAAAACACGCCTTACGTATGTTGCTACACTACTTTTGGAAAGTTAAAAGTCTAAATTCACCTTAATTTACGGAGGTAAACTTTAGAAATAATATCATATTTGACAGAATACAAAACATTTTATGTCACGGATAGGCTTATTAATAATGTCACAACAGTTGCTGGAAGTGTCCACCCTTTGTCCACACACATGCATGAAGACCGCCACGCCACTCAATAAGTGCTTTGTCAGTGACGGTCAGGTCCATGTCATGCCAAACGTGCAGCAAACGCTGCTTCAGTGCGTCAATATTATCTGCCTGTGAGTCACTGATCGTCTGCTATTTACAAAGAATAATTAATATAAATTGGAAATGAAGCAATGAGTAAGTACACAAAACAAATTGAAATTGTTTGTGCATCTTAATTGGTGGTTTGTTTCGCTCAACTTTCAGTTACCTCTAGAAAATGGCAATGTTTGCCCAAAAATATTTCACAAGGTAGTGTAGCAACGCATTTAAGGCATGGTGGGAACCACTTTGTTAGAAATTTACTAGCGAGTGTACCGGTGAAAGAATTTTGAAAATCGGTTAAGATTTGACGGAGTTATTGTTATGAGTTTGGTGTCTTCCTTTTTTGGGACACGGTGTAGTACTCTGTCTGCAGTGCTCGAGTGTTTCTCATGATGTCAGCTGACCTGCTGTGGCGTGTGGTCGCACCGTATATTATGTTCCGGGCAAGTTGTGATGCGAAATATATAGACATATATGTGTGGCAGGAGGCGAGGTTTCATATTGAGTGCGATGAGCGTGTACGTGGAAGAAGCAAGCGTGATGATTTGTAGTGGCCTATAGAAAGATGATCACGCTGTATTTTTTGTTGTCAAAGGTAGATAGCACCGGCAGGCTCTCATCTCTGTGTGTGGTCTGCGCTGCACCGCTGTAGTGTACCGGTGTAAATTTATGCCGGTATCTGTTTGCATCCCAGCTGAAAGTATTGTTATCACGTGTGTGTGTGTGTGTGCGTGTGTGTGCGCCAATACACTTGTGAGACTAATTTAGTTAGGGTTTTACGTTTCAGTGGATATAAAACTTGGTCGTTTCAGGGACGCTGCTCTCTGAGAGGTGATGTTGAACGTGTCTGGGTGTATGTTTCAGGCTGGTGTGGCGTTGCCTCAGCATGGAACTCTGCCGTACTTCATGTACAACAGCGACCTGCTGGCCGCCCAGCCGCCACCTGCTCACATGCGACTGGCGCCTCTACAGTTGGCCGCCCACCCAGGTCGGTTTTTTACCACCCTTGACGACACCGCACCGCATCGCTGCGTCTGCTCGTCCCGTGCACCTAGCATTAGTGTTATACCCCTTTCACACCTACGCACGGATGCTGCGGATCGGAGCTGATAGAGTACGGACGAAATTTCGCGTAGAGAGTACGGAGGCAGTACGGAATTTTGTTTACTTTAGCCAAATTCGGCGGAGACAGCACGGAGAGAGCACGGAGCCAGTACGGATGCAGCAGCGGATGGACAAATTGGCCCAAATTTCCCGCGGATAGCAGCGGATGCAGTGCGGTGAGAGTACGGACGTCGCGGACACAGTACGGATGTATTGTTTAAGTACGACACAGTTCGGACGTCCGCGGTGTTCAGGCGGATTTAAAGTGCGACAACTTTGACTGTGGCAACTTATTCGCTTTCTGCATTCAGACAGAGCACTCCAAGAGCATTCCAAGAAAGAAGATGTGGCAAACACAAGACGAGATGAAACTACTACTATTCATGTAACTGTATCAGCAATGGCTACATCAGGTGAGTGCAGCTACGCTCCACTTAAAAGAACTTGAAGAACAAAAAAGAAGAGGAAAAGAAGACAGAAGGAGAAGGGAGGCAAGCCGAGGAACCAGACGACAGAGAACGCAGTGGGTCAGACAGTGGTTGCTCAGAAGACCAATGTATGGCCAGTATGAGAAGCTTGTGCATGGATTGACGACAGAAGATCAAACAAATTTCAAGAATTTCCTGAGGGTGGACTTAGATATCTTCATGGAACTGCTACATCGAGTGGGCCCGCGAATTCAGAAGCAAGACACCTTCTTCAGGAAAGCTTTGCCACCAGGACTGAAGTTTGCTTAACCCTCAGCTACTGGCGACAGTTACAAGTCGCTTGCGTACTCCTTCAGAGTTGCAAGCATATTCATCCCTGAAGTATGCCAAGCCGTCACCGACGAGTACTCAGCTGAGGTTCTGGTTTGTCTCACCGCACCTGATGGCTAGAAAGAAGTAGCCCTTGGCTTCCAGAATCGATGGAACTTCCCACATGTCATTGGTGCTATTGATGGGAAGCAATGAACAGTGGTTCCTTCATACTACAGCTACAAAGGATTCTTCTCCATTGTGCTTCTGGCTGTCGTTGATGCTGATTATATGTTCCCCTACTGCGACATAGGAGCCAATGGTGCCGGTTCAGATGCTGGAATTTTTAATGACACAGAACTGAAGGAATATCTGCAGCATGCTTCGAAATTTTCGCCTTCGTCGACCGCGTTGATCCTTTCGGACACATGGTGAAAGTTGTGTGATCTGGAGGAACAGCAAAGACGAAATGAAACAAGGAGATCCAGCGATTTGTACTCTCGATCCATACTCTCTCCGTACTCTCTCCGTACTGCCTACTGCCTACGCACGTATTTCCGTACTGTATCCGTACTCCCTACGCAGACTCGGCGGAGATCCGCACCCTAATTTGATCGGCGGAGAGAGTACGGACGCCGTGAACAGAGTACGGATGCCGGCGGAGTCATCACGGAGAGAGTACGCAGCTAGCACGGACTGACTTTATCCGCAGCATATACGTGAAACATGAAATCACTTTCAAAATTGGGCTGCAGATCGCCTCCGATCCACAGGCACAGTACGGATGCGCTACGCATACAGTACGGATCCCTCGCGGATCGTGGCGGATAGATCATCCGCCGCGATCCGCAGCATCCATGCGTAGGTGTAAAAGGTTTATTAGTTCGTCTTGTGTAATGTGTACGGCTTGACTGGAGGCCGTGTGTGATCGTGGGTGTTTGTCTAGCGTATGTCCTATCATGAAGTCTAGCGGATGGTTCTGGCGCTGATGTGATGTAGTGTATAGACAGTCAGCTCTGTGACGTAAAATGAAGTAAACGGGATATTGGCATTTTATACAGCGCCTTATAATGAGTACGCTTTTCAGTTTCCGGCCCCAAAGTCTGGAACTCTCTCCCGGATTTCATCCGGGGACCGGGACCCGACCATCAGTGCAGACTGTTTCAGACGTTTGCTTAAAACGTACCTATTCGCTCGATACTAGTGCATTCAGCGCGTTAGAAGTTCTTGACGATAACCGCGCTCTATAAATTTACTTACTTACTTATTTACTTACTTTCTATTCTCATCTCTAAAGCGCTCGGGTATGGCACATGTTAACGAGGGATCACAGTTTTACCTGCCACCCACACGTTTATGCAGAGCATCGCCGCACTTTGGCCGGTTCTCATTTCCTGTCCCGCTGAGGGTAGGAGGCTGAGTTGGCCTGGGTGGCTAGTTACATACCGAGGTGGGTATGCCCGCACGAAGACGGTCACCCCATCCCAGTAGTAACCGGGATCGACGTCGAGTAACTTCGTTGATACGCTGCAGTGCCGTTAGCGCTACGCCGGACTGCCACGTCTACGGTATTTAGACTCAGTGCGTGGTCACAGTAGATTCAGTGCTTTGGTAGTGTCAATTGGATGAGTGACAAGAAGGCCACCCGGTAATTGTCTGCAAGGATTTTCTTTCAGAGCAGCTAGAGGAATAAACCAAGGGGCAGCCCCATCTAACACAGATTCATCAGGAAAATTACACGTAAACTGTTTTCTGTCTCTCTCTCTCTCTCTCTCTCTCTCTGTATATATGTGGTCAGTGGGCGAATCGACGTTGTCACCCCCTGCGCGCAGTGGGGTTCTAAAACTGGGGTGCATGGGGTGCACGAGGCATTGTCTGGTGCGCACCTACAGGGGCAGCACTGGTCAATGAATCCGAGGACACCAGTAAACCAAACTCCAAGATGTCCGTCATTAATGACGATAAATATAGATTTACACATATAAAAACACAAGTGTAATGCAGTCGTGGAAGCCACGGCGTGGCTGTCTCCTTCGCTAGACGGCTGTAGTGCCCAGTGCCCGGTGCCCGTCTTTGCGTGATTGGCACCAGCAGCAGCGTGCCACGTCACTATTCAGGCACGCTGTCTTCGGCCAGCAGCTAGAGATCGCAGCATAATGTTGGAGTTAGCTTACGCCGGTCCAGGCTGTGCGATTTAAAACCGAAACACTATAGGTGGAGGAAATGAGGGAGAGCGCGTTGGCGCGATACCTTGTTGCGGGTGGTCTAGTTAGTTAAGTAGTCGATGCACCATGACGACAAGCGTGGCAGTTTTGGGTTTATTTGGGAGGGGTATACGATGGGAACGTCAAAGCTGAATGAGATACATATGGAACCAATGGTCAAAGAATTCTGATGAAAGGCCGCATCGCAGGAGCGGATATATTCACGGAACAATGTAATGTGACACCGACCAGTCAGGAGCATTGCAGTCTGCTGCAGCAGTGGCGCTGTCATGCCGTTATTGAGGACTGTATGATCATTTTTGCTGCATACAGTCACCGCGGTACAGACTTCCAGTCTTTTTCAGTGTGCGGGAGAGCCCCCAAAATTGCCACTTCCCGTGGGTGGGATCTGGACCCCATCTAATACATGGTGAGTCAGGCCCCCCAAACGCCATCTCAGTCAGTTCGGCTGTTTTTGCACAGCTCACTCGTGTGCTTAACACACACACACACACATGCACAAGCACACACAGACAAACCGACACACAGACCACGCGATGTGCGACATCTGTAGCAACAGGCCGCATCTCATGCACTGTGTACAGTTTATGCAGCCTAAAAAGTTGAGAAGGCGTGCAGTAAAGCTAGTCTTACTTGATAAACTGCCACAGTATACCGCCAGAGTGGATTTGATGTCGCTTCCGTCTGAATTTACTGTACTTGTACCGCGGTACGACAGAGTAATAACATCACTGCAGATTGTGTTTGGGTTCGTTTTCAAAGGTCAGAGTTGTCGCAGTGCGATTCTGTCCACTGCAGCAATTCTCCTGAGATGCGCCGAGATATTCTTTTCCTGAAAATTTACTATGAAACGTACTAGGACGGTATAACACCGTGCCGTGACGTTTTTGAATCGCAGAACTTGCTGAATGCACGAGAGAGATACAGCAAGAGGCAGTTGCGGTTTGGCGTATATATAGGCCTAGTCCTTGCAGAAAATCGCGGCAAATAATGCGGCAAAATTGCGCAGAATATGCATGAAAACTGCGCGTATGTTGTAAAAATTTACCAAAAAAAACGTATTTAAGGATTTTTGCACAGGAAATACTGTACGGTATAAAGAAGTTGTCGGCACTGCAATGTTTTGGCATAAAATTAACTTGTCAACTGCCGAAAAATAATGATAAAAGTAGCCCGCTTTCAGCCGAATTTGCGGAAAATTGCGCACCACGGCAAAAAAATACGGAAACTTAAATTTTTTTTGGCAATTTGCGGGGCACGGCCAAAATTGCAAACTTGCGGCAAAACGTGAAAATCGTGGAAAATTGGTTGGTGTCAGAAAGGCATTCCAACACACAGGAAATTTGCATGAATCACCCCTTAATAGGTGGTATTAGCGAAGTTACTTTACATCGAGCCCGGTTAGTACTGGGATGGGTGACCGTCTTCGGGCGGGCATACCACCTTGGTATATAACCAGTCACTCAGGCCAGTTCAGCCTCCTACCTTCAGCGGGACGGGAAACGAGTACCGGCCAATGTGCGGCGATGCTTTGCCCGCTGGGAAGTAAAGACAGGATGGCTCATTCCATTCGTGGATACCTGTGTGGATGACAGGTAAAACTGTGATCGCTCATTAACACGTGCCATACCTGAGCGCTTTAGAGATGAGTATCGCAGTCATTGTAAGACGCTGTACAAATGTCCTCTTTACTTTACAATGTAAGATGATCGATGTAAGTTATTGGACGAATAAAGGCTAAGGTTCAGTTGGTGGTTGGTGTCAGGAAGGCATTCCGACACACTGGAAATTTGCATGAATCACCCCTTAATAGGTGGCGCAGCGGGTAGAGCGTTGGACTTGCGTTCAACAGGTCGTGGGTTCAAATCCTACTTGGGGCAAAGCTGCGTAATAACCTTGGGCAAGTTGTTCACACCTATGCGCCTCTGTCACCAAGCAATATATCTTGGTACCGGCCAAGGGGTCAAGGGGCGGTGATGCTCTGCGGCTGGGAAGGTAACCACGGGCCTGGCGGAAGGTAATGGCAGCCTACCACTAGCTGGATAACTTATAGTCACCTGCGGGCTGACGCTTACTGCCTGTACACCGGGATCAGCTCCGGGTCCAACGCTCAGTATCGAGTATGGGTAGCCTTTACCTTTTTTACCCCTGAGGATCAAGAGAGCAACCGTCTAACTGTATTTCACGTGGATGATGGCCATTGTGAATGTGTGAAACGGCGATGCAGCAGCAGCAGCAGCAGCGTGCAGTTTGGTTGAACGGGCAGCTCTGTTGTACAGCTGAGATGTTTTGACTACGATGTACTGGGTGTACACGAGGCGGTAAGGTATGACGGGGCCAGCTAGTTCGCAGAACTGTTGACACACGTGTCCGGCATAAACTGACGGCCGCAGTGGCTTCGTTTACTAGATGTGTGTAAAATGGAACTGGCATGAAAACATTCAGCTGTGAGTTAGAGCGTAGTCGTAGCAGTAGTAACTTGAGACCTGACGTGATGAAGGGCATTGGGTCAAGGTCGATCCGTTGCTCGAGAACTAGATAGGCTGTCTATAGCAACATTTTACTGGCGTCCTAAGGGTTGTGTGAATGTCCTCTATATATTCGCCTGGGTGTTACTTATTTACAGTTTCCAGTTCAGGTCTGCTTTTCAGCCGCAATCCATTGCCCAACAGTTGCTGAGCTCTCATGTTGTTCCTGTGACCTTGAACTTTGACCCGTGACCTTGACCAATGAACTAGACCTAGTTAGTGTCCGGATGAACCAGCATGTTGTACATTAGGTCAGAGGTGATTTATTTTAAACGTTATTGTCCATACACACACACCTGACCGATTGCTCTACCCGGTCTCTAAAGTGGTGGGTAAAAAAACTAGCACATTGCACCAGGTCGGCGGGACGCCGGAGTCTCATGCATGCGAGAACTGAAAGAAGTCTTTGGAACGTGAGCCCAATGTGGGCCCGGGCATTCTCCCTCCCCCTTATCCCTTCACTTCTCCACTTGGCACTTCCCCACCTTCTCCCGTATCTTTTATTATCTTTTACTTTTCTCTTTTCCCTTTTTTACTCGCTTCATTTGTTTTCTTGCTTTTCCATACTTTCCCATTTTACCAGAATAGTTCCCCTTCGTTTCCAGGCCGGATGTCGTATAGGAGGCGACTAAGCTTGGCTTTAGTTTTGTTGTGTGTTGATTTTGTGTTATATGTTTTTATGTGTTACATGTATTTTTTAGTTAAGGATGCATGCTTGTTTTTGTCGTATTTGATTTAGTTTTGTATTGCGGTGTGATAGTTGTCTCTCCCTGTTGTAGGTGCTAGCGTAATAATTTTAATGAGCTTCTCGATCCCTTTCCCTTTTTGGGTGGCTGCTGAACAAAAAGGCGGCCAGGGTTGAGGTTAATATGTTGCTGGCCTTCCTTTATTTTTGTTATTTTTGTGCTGAAAAGGGACGTAACTTTGAACGTGATTGACTGATGAGTGTAGCGTTATGGTGGTCATTGAATATGCAAGACCGACGGGTGGATGTGTGGTCCAAGATAAAGCGGACATCTGGGGTGATTCAGTTAAAGGACACCAGAAAAACGGTGTTCATTTAGCTGGACGTGGTTCGGCAATCAGCAGTCGGCATGGAGTCATGCACTGTGGGTCGGCACACACCCGTGTTCACGGGCCATCCCGTCGACACGGGTAGTGTATACCAGCCCTGTTTCTCAGTAACTGTGCGTTATATCCAGTTGTCGATTTGCAGTACCAATATCTGTCCCGTCCCATGCCTGCCACCGAGTCAAGAACGGGAAGTTACGCAAAGTTCAAGTTAGGCGTTGAGGCCCACTTGTGTAGCCGTGTCATACAGAGGTCAGCAATTCAAAGGTCAAGGTCACGTCTTCAGATAGGGGGTGCGAGCGACAGTCAATTGATCAGCATGAGCGCTGTTGCTTCAATCACCCGCCCACCCCACTACACAGCGTTTTTGCATTTACTGCGGCTGCTACATCTACGAGTTTTCAGGTCACGTGATCAGTGACGTTAGTACGTCAAAATGTCGAAAGTGTGAAGTAGATATTGCATTGTGTTTATGAGCGGACAGTAAACCTGGTTAATGCCCGGTATATTATAATTACGTCAGATGATGATTTTCACTGAGCACTTTAGTGGTCCAGATAGAGCATTTGTTCGGTGTTTGTGTGTCTGGATAACAAGTTTTGAACTGAATGACCTTTGACCCGGCATGCTGGTTTGTTTTGCCACTGTCTATGTCATAGGTCAAAGTTCACATGCAGTCCATTGAGAAAAATGTTGCTGAACTGGGAATGAGGGCTTTCTAGTCTGCATTCGTTGGCTGATATGACGAGTGTTCTTAACTTCGTTATTAGTTCGTCCTTTCACGATGTCCGTCGGTATCGCGACCTCCAGTACTTGTTTGCTCGGTTATGACATTGATTTCCAATGTTGACCGTCGTGTGTTACTGGTCAATAGCAGGTGCGTTGAATATTGCTTGTTGTCGGCGAGTCGTTGACGGCGACCGTATTGTTTGGATCCGTTTATTAGCCACGTCGGAGCCGAGCGAAGCGCCATTTCTCCTGGTCACGTGACGTGTGACGTCAGAATGTCACGTGACCTGACCGCATCATTAGTGACGCGGCACTGGTCGTCGTAACCTTTGTAGTGCTGCACGTAACCAAGTTGCACCTGGAATGGAACCCGTTTGTACACAGACAAGTAAAACAGCTCGTCGACGACGCACGAACTCACATAGAATGGGCCACGTTATCTTTCGCAAAAACCAAAGTCTAAAACTTTAGCTTAAGCTTAAAACCAAAGTTTAATCTAAACGGCTGAAACCTGGTTTTAAACCGAGTTCGGATTAAGCGAAAGCGAAAGATAAAGTGATTTGGTTTTAGACTGAGGTCTTAACTCTAATAGATTAGTGATAATTGTCTATCTAAATACATTAGGATGTTTTGGTTTAAGACCAGACTTTGATCTTAAACTTTGGTTTAAGCGGTAAGTTTGGTTTTTGACTTAGGTCTCAGACCAAAGTTTAGCGTCATTTCACGTTTTGCATTAATTAGGTTTTAAACCGGACTTTTTGTCTTAGACTAAGGTTTTAGACTTTGGTTTTAGCGAAAGATAAAGTGACCCAGTGTTTGCATTGAGTGAAGTTGTCTGTCATAATACCTCCTTACTCACGCCGATAGCTGTCGCGGGGGCAGGGTTTTCATTGCTGTTTGTCTGTCTGTTTTTTTCTGCACGATATCTCAAAAACCGATGCAGTTAGGATCACCAAACTTGACGTGGAAATGTTCCACGATGAGTCCTGGAAACCATTTATTTTGGGATCAGAAGGTCAAAGGTCAAGGTCACGAGTCACAAAAACATCGCCGTCGTGGGTCTTTGCACTCTTGTGAGTGGTGGCTTCTTCCAGATTGTACATGTCATGATGATGTTGATGATGACGATGATAAACAAGACGTTTGCAAGATGACCTTGCCGGAGAGCAGCACTTCCTCAGCGGTAGCTAAGGTCACGTGTTGTAAACGACGTCGGGCACTTGTGTCATCAGCAACTTGGACGGTTGCGCTGCCGAGATGTAGTCCTCGAGACCGCGATATTGGTATCGAGACCGCTAGAAACCGTAATTTTGCGGTCTTGGTCTTGGTCTTGGCACTTGCTATTCTTGACTACAAGAGTCTTGCTCTGTTTACAACACATTGTCATGTGGTGTAACGAGTTGTGGGTATTAACTGGGTAAGGCTACAGGGAGATGAACTTTTCGAACTCACATAGCCCTTGCTTTTTTAAAAAAATCAGCTCTGTCAGCAGAGCCATCTCGGCATAATTAGCCTGAGAATTTTGCAGGATGCAAAATTTAAGACATCGTCTGATTTCGTGTTGGATAACTTGACGAGCTGTGCAGAACGAAATAATAACGCTTAGATAACTTCAGTTATCAACAGACATAGCCAAAATTGCAGTGAACTTTAGTGAATTTTGGCTGTCTGTTGATAAATAGCACATAACCTACCAGGTTTCTGGGAGCCAGATTGCCCTCTAACACACTGTAACGTTGATTGATGCAGGCCGACCCCCTATGCAAGATGGCAGCTGTATTCCATCCTTCTGTTTGGTCACAGCCGGCAGAGCATCGCCGCACATTGGCCGATACTCATTTCCCTGCAAAAACGGCTGAACCGATTGAGATGCCGTTTTGGGGGTGACTCGTGCGCCCAAGTAATCATGTATTGCATGGGAGTCGAGGTCGGACGAATCCATTCGCCGCCGTGGGGGTGACAACGTACGACGCGGCCTTCGATGCGATGCGATGCGATGCGGCCTTTTGTCAAAATTCGTTGACCACTTGTTCATCTTTCAGTGATATATTTACTTGAACGACGTCATCTGTCGACGTTTTTCTGCAAACAGTACACCGCCACGTGACCGTTGACAAGACGATTTGCACTGGCTGCGGGTGCCAGAATGTATGTGCTCTGACGTTTAGATATCTCAACGGCCTAGCACCGCAGTATCTGTCTGAACTACTCCAGCCAGTCGCTGACCAGAGGCTGCGATCGTCATCAACTCCTCAACTGGTTGTGCTGTACATGCGACGATCCACGATCGGCGACCGCGCCTTTACTGTCGCCGCGCCGCGCGCATGGAACAGTCTGCCTGATTCACTGCAACAATTCACTGGAACAATTCAAGAAACTTTTGAAAACAAATTTATTTATAATCTCGTTTGCGCGAAAGGACAGTTTGCGACTGTAAAGCGCCTTGAAGCGGCTTATGTTGCCTACCGCGCTATATAAGTTGTCTAAATTACAATTACATTACATTACGGTCTATACGAGCTCAGCTGACGGTGAACTGACGAAAACGGACAAGTAAGTTGTTGAAGGACACAAAGTGCGTGATGATGTTTGGTTGGTTGGCACTGCCAGGACACACACCGGCTGCAGCGTGTGGGAATGATGCCGAGAATGTGGAAGTTGTTTGTTTAACTGACAAACTTACAAAGACACGCTGACAGAGTCGCGTGCGCGCGCCCGCTCAGCGCGTTGTTGACCCTGTTGGCACCTCATAGATCGTTCTGCGGTAAGTTAGTAAGCA
>Ga0209780_1001986_pt1 | contig 14129 bp, 11 predicted proteins | sample WorMetexBAHAMAS2_FD_187384 | JGI IMG/M metagenome (GOLD analysis project Ga0209780, IMG submission 187384) | Marine gutless worms symbiont microbial communities from Max Planck institute for Marine Microbiology, Germany - Inanidrilus exumae... | ecosystem: Host-associated > Annelida > Digestive... | reverse complement strand
CCCACCCAGCTTCCATGGCTGCCTGTGCTCAGCAATGTTGCTTCTCCTTCTCTGCGTCGCACAAAATACTTCGCGCCATCGAAGATCACCCAAATAGGCCTGTGCATGCTGATGTCTTTGAGCATCCACCTCCACGGCTTGCATCTTGACGTCCAATTTGGTCAGACATGACATCTGTTGACACAACTACGCAGTGGAGAGAGGACTGGTCGTCGGCTTCTGTGGTCAACCACACTATTGTAACCGACCCTACTATCCGACAGCCCGGTTTTGATCTCCCTCGTCGTACATAGTCTCTGCTAAACCATTTCCGAACGGGCCAAGGTCCATGTCGTGCAAACTTGCACAAATGGGACCTAGCTCAATCACCTTCTTGTGATTGTGGCCAGTGACAGACCATGAACCACATTGTCGACACGTGTCCATTGACGAAATTTGAAGGCGGACTGAACCTACTCCACGAAGCGGATGATGACGCAGTCATATGGTTGGAATCTACAGCTACTGCAGCACTCACGAAATGAAATGGCTCATTTTGTGCACTAACAGTGTTGTAGATCATTGCTATGCAACATTCATAACAGTGACTCATAAGTGGCTATTTATGTTTAAATACAAATGGCTATTTATTTGAACAGCCGTAGTTATTTCTGATTACTCCAATACTCCTGTGTGTCAGTGGTTTCTTATATCATTTAGCTGCTCGTGAACTGGTGGATCACTTGTTGAGATATACTGCAGTCACAAAGATGGCAAGGCAGGGGTCGGATTACTTATTTATGCCAAGTGGATTGAGAAAGTCGTTGATGTAATATGACTGGACAAAAGAGTAATGACTTTGAAAGTTTGGTGTAGTGAAAGGGCAACATTTAGAGTTCAGTCTACACAATGTATTACATTTTACGCATGTTCAAAATGAAATTTCTAATAGAGTGTAGTTTCACATTTTCATATTATACAAAACAGCAACATGCGAGTGACTTTAAAGGTGGCCCAATAAAAACTACATTTTTCAGTGCACAGTGTCAATGCAGCTGATAAATGATGAAATAGTCTGCACCATAATGCTAACATAATTTCTATGTCTCTAATGGTTGCATTCATGTGATGTATTTTAGAATGTATGGTTTTGATGGGGCTATGCTGTACTGCATTTTTGGTGAACCTTGTGTTTCTGAATTACATATGCAAGGCTTGTTGTTGTCTTTAATTAATGATTCTTTGCTGTGGCAGACGCTTATAGAACGTCATCGTGAATACACACTCATCTACAATGCTGAATGTGACTCCCTAAATCCCAAATCTGGTAAGTCTATTTGCTGATTAGTTCTAGCAGTTTTGTTGTGTTGAACTGTGTAGAAAAGCTGTCATACAGTATAATAATACATGTTTCTTTGTTGCCGACATACACAGCAAGATTAGTGCAATAACCTGGTAAGTCCCACTTTTTGATTTTGAGAAAAACGCCAAGAAAGCTTGCAGAAATGCAGATTTTTACATGCTCATTCGTTGCTAGCTCAAAGTGACAACACCAACTGATAGTTATGATGAATTCACAACTGACACAAATAACACGACTTTCATTATGTCGATAAACTATGCGTCTAGCATCAAAATATGTTATATTTAAGGCCAAAGTGCAACTTGAGTGTAATAATAGTGTTCTTCCAAAATCTATGCGAAAACTAGTTAACACTGGTAACAGGTTACGTAGGTATTAGGTTTAGTAGTTTAACCGTGAATATCATAAACATAGGGACTTGTCATGTTAATGCAAAAACTACTCATGTTCAGCAGCATTTGATACGGTAGACCATGCCACTCTGCTGCGTCGCCTCAAGACAACCTATGACATCACCGGCACTGCACTAGTCTGGTTCACTTCCTACCTCCATGAGAGGAAGCTGTCTGTCCATTACAGAGGATCCAGCTCAACTCCATTATCGTTACTGTGTGGAGTTCCACAAGCATCGGTTCTCGGGCCGATTCTGTTCTTTCTGTACACGGCAGATCTACTCAGACTCATTGATGGAATGGAGCTGCATTCTCACCTTTATGCAGAAGACACCCAGATATACGGATCCTGTGCTCCTAATGCAGCCCCAGCCCTCCAGCAGCGCATTTCAACTTGTGTCGTCCGCACATCAGAGTGGATGCAGTTGAATGCCACCAAGACAGAACAGTTATGGTGCGCGCCACCTCGGCAGCAAGAATACCTACCAAACATACCTCTCCTCATTGGCTCTGACACTGTACAGCCGGTGAGGTGCATGCGGAATCTAGGGATATACATCGACAGCGACCTATCAGTGAGACGTCATGTCTCAAAGGCTGTCTCAAACTGTTTTGCTGCCCTCCGCCGACTCTGAAGTATCCGTAGACTGGTCGGTCAGCTGGTCCTTTTGTCACTGGTCACGTCATTGATCATGACACGACTTGATTATGGCAGTGTGACTCTGGCTGGTATTCCCGGTCACCTGTTGGACCGTCTGCAGTCCGTGCTTAATGATGTGGCGAATTTGGTCTGTTATGCCCAGAAGTACGACCACGTCACACATCTTCGAGACCTCCACTGGTTGCAGGTTCCAGAAAGAATACAGTTTTGACTAGCCGTGCTTGTTTTTCACTGCCATAACAACATAGCGCCTCCATACCTCCTCCGCAATCTTCAGTGGGCTGATGAAGCGGAATCACTGCGACGACTACGGTCTGGCTCTCAACAATGCCTGCTCGTATCATACCTAGAATACGACTCCGAACCATCGTGACCAGTCTTTCTTTGTGATGGCTGCTCGTGCATGGAACAGTCTTCCAACCAGTGTCACTACAGTTACTTCTCTCGCTTCCTTCAAAAGACAATTGAAAACATTTTTTTTTCACAAAGTCGTTCCCGCAATTTTAGTTTGTGTACCCTGTCCTAGAAGCACTTTTGCTCATGCCACGTTAATCTGTATGTTTTTAACTATCGAATAGAGGCAGTTCTGATGACCTTGAGTCACCTTCACACTTGTTCCTTTTCTGCAAGCCTTTCAAATGTGATTTTCTGTACAGCTATGCAGCAGTTGACAAGATAGAACTACTGACACAGCATGTTGCGGTGGCATTGCTTCTTGCAGAATTCATTGATAGGCCACATGTTGCCTGCAGACCATTGTTTTCCAACTGCTGATTTAGAATACGTTGGTGAATGGTTGACTGTTATTAGTGAATATTTGTGCTTTCATCAGTTTGGCAGTGATAATGTTGTATTATTGACATCTCTGAACTTTATTGAGGCATAGAATTGGAATGTTTGCATACACACTTATTCAGACAACATCGTCATGGACTTTTTACCACTACTTTGATGGCAGTCAAATTTTCATTGTGTTGCATTATCAGGGTCTGACATTGTGCGGGAAATGTTGAAAGCTGATGACAACAAAGCTCAGTCGTCTCTGTCAGCACGATCATCCTCAAGTAGTCTCAGCAGTTCTGTAGGTTTTTGCTATTTCAGCATATTGCATTAAGTGGCTTGAACTAATTGTGAGTGTGTCAATGTTGAAAATTAGGGCTGTACTGAATATTCTTATTCTGTATTCTATTTGGACCAAATTGAAATAGTAGGCCGAATAATGTATTTGCATTCACCAAATAATGTTGTAAAAAGTAGCCCAAATATGAATAATTTAAAATTGAATCGAAGGAGCGGTGGTTTGCAGTGAAAGCGAATATACAAGACTATCATTTCTATGAGTAGCCATGTCAGCGGCATCCAGCACCATGCTGCGAAGGCTTCTCAAGGAATGTGCATCTGTTCTTGTCCCCACATTCACTAACATTGTCAACTTCTATCTAACCGCTGGTCAGTTTCACCCCATTCTCAAAGAATTTGTCATTTATCCACTGCTTAAGAAGTCTACCTTAGACAAAGATGAGCTCTCTAACTACCACCCAATCTCCAACCTCTCTGTCATATCTAAAATAATAGAATGCATTGTTAAATCTCGCCTCATTGATCACCTTACTTCCAGCAAACTACTTAATCCTCACCAGTCTGCCTACTGTAAAACATCATTCCACTGAAACTGTTCTGCTGTACATTTACGATCGTCTCATTAATGCAATAGGATCTCAGAAAGTATCACGCCTTTGCCTTCTTGATCTCTCTGCTGACACCATCGACCACAACATCTTAATCACTTGCCTTTCATGTTGGTTTGGTATTCATTTCTCTGTTCTCAGCTGGTTCAAGTCTTACTTATCATCTCGCTCCTTTCGTGTTAAATGTGATAACAACCTCTCTTCCTTTCATACTTCCTCTTGTGGTGTTCCCCAATGCTCTGTTCTTGGCCCGCTACTCTTCGTCATGTACACTACCCCTCTCAGTACTCTTATCTCTTCCCTTTCCCTCAACCACCACCTTTACGCAGATGATACTCAGCTCTTCTCTTTCCACCCACTCAACTTTGACTCAGGCATTTCTCACCTTCAAAACGCTCTTCAACACTGCTAATCTTCTGACTCTTAACTCCTCTAAGACTGAATTCTTGCTCATTGGACTCAAAAACCAACTTGCCAAAATACACAACTCTTCACTTGGCACCTCCCACGCTGCTTGAAACCTTGGCTTCATCTTTGACGAACATCTTACTTGCTCTGACCAAATTACAGCTCTCTCCAAAGCCTGTTACTATCACATTCGTCAACTTCGCTGTATCCGGCATTACCTCGATTCGTCAACTGCCTGTACCATCGCTACCTCTATCGTTCACTCCAAACTTGATTACTGTAATTCTCTCTACTATAAACTCCCTAAGTTTCAATTATTCAATTATTCCGTCTCCAGCAGGTCCAGCTTTTTTGTAAACTCCATTGTTGTACTTGTGATAATGATGCGAATGAACTTGAATGAATATAATTACATTGTTCATAAAGATGACAAGATCACATAACCGTAACCGTTTGTATTCGGCTGAATAATAGCTCCAATTATTCTTATTCAGCCGAATAGTATTTTCCCCTATTTAGTACAGACCTGTTGAAAAAATAGGAAATCATCTGCTTTACTTTTGACTTTCGACCCATTTATCTTGTTTGACTATGTTAATTAAGTGAAGCATGGTTTTTCTAATTGGACACATGTTTGATAGATGCTGCGATTGCACAAAGGTTCCTCGGCGGATGAATTGGAGGTTGCAAGAAAGTCATATGGTATTTTTATTTGATTTTGGTCATTGTAATCTGATATCTTGTGCCCTGTTGCCATCATACTAACTAGCCTGATACTGCTCCGTAGCACCCTGATGATACACAATGACTATCAAAATGATTGATTAAACTAATAAACTAGTTGGAAAGTACTCTGAGAGAGTACAACTCCCTGCAAAAGCGAAATTTTGGGGTAGGTATAATTCTCCCTGAACGTTACTTCCACATCTCTCTACCGATCATAACGAAACACGAACTTGTCTCTTTGCTGTCCGATGAACGTACAGTAAATGTTCATGAAACTGCTAACCCAGCCCAGCCCAATTCAGCCCACGGCAGCCACGACCGCCGCACGGCCAGCGAGGCTGAAAAGCTCTTCCACCCATCTATCTTGTTTGACCAAGCATAAACTCACCGGTCTCCGCATGTCATAATTCTCCCTGACCATTACTTCCACATCCCTGTACCGATCGTAACGAAACACGGACTTGGTCTTCCCTTTCCCCCTAGGAACCTTCCCATAAAATTTGGTACAAATCCGTCCACAATCTTTTTAGTTATCGTGGTCACAGACACACAGACAGACAAACCAACGCCAGTAAAAATATATTCCCTTGCTTTTGCGGGATAAAAAGACATGTTTACTATATAAAACACCATGTCCTTATTTTTTCTAAAGTGTATGACAGCAATTCCTTGCTTTATGGTCCTTTACACAACGTTTCAAGTGATAGGTTGAACCCAAGGCCTCAATGTAACCAGTCACTCTCAGAGCCATGCAACTTATAGTTAATGTCACAGTACTGAAAGTGAGACGTGATACTATTTGTAGATGCGTATTGCAATTCAGTTTTGTTTCACGTGCAAAGTGCTTCTGAAATAAAGACAGGCGTGAACGTGATGTCATGAATTTCAAGTATTGAAGAACTGCAATTGTGTGAGTGAGTCAGTGAGTGTGGTGTGTTATGTGAACGAGTGTGTTGTGTTATGTGAACGAGTGTGGTGTGTTATGTGAATGAGTGTGTTGTGTTATGTGAATGAGTGTGGTGTGTTATGTGAACGAGTGTGTTGTGTTATGTGAATGAGTGTGGTGTGTTATGTGAACGAGTGTGTTGTGTTATGTGAACGAGTGTGGTGTGTTGTGTAAGTGAGTGTGGTGTGTTGGTGTTTAGCTCGCCAGCACAAGTCACAGTTTGAGCAGCTGATTGAAGCAGCACGTAGGAGTCGTGCTGGACTGAAGAAGCCTGCACTAGATGTGAGAAGAGATGATGAAGACATGAAAGATGAGGTCATTAACGATGGGTCATCATCGTCGTCAGTTGAGTTGATTGCTACCAATGAAATGCTGTCTGATGCTGCATGTCCACTAACAGTTACTGATGACAACCACAATCAACTTCTCTCTGGTAACCTTTCATGAACTGTGTGGCGTTTATGATGTATTTCTGTGATCTAATGTTTTATAGATGCAGTACTTTTTCCTGCCTTCAAAGTTGGAAATCCCGCCGTTTTTAAACGTTATCTCCTCTGCCATTTACAATGGGAGCTGGCAACTGACCACGGATTCTTAAACTAGGGCACAATATCTAAGTTTGATCGGCCCGGATTTTTGATATTCGGCCTAGTTTTTATGTCACATGACTTGAAGTTGGCACAAATGTCAGTTGCGAAGAGTCGACCGTCAGTCCCAGTAAGAGGCTAATTTTTTGTGTTGATTTTGTGTTATATGTAATTTTTAGTTAAGGATGTGTGCTTGTTTTTGTCGTATTTGATTTAGTTTTGTCTTGCGGTGTGATAGTTTGTCTCTCCCTGTTGTAGGCGCTATAACATACTAATTTAAATCAGCCTCTCGATCCCTTTGCTTTTTTGGGTGGCTGCTGAACAAAAATGTTGCCGGGGTTGAGGTTAGTATATCGCTGGCCTTCCTTCGCTGGGTAGGGATAGCTCTCCACCCCTGACCTTTCATCTATGATATAGCCATATTTGTGCTGAAAAGGGACGTTAAACTCGAACTAACTAACTTGGTTTCATCATTACCAGACCAAGCTAAGAGCGTTTCAGAAAAACCCTATTTTGTGTAAAGTTGGATGTAAAACCATGCTCACTCCCTTGCTGCAGTCACTCTTCACTTTCACTGTTCTTGGAGGTTACATGGTCGCATTGTAATCTTATGTTATCAGTACTTCTCTGTGCAGTAATGTGTCTATGTACAGATCAGACAGTTGATGATGATGCAGTGGCAGCTGGCGAGCCTCATCTGATGAGCAGTCAGCCACTGGTCCAAATGGACAATATTGTCGACTCAGATTTGTCAAACAGTCTACCTGCTACTCAGGTAATATCGCTGTATTAACATGCATCACTGAGATTGAGTGTAGCTGCAGCCTGAAGCTGTCCTAAGATTTACTACTTGTTTACAGGTGGCAGATAGCTCATCTTACTGGGCAATTTGTTGTCGCAGAGGGACTGCATGACGCACTGTGTCAATTAAAATTTTGTCAGCATAGCATCTGAACATGCAAAGGAATGCCGCAGGCCATCTGTATTTGCAGCCCATTGGAGGTGACGCCATTGGAATTTCGCCGAGACCTTAGGCATCAGAAAACTACTAGAGTCCCTGTGCTATTGTACAGTGTTGTTTGCATGATGCTATGTTCAGCCGTTTTGATAGAACACTGACTTGTGATGGATGGACAGACGAACATACGACGACAGAGTGTACTACTCTAGTGTAGTGTCGCACGGTAACCATGCTTTGATTCGATTTGATGCCATGAATGATTTGATTCATTACAGACAGCGTGCAGTGTTTGTAAACTGGACTGTGATTGAGCTCATTTTAGTTGTGCAGCTCGTACTTTGGCACAGCTGTATAATTTTGTGCATTGCGGGTTTTATGATCTTGTACGCCTAGTTACTTTGTACATTATGAAAAATGCATCAAAACAGTGAAATTGCTAAGTGAATAAGAAACCGAACTGAGATGGCAAGTTAACTAAGTTTCTATATTTGCTGATAATATTTAACTGCTGATTGTGCCAAATCCAAAATCTTCCATTTGATTTGGCTTGGTCATATCGACATGCGTACCCACGCCCGGTGACCTTGACATTTGACCTTTTGACCTCAGGGTTAAGTGTATGCCGAGGTCCTTCCATTGACTATATGTCTACCGACTTTGGTGTTGATAGCTCAAGCCGTTTTCCTTTTAGAGCGCGAACAGACAGACGCAACTGAACGTCCTCCCCCACGCCGGTGGCTATACAGCCGGCGTGGGTAATGATGCATAATAACTATATAATGACAAATACTTCTCCGTTAATCGTCATAAGCATATTTGTATGTATAGGTTGATAGTGAAAAGATGCTAGTGGCTGTTGTCGGTGATGATGATAGAGCTGAGTCTCCAGACCTGCTTGGTTTCCTTGACGACTTTGAGGTGTCAGCAGCAGCTGCAAGGTTTGCTTGCAGGCACATTTACACATCGCTGTAAACAGCAGTTAACTAGAGACCGAACGAAATTTGTTTCGCCGAAAATGTTGATTTTAGATGGTTTGAGCCATTTTAATTTTCGGCTGAAATTGTGGTTTAAGTTTTCATTTCATCTTCGGCCAAATACGAACTAGTTTTCGGCCAAAAACTAACTAGTTTTCGGCCGAAAACTGTCTTTCAAAAGTCCCAGAACGCATAGACCACGGATGCTAAATAGACTGCTAAGCAGTCATCTCAGCTTACTGTTGATTGTGATTCAAAGGAAATTCGAGCCCCTGCAGCTGCTGAGTGCAATCTGATTTAAATGCATTTATGATCTATGGCTGTGATAAGGACAATCACAGCACAGTGCCTGTGTTCATGGCGTGTCATCTGACATGCCATGAAGACAGGCACTGATTAGGAGAACCAGTCGTTATGCAATTCAAACCGGCCTCCAGGCCTGCAGTCGTTGATAGACCCATACTTACGTTACGTTGCAGTGACATTGTCAATACAGTGTTTTAACCACTGACCGCATCGTTTCGTGTTGTCGTTGCCTCAACTTTGCTGATCCTATAGGAGTGCGTCGCTATGATCCGAAGTCTAAGAAATACTTTCGAACAACAGTAAAAGGAAAAGGAAAGAATAAAGAGTATTCATATAGCGCCATTTTATATACTGTGTATATCTCAAAGCGCTCAGGCATGGATCACGCAGTTTTGCCTGCAAATACACCATGCCTGCCTGCCCTCCCTTTGTAAGCGTTCACCAGATGGCGCCACCCCTAACTGAGGTAGAAGACATCCAGTTGCAGCTTACTACTCATCTATCAACCCCAAAGGGATGAAAAGCTGAGTTGGCCTGGTTGGTTGACCTATAGCGGACGGTTTACCCACATAAGTGGTCACCCATCAGCTACAGGTCGAGCGCAGGACAGGGAAAGTTCGCAGGCCAAAGACCGATGTTCTACCGCTGTGCCACACAACCAACCATCATGCCAGCCATGTACGATAAAGTGGTATCTCGTGTTCGTGGTCTTCTGTCAGAAGTGGACTGAATTTTTTCCACGACAGACAATTGGACAAATCCGTCAAAGTCATGTTCTCTGCCGAGTTTCACTGCTCATTTTCCTGCACGAATCCACTCGTCAGAAAGTCTTGTTAGCAGCGATGGTGCTAGTTGAAGATCACACTGGTGCATATCTTGCGTCGTGACTGAAGGACGCCGTAGAAACCTGGAAACTTCATGGAAAAGGTCATATACTGGTAGAACGAAGAGATAATGCGGCCAACATGATCAGTGCAATGTGCAATGCTGACGTTGAGGACTTTGGATGAATGGCGCACACGCTGCAGTTATTGCCACATGACGCGCTTTATGCACAAAGCACCGTGGAGAGCGTCGTGAAAAATCATGACGCACTTCAGTCATAACAAACAAGCATCTCGTCATCTTAATTGTTTATGTGGCATATTTTTGTACTTATGCCGCATTAATTGCATATTAACTAAATAAAATAGTTCTGTTCTGTTCTTTAGTCGTCCTCGATCCGAGATTGGCCACACAACGGACGTACTTTCTATATTTATCTCTGTCATTCTGATTGACTCTTCACGGGGAGTCCTATCCATCCACACCATGCATGGTCTTCTCGCCTGCGTGCATCTGGTATTGTTCCTTGCATTATCTCTTTCTCCAGGCAACTCCCTTATTTCCTCATGGTGTGACCATAGTATTGCTTTAACAGTTTGACAGTGTCTAACAGTTCTCTTTACTTCAGCTTTGTTAAGAACCCACTCATTTGTTTTTTGCTGTCCATGAAACCCGCAGAATCTTTTTCAGCCCTTTCATCTCAAAAGCATCAAGACGTGTTTCTTCATTCTTTCTGAGTGTCCAGCTTTCACAGCCATACGTTGTTACAGGCCACACTAACGCATTCATTAGTCATATCTTCGTTGAAATCGGTATGCTGTGCCTTTTCCGTATTTTCTGCAGTGATGCCCCGATTGCCTGCCCTCTAATTAACCTGGTACGGAATTCCGTCGTACGCTCATCTTCTGTAATCAGGGACCCAAGGTATGGGAACATATCCACCTGCTTCAGTTGCTCATTCTGAATGAGTATGCGGCATGTTATGCGGTCGCTCGCCATTACCTTGGTCTCGTCGACGTTGATGAGTAGGCTGATTGACTCTGTCTAGGCGATCTACCAGCTCCTGCAGTTCTACCTCCAAAGTGGCCAACATGACGATGTCATCAGCGTAGCAAAGATTCGTGACTATTCACTGTCCAATTTGTAGTCCACCTTGAAATCTATCGAGGGTCTCCCTCATCACCATTTCCGCTAATAAAATAGTACAACAAAATAATAATATACTACTTTCACAACGTGGTTTTAAGATACCTTGAAATAAAAGTTGAACATCGCTGACGACAGTACTGACAACTTGATAACTGTGTGTTGTTAATTGATCTACAGGGTGGCTCAAAAAAAAGTAAGCTGTTGATTTTAGCAGTCAATGAAATTAATGCTAGCCAAACGCGAGTTAGTTTCGCAAAATTTATCCCAAAACTAGTTGAAAAGATGTTCGACATGTGCTGCATTGTTCCGAACTACAGCTTGAAGTCGCTTTCGCCATTCGTTTATACTCTTGTTGATGAACGTTTGTGATAGTCGATTCCATTCAGTCACGAGCGCTTGTTTCGAAACATGATGTCACAATTGTACAACATAGAATATTTAGCCACGGAAATATAATTAGAGTTACCAACTTTCCAGTCCTGGACTGTTCGCAAAATGATAAAATGTTTAATGCAAGGACTATGTCTAGCCATTGAAATATCTATCACAGTACAACAGCTTACTTTTTTGAGCCAACCTGTATATAGTTTTGTTTTCGTTTTCCACCGAAAATGCCAGGAAGTTTTCTTTTCAGTTTCAGGCGGAATTCAATTTTCGGCGCCGGTTTTGTTTTCGACAGAAAACGTAGAGCTGTTTTTGGTCGGTCTCTGCCACTCGCACACAGCTGGACTGAGTTATGCCTGCCTTTACTTTCCAGCCACAGAGCATCACCGCACTTCGTCCAGTACTCATTTACCATCCCACTAGGGGCAGGAGGCTGAGTTTGCCTGATTGGCTGGTTACATACAGACATGATATATACCTGCAAACGGTCGCACGTCTCAGTACTAACGAGACTCAATGTAGAGTAACTTTGTTGATCTGTGCAATGTTGTTATCACAGTCCAAACTGACAGGTAACTTTTAACGACAGCTTTGACAATTCTTAAATGACTTGAATATGGTTTACAGACCTGCTGATTTAGCCAGGAATGAGATCCATACAAATTATTCCAAGTCGCCCAAGTACACTACACATGTGGTACCAGTCTGTATGAGACGTGATGAGATCTTTTTGATGCTTGATAGCATTAATGCAAAAGAAGTTACTTCACTAACGAAGCAAGTTTTTATGTGAATGTTGCATTAGATGCTGCGGTTTTGGATAAATTGCCATACATTTTCCAATTTTTCCAATTCTACGGGGAAGTAAATGCGTGGCGTTTGGGATGAGATGATAGTTTTTACTACGAGTAAGTGGGAATTCCTTTCCTATGGTAAAAGCAGTGCAGAAATTCACGTTGGTTAATATGTGATTGAGCTATTTTTATGGGCCACAGTGTATTAATGAAAGTAATTCATTCAAGCATGCAGTCTAAAGAAGTTTGCTCCACAAATCCCAAAGGTTCACTTTTTAGAGACCTGATCAGAAAAACTAGGCTGCGAATAAAAAAAGTACTGATGGTGGTTGTTGTTGTTGTTGTACATGTAGCTAATAGTAGTAGTAGTTAGTAGTAGTAGCAGCAGGATGATGAAGTAGGATGGTGGTGGTGATGATGATGGTTTATGTATGTTGTGTTCAGTTATTATTCGGCTCAAAGCTAGGCTTGACTTCACTCTACGGCGCGTTTTGTCGGTGTTCACACGTTCGGCTATAACTCCGCCGAAAGTGAAATGATTGGATAAAATCTGGAGCAATCTGAGTACATTTTTGGGGGCTGGCACATTTTGGGCGCAATTCACGCAGTAGCGACAGCTGGAAAGCCACGCAAAATTTTTAAGTTTTTTTTGTCCGGTAGGCAACGCACGATTTCACCGATTTTCCATCCGCCAAATTTCACGCGTTTGGAACAGAATTTTGATAATTTTACCGTAAGGAGTCGTTTTTCCAAGAAAATGCAAAAAGTTCTCCAAAATTTGTAACGTCCTGCAACTTCAGGCTGCCATAAATCCTCAATGATTACATATCGCTGGAAATTCACTACCGAAATAACCCTCTATGGGATGCCTAGTTTCCATTGTTACCATTGGCATCAATTCAAAGTCATTCCCCTGGCCAATACAGTCTGTACGTGGAACATACTCCCAGATTATTCCGACACATCGGATGCGGGTGACAACACACGGCAGATAACGCTGACATCACTCAGTCGTAGGCGGCCAATCACCATCGACTATTGAGTTACTTGACACTAGACCTCTTCGAATGCAGGAAGTAAACAGCTTGTGTTCAGATAGCCGAGCGCTTTGAGTCGAATACTCTATTTTAGGCATTTCACACAATACAGCCATCTAGTTGCAGCTGTGTTGTTACAGTGCTACGTCAATATCGCCTGCAGAGGTGGTGAATACTGCTGCTGTCAGTCCAGTTGTGGAGATCAAAAACAAAAGACGGAAGCAGAAATACCGTTCTCCAATAGACGATGATGACAGTTCGGAGGTGCCGGAGCAGACGGCATGCGCTGAAGTGAGTGCTGGCCGGTGCTTGCGTTCCCGTGACAGCACAGCGCCTGAGCATGCAAAGAAATGCCGCAGGTCATCCGAAGTCGACGACAACGACTACGACGATGATTATGAACCGGAGACTGTCAGCAGACCCAAGCGCAGGAAACGTCGGCGTCGTTGAGTGACAATAATACTGGCAGTGCGCTGTCAGCAGAAGCTGATTGGGATTAGCTTCATGTAATGGAACACTTGAGTTCATTCACTGCCAGTATTTGTTATTCTGCAATTGTACATTATTCAGTTTAACAACAAATTTTCATACTTTTTCAGCCAGACAGTGTTTGAAAACACCTCCCACTTTTGGCTAGCTAACTCTGACTTCGACATACATCAACCAGTTTCGACAATTTTTAGTACATAACAGCAGTGGAACTTTGGCTATTAATGCACTGCTTCAATTTCTGATGTCGGTTTGTTGTTACTAAATTTTCTGCTAGATTATGGCAACAAATGACGCCTTATTTAAAGATGGTGGTCCTGTGCAAGCTTTGGGTCTGTAATGTGCAGTGGTGTAGTGGTGCCGGAACGCACCGGAACGCCGTTCCGGTAAACATTTTGGGGCGGGAACGGCGTTCCGGTAGTTATCCTGCAACCAAGGCGGAACGCTGTTGCTGCAGCGT
>Ga0209780_1001985_pt1 | contig 14133 bp, 15 predicted proteins | sample WorMetexBAHAMAS2_FD_187384 | JGI IMG/M metagenome (GOLD analysis project Ga0209780, IMG submission 187384) | Marine gutless worms symbiont microbial communities from Max Planck institute for Marine Microbiology, Germany - Inanidrilus exumae... | ecosystem: Host-associated > Annelida > Digestive... | reverse complement strand
AGTGAAGAGTTGTGTATTTTGGCAAGTTGGTTTTTGAGTCCGATGAGCAAGAATTCAGTCTTAGAGAAGTTAAGAGTAAGAAGATTAGCAGTCATCCAGGAAGAGATGTGTTGAAGAGCGTCTTGAAAGTGAGAAATGCTTGAGTCAAAGTTGAGTGGGTGAAAAGAGAAGAAGAGCTGAGTATCATCTGCGTAAAGGTGGTGGTCGAGGGAAAGAGAAGAGGTAAGAGTGCTGAGAGGTGTGGTGTACATGACGAAGAGTAGAGGGTTGAGAACAGACCCTTGGGGAACGCCACAAGAGGAAGTGTGGAAGGAAGAGAGGTTTCATCACATTTAACACGAAAGGAGTGAGATGATAAATAAGACTTGAACCAGCTGAGAACAGAGCCATGAATACCAAACCAAGATGAGAGGCGAGTGATTAAGATGTTGTGGTCGATGGTGTCAGAGGCAGCAGAGAGATCGAGAAGGCAAAGGCATGATACTTTTTGTGATCCTATTGCATAGATGAGATGATCGTGAATGTAGAGCAGAGCAGTTTCAGTTGAATGATATTTACAGTAGGCTGACTGGTGAGGATTAAGTAGTTTGCTGGAAGTGAGGTGATCAATTAGGCGAGATTTAACAACGCGCTCTATTATTTTAGATATGACAGAGAGGTTGGAGATTGGGCGATAGTTAGAGAGCTCATCTTTGCGTCTTCTGCATCAGTGTGCCAATAAACCTCAACAACTATCGCTACTACAACTACAACTACAACTACAAAAACGCCGACAATGACTCAGCTTACATGTAGCTGCTGGTGAATAAAACCGGTTCAAGATAGTTAGTATCAACTGTCGTCCAGTCTTTCGGTATAAAGTCGTCAGCGTAATTGTAGTTGTAGTTTCCACACAGTCCTTCGGAGTTGTGAGCGTCCTCAGTATGAACACAAAGACTGAAAGTAAGAAAGCACTTCCAGGAATCGAATATCCTGCAGTTTGCTCGCGCAATCACTGTTCTTCCAGAAGGCATCTTTATCTATACATTCATACAGGCAGGCTAATATCTACCACTCACAACAACAGCGCTGTAGCCGGTTTTCCCAACTCTACTTTCACTTTTCGCATCGGTTAACTGCTGAACTAAGTTTGTAACAAGATGTTATAGTGACGTAAATGTCAAAATACTTTATCGAATTTAGTTTTTGTTAGTCTCATTCTTTATCGCTACAGATCTTGTTGTCTTATTGATAACATACGAAAGTGATGGCGTCCTCCGTGGTGCAGAACAACTGGACCACTATTGTCTGTTGTTGAAATACGCCGGTCAGCACTCCAGAATTTATATATTTTATCTTCCTCGATAATGAACGATCCGTAGTGAGGCGTGCTTTCCGGAAAATATAATGTTACGATCAATATTAACATTATTGTTTAATTAATTATTAACTACTAGTGCCATGAACAATATTCAATCATTGTACTTAAACAGGTGCCGTTTGTATTGTTATTAACATTAAAAATTATAACATTTACATTTAATAAAGCACGCTAAAAAGGTCGCCAGCCTATCACTCCATTACAGCAGGACTGAAACAAATGGGTGCATTCTAAAATAATAATTTGCACAAGTCGTGTAATTAATACTTTAGAATGCACATGACCTATAACCCGTTATATTTAACTACCACACAGAATGACGTGTGGTAATTCCGTTTACTACTGGCTGTGACTAAGCAACCAGTGAGTGACGTTGCGCTAACATAAGCGTCCAAACAGCGAAAATAATCATCGAAAGTCATAACTTACCATATAAACGCGACCGTCGGCGCTAATCTGGATGTCGTTAGCCGGTCTGACTGGATCAACGAGGTACTTAACGAGCCTAGGTGGACGACCCAGCTGACAAGCGTTGATTCCGAGAACGTTGTTGTACTCTCGGAACACGATGGCACAGGCACATGAACCGTCGAACCGCAAACATGCGCGAAACCTTACGTGTACCTGCCAGCAATAACTCTGCGAGATAACCAAATCTCAAAAGTGATATTGTTGGTTATTTTAACTTTTAGTAAACGTTTCCACCTATATTAATCTGATAAAAAGCAAGTGCCTGAAAATGCGTAAGTAAACAACTATACCTCAGCAGTCACTCCTGGGTCTGTACTGCGCCATAAGAGGAAATCGCCCGCGTAGTAGATGCTGTAAAGGCTAAAAACAACATATTATTATGTAAGGAGTCATCCTCGAGGTCCGTATTATTCATTTACTACATCGATGGTGATAAAGCTTCGACGTTCAAGGGCGCTTTTTTGTTAGCACAACCTGTCTTAAGTAACTGTAACATAAAGTATAAGACACTGCTTTGATTAGACTTGCTTGATTGCATAGCCGGCTGAACACTAAGTTTCATAGCAAATGACGAACATTGCAATATGAATAGAAATGATGACTTAATGTGATAATGTAAACAAAGGTCACGACGTATTCAGCCATACCTTTAACAGCAGCTTCCTTATTAAAAGATCGTCTCGTAAGAGAATGAAAGACAAAATAGATTACTGCTGGAATAATGAAAAGTTGTAAAGTAAAATAAGCTGTACAAAAAGGTCGCTTGAGACTTTTATAACCCAGATGATGAAACCACACACATAAAGTCAAGAACAATACATATATGAAAGTACAGTCATAAAAGTTAAAGAAATATACTACAGACAATAACTGTTTGACTGTGAATCATATTCAGTTAAGCAGCTATGGAATACTCGATATTCTATTAGTTCTTTTAAGCCATAAAACTTAATAAATGTACGGTAATACAATTTCGAAAATTGTTATAAATAATACGTATTAGTAATGAATACGAAATAGACAACTATTTAATATAATATTTTTGCTGGGCTCACTAGGTGTCGACCACGCTACTCGATCTGTAACAATAGGCAAAGCGCACAGTGGAGAAGCCAAATTCTGTTACTGTCTACGGCTACAACAAGCATTTATTGGAGCAGTTGACTCGACAGCAATCAGCAGCTACATTCAGCTGTAAGACTAGATGGGTTGCAGTGTATGTGGAGACATACTACAATATAGCCTTGAATAGAGCGCTTCCTACCGGCGTACTCGACAGGTGACACAACTGTTTACTTATTTACTGACGCACAAGCTGTTTAGTTCCTCATTCGACGATACCTAGTGTCACGTGCCTGCGACTGAGTGATGCCAGTGTTGTCTGTCGTGTTACTTACTTTCAGTTTCCAATTCAGTATGCTTTTCTTCCATGTCGGTAGCCAGGCAGCTGCAGCGTCGTACGTAGTTTAGAAAATGTCAAACATGGGACGTTTCCGAAAATAAGCTATGTTTGTCTTGTTTTATTTATGCTTATTTTAAATTAATTTCAATATGCTTAATGTAAATTATTTATTAGAATTAAAAAATTCAGTATCCACCGTGGGAATTGAACCCGAGACCCTTGCGGTTATGAGGTACCAATAGACCACTCGCTGTACATACCGTACAGCTAACTATTTAACTGGTATACTGTTGTACATAAAGCCTCATTATACTTCCCATTAATCTTCCAATTGCTCGTTCCTGTTTTAGATCATTTTGAGAGTAATATCGAAATAGTTACTCACAATTATGTCGTTTAATAATGTAAAATTGAATTATGCCCGACTTTAAAGTAAACAAGTAAATTTTTCGCAAAATCGGTCGTTCGTAGCGAAAATGATATAGCCGCGCATTGATCCAGTTTCGCGTTATTTTATTGGATGACCTGGCCGTGATCTGACGACGTAATCCGGGTACGCTATGTACGTACGTTATGCCATATTGTAAAATTCGTATCTAAACGTGCGCTAAACGTTGCCGCTATTTTTTTTGGTGCGCAGCATACAGCTCAGGGGAACGACTTTGAATTGATTCTAATGGTAAAACTTGAAACTAGACATCGACATTGGCCGTGAATTTTTCGGTAGGCCTATTTGTAATCATTGCGGAGTTATGACGCCTGACGTCGCAAGACCTGGATTTTTAAAGCAATTTTTCCTTTTTTAAAAAAGATCCCTTATGGTAAAATTTTCAAAATTCTGTTCCGAAAGTTTATATCGCGACACCGATCAACGTTGTTGTGCTCAAATGTCGTAAAATTTGTCTGGCGGGACATCGGTGAAACCGTGCGTTATTGGCATGACCAAAAACAAAAATTTGGCTCCCTCTCAAACTGTCGCTAGTGCGCGGATCACGCCCAAAATCTGCCACAACATTTGGCTCACACTGTTCCAAACTTCATCCAAATCGGTTCACTTTCGGCGGAGCTATGGCCGAACGCGTGATGGCCGTTTATTGGCCCACAGTGTATTACCATGATTCGCCTCGAATACATTCGAGGCGAATAATTATTGCACGACTGAAAAATGACTAATATCCAGGACGTTACACTACAGGTCCTAAGCTATTGAAAACTACTGATAATATCACTAACCCAGTGACATTGTTGTTTAACATGTCAGTTAGTACTGGTACAGTGTTCTGTCTGGTAAAATTATTATGGCCGCCGAAGTCAATGCCATTATATTTTACCGCTGTAATGTTTTTCTGTTTTATTTCGTCAGCATAAATTTCGGGGCCCTTCCCCCAGATTTGGGGCACAAAAACATCAAATTTTGTACCACTTTTTCCGCGACTTGCGCATTCGACACCGCATATCTCCAGAATGAAACGTCGTATCAACAAACAAAAATGATAATGTCAATCTGCTATTTGGCCCCTACAAGTTGACCTACATACCGTGACCTTTGACCCAGAAACGGTGAGATCCGTTTGCTTATTTTGACTCAACCTTCGGCGGTTATTACGCTGCAACCATCAAAGTTGCGACATGTCTAGTTATTATTATTTTTTAAACCCTCGGTACAAAAAATCCCGAGGGGGACATAAGAAAATAGGTACGAACAATCAGTCAGTGCAGTCATAAGCAGGTAAACTGTCGTGAAGTAGTATGGCATTGAAACGTTGCACGAGCACCGAGCATCTTTGTTTCTCTCTCTTCCCTTGTGTTCTCAGAAATCTTCCTACCGAGATCACACAGAAGCTGGCGAGCTGATGTGTTAAGTACGTAGGCCTACGCCCAGTGTCTCAATGGCGATCGGTTCAAAAGTGTAGAGGCCATCAAGATCTGCGTACCTCTCTTCCTTGCAGGAAGCGGCAAGCTCTGCCACCGCGCCTGCCATGGGATCAACGTAAAACCATCAGGTCGCTTCCCGTCTGACCGTGACAAACCCTGAGGTTCCTTTGTTAATAGTGCTCAATTAACACGAAAATAGGATCGGTCATGGCATGATGTCAGGCTGATCTACCTGCGACTCGTTTGCAGACAAAGTTGTGAAGACCATAGGTGTCGACCAGAGAACCACACCACACCACCAGACAGTCAGCTATCGTACGTGACTTCGATGTGTTCAAAGACACTGAGTTGACATTCCGTGAACAAGTTAGACGTATCACCATCAGCTGCTTCTTTCAACTATGCCGTTTATGCACGCATTTGTCATCAACAAACTGGACTATTGTAACCACCAACTAGCCGGTCTATTGAAGTGCCTGATTAGTCAATTACAACGGGAACAGAATGCCGCTGCCAGACTTGTACTAAAAGCGTAGCCACACGACCATAACAAGCAAGTGCTCTTTGAACTGCACTAGCTGCCAGTTCACCACAGGATTGAATACAAGCTGTGTCTATCGGCGTGTCGGACGGAGAGAGAGAGACAGACAGACAGATGCACATCAGGCCACAGCATATGTCGCGCCAGCACAGCGTCGCGCAGTAAAATATACTGGCTAGGTGACAATGTCACAAAAACGTGCACTTTACATAGTCTAAGAGGTGTTGCATGGACAGTAGATATAGCTGAGTCGGCTCGGTGGTCGACGAAGTCTGTATGCAGAAAGGTACTTTGTTCTTGTCGGAAGGCGATAAGCGAATATAATGTGAAATGTGCATTCTTCACGCCAATTTCAGACGACTTTTTATAAATTTTCGTTCTTTAATTTTGGCAGGCACGGGACAGGAAGACAGACAGACGACACATGACGACACGCAATCTGCAATATAACCTAGTTAACGTAAATGTAGATGTGTTTGTGACGAATAACTTGTGCTTACCGATTTTGACCGTCGAATGTTGTGAGACGTGGATCGCCGCGAGTGTAGCAGCATCTGGATGGAGTGTCATCGACTATCACCACCTATGATGCAAACTGCCAGGTTAATTCTGATACTAGAACAGTGCCGGCGCCAGTGTGGGGAGGGGTGGAGGGGCGTGGCCCCACAAGAAAAATTGCCCCCTGGCCAGGGTATTTCCTAATGTATCGCTTGCTATGTGCTCCCCACCCAAAAAAACTCTCTTTGGCCCCCTACTTTCTAGACTCTGGCGCCGGTACTGTACTAGACATTCATCTGTGAAAGCTGGATGTAGTCACTAACTAGAAGATGGAATTCGAACGTGGATGCCTTCGCTGCCTCGATGGCCTGCTGTGACCTACGCCTTTCAGCTTTCACCTCCAGAATCCAATCAGGTTATCAGTAGGGGCTAGGTAATATTCCCTGTCTGTTTTATCAAAATTGTTCAAACCGTTCATGAGACATCGTGGTTACAATAGGCCTATCTGACTGGACGAACGAACGGACGTACAAGGCGGACAAACAGCCAAAAAATATACCGGTAATGCCTTCGTCGACACTGACAAATGGTGAAAGTATAAAAATGAGCCTAAAATTGCATCTGAAAATAATGTCTCCTTCGAAATACATGCACGCAACAATAGCTAGTTCTAACAGAGTACAATAAAAGATAGAGCAAAAAGTATACATTGAAAAACATTAACCGGTAGTGATTAATGTATATTGTGTTACTATATGCTGCATTCTTGCGAAAAAAGAATTAAATACATATTAAATAAATGTCTTGGTTGCCACCTTTTTGGATGGACAGGATGGAAATGTGGTCTTTTTTACGGAAAGATGGCAGCCAAAAAGCTTGGTTTTCGCAAAATCACTAAATTAATCTTCTGTAACTTTCAACTCGGCCGGTTGACCCCAAAGTGCATGGTGGGTCAGTATTACATTAATGCACTTAAGTAAACTGTTATTCCTTGACATTGTTAACAAGGATAAATAATAAAAGACTAATTTTCTGTTTTGTTTACACTATTTCACATGCAGTGCACTGTAACAGTAAATTGAACTGAAATGAACTAAACAGTGAACTTTTTCTTTCATTGTCTACTGTACACACATGTATCTGTTTTCCTGTCTGTTGCTACCGTGCTTTCGGTGAATAAAGATTACTAAAAGTGCTAAGTCAGAACTCCACGGCATTTTAACGCCAACATACCGGGCAGTCTGCAGGTTTGTATCCGTCCCAAGGTGAACCTGGACTACTGACGGCGGAAAACACGACCTTGGCGACTCGAGAAAAGCTGCTGGGCGACTTCACGGCCGATACTTTTATCATCTGGTTGGCTAGTTGCTCGGTGAACTGCACCGAGCAGACCGAAATGTCGAGTCCGACGGAGTCCACAACGTCCAGCGACATCTCAGATGGAGGACAAGTGATTGGAACAGTCGGAGAGAGCGTGATTGTCGTCGGTGGATCAGACTCCTTTATATGAATCATACCTTTGATCATGTTATCCTACAGATCCATCATATGCATAGAGAGGCATATCTATGCTTACTGTATTTGTGTATCTTAAGTTTGCCATATCGCTGAAAAATCTCTTCAAGTGATTTTTGTTCAGTTACGTTCAGACGACATGTTTGGTATCATCAAACAATAATCCATATCACGAAACAACAAACCAACAAACATGCAAAAAGTCTAAGTATATGCTACAACACACTAAAAACAAATAAATAATCCAACCAGAAATCAGTTTAGTCTCAATACGCCCAGTAACGGCTCAAGAATGTACGGTACTTTACGACTGCATATCAATCACATTTTACAGCCCTTCTGGTTGTTGCGAAGAGCAGTGTTCGACAAAACACATTTTGAACTTGAATGTTCGACAGAAAGGCAGTGCAATACGGGCATGTGCTAGTACACATCCGTCCAATTATCGCGTTCTTTCCCCTTTTCGACGCTACTAATTTTTCTGCATGTGGTTCTGCCTGCTACCAGGTTAGTTAGTAATTTTGTGCGCAGCAGTTAAGCAACAAATAGGCCTATGCAGTTGTCGTAGATTTAACGATCGCCGACTCGATATTTCATTAAATAATATTATTAATTATATACTAAGTGTTGCTCTTACTTTGTTGGCCCTTTACGGAGCAATAGGTAATATTCGTAGTACCCATTATCATAACAAAATATTTATACATAGGTGTACCGAGTAACATTCCAAGCCGATGAAGTGGTCTGCAACGCCAACAATGAAACTGCTTCTTACTGCAGGCAAACTTTGCCAGTAGGAGCGTACAGCACACGACACCTGGACAACATAAAAAGGCATCATATCACTTCTTATTAGTGGTCAGTAACAACGTCTTTATCTTGCAACATTTCCGAGATGATATACCGGTTTTGCGGTGTACGTGTAACGTCATCGTTTGAGCTATCAAGCGTTAAACTCGCCTAAAAAGACAACCGTTAACTTAATAGTGCTCAATTAACACGACAATACTGAAATGTGGAGGCGTGAGCCTGGTCAGTCTGTGACAGTTTCAACAACAAGTGAAGAATCTTGTTAATATGCAAGTTTTGATATTTTGCTTGTTTGGCTTGAAAAGCCTATTCATGCCCCCATTTAGATTGTTTTGGGGGGCTTTAACCCCGTAAATGTAAACGATAAATTAAACGATAACGCACCAGTTTGATAGGCTACCTGCTGATACCGAACACAAGGCTTATCAGGTCTATTATCGTAATGTGAATTATGTGATCCGGTTACGACAGCTTCTGCCCGTCGTATGTCGGATCTTGGTCGAGTTCGTCTTTCAGCAGGACATTGACAGGACGCACAGGGCGCTTGAGGCAATCAACTTCCTTGTCAATACATTGCCCAGTGTTTACGATGTTAAAAATTCTTTCGAACGAAATTTAGCAGAAGCCTTAATTTCTAACAAAGTAGTCGTTAAAGGACTTACCACACCTTGAGCACGGCACTACACTACGTTGTGTATTTATCGTTAATCGCAATACGTTTTCAGTGTGTTGCTGGTTTTCTGACGTTAACATTTCACAAAAGTAGTTTAGCGATGCATTCGAGGTTTGGTGACACATATAATTACTGACTTACTGTAAATTTACTGCTAAGTCTGGCGGTTAAAGAATTTTGATGATCACTTAGCAATTAGCAAAGTTTTAGGCGAAAGTACAGTGGCACCTTTTTTCGGACACAGTGCATAATGTGTGGCTTACTTGTGTCCCAAAGTGGTTCCGTAAGGCGGTAGAGTTGAAGATTACGGTTTTTGCCGAGGAATTGGTCGTTTGCAGTGTGGACAAGTCAACGACGCCATCGAACGCCAGAACGACGTCAAACAGTGCAACATCGACGTCAGTCGCAGGTTTGTACTGGACGCCGCACTCGAAGGTGAAGTCGATAACCTCGCTGCCGTTGCACGTTTTCGTGAAGGTGTGTGGTCCGGTGAACGTCGGTGGTGTTATGCCCGGGTACAACACTGACAACAAAGATTTAACACCACTACTACGCTGGATGAACACATCAAGACTCAGCTGTCGCAGATGAACCACTCAATGCTCTGCGTACTGGTCGACGTGTTGTAAAAAAGTCAGAGTGATAAACTTGCGACGCAGTACCGGCGCCAGGGTCTTGCAAGTAGGGGGGGGGGGCAAAGAGAGTTTTACGTGATAGCACATGAACTTCAAGGGTCCTTCTAATCGAATACAACAAAAACAGTCATGCATGCATGACTCTGATCTTTCTACTGATATTCGTATGTGATATATGCTGTATTTGTTGAGATAGTGGCAATGGATGGTTACTCCAGTATCCGAACTGACCTTTAAAAATTACAATTTTACAATATAACTTAACTGTTAGCGTTCCATAGAAACTATGTCCATATCTTGTACAGTTACGGAAATGTAGTAAGATACCGGTCTAAAATTGTAGTTCTCATAACCCACGTAGGCTTGGTGTCCCACTTTATGGCAACTCTTTGGAATTTTATCCAGGTCTTTGGTGCAAAAAACTATAGAGTCCCTGCATGGACTATCTCCAAAGTTCACTGCCTGAAGATGAATTATGTTGTTATATGAGTGTGTTGGACAGATGGATGGACAGCCGTGTCATATACTGCATTACGCACATGCGTCGGTCGGTAAAACATTCTTTATTTACCGTAATTAGTACAAAAAACGCAGCTATTGCACATGGACCATACGCGATGCTCTGAGTCAGTTGAAAACCTGCCAACTTGTACGAAAAATCGCGTTTGAAAAAGCTTGCTGAACATCTTTGCTATGTTAAGCGATGTTAAACACCAGTAACCAGTACCCTTGCAGTAGGTAATGACCTTGAAGGTTACTCAAGACAGAGATGGCAATGGTTCAACGGGTCACGAGTCGAAGACCCACAACTATTTCAGTGGCCAAAGGAAACGTTTAGGTGTAATAAGCGTAATAAACTATGCCTGGTTATTGGCAAAACAAATTCTAAGCGCAGAGTCTAGCTTTTACATTTACGACAGGCCGCTGACTGAAATAAACGTGATGGCTAGCTTCTGTAAAATAAAGCAAAGTAAAGTAAAGTTATTTGTTGAAAGTGCAAATTTTTCCTACTCCATGTGTATTTGGCGACGCCTTCAGGTGACCCCATTGGAATATTACCAAAAACATTATGCGTCAGAAAGCTACAGTCGTTTGGCTACCATGTTGCGTTAGCTTTTGAGTCTTAATTACATGTTTAGTCAAAGGTAAAAAGGTAAAAGTCGGATTCTTCTATAGCGTTACTTACAGCGGCAATGCCGCGACCAGCCGCGCTGTACAATCGTAGGAAGTGGCAGTTGATTGGCAAGAGCCAATGGCGCTGCAGCGCAAATTGCGGCCATCCATTGCACGCGTTAACGTACAACTGGACCCACGGCATGCAGCTAGCAAACAAACCACCGTTCCAATCAACCACACCAGGCCTTCACCCCGTAAGCTTTCACCAGATGGCGCCGTCCGTGCGAGGAAACACATCCGATTACAGCTTACTACTCAGTTTATCGACCTCAAAAGGATGAAAGGCTGAGTCCACCTGGTTGGCTGGTTACATACCGAAATAAAGTGCCGCCTCCGGGAGTTGAACCCGGACACGTCACCCAGCCCAGTACTAACCGAGCTCGACGTAGAGTAACTTCGTTGATACGACTAACGCCGTTACCACTACGCCACGCCGCTGGAACATCTACGTGACAGACAAACAGAATATGACCATAGCACATAGCACGCTAGCATAGCGTCGTGCGGTAAAACTTGCAGCTGTAAACTGCATACTGCTAGGGCAGTTGGTCTCGGCGATGGTTTCCACGTCCTGCATTGTTTTCAGATGATCCATGTAGCTGACAACTGCCTTTGCTGCCGCTGGAAAGCACGGTCTGTTGACGACTTCGTAGATATCCAACAACTGCCGCAGACGGTCACTGTACATTTTCACATCGCTTCATCTTATATCGTTTATTCAGTGGAGTGGTGTAATATACTTTATAGTAGTAATAATATAATTCATCTCTGCTCACTCTCAACACTATAATAAGAAAACACATTGGGTCACTTTATCTTTCGCTATAACCAAAGTCTAAAACCTTAGTCTAAGACCAAAAGTCCGGTTTAAGACGTAATTAATACAAAACGTGAAGTGACGCTAAACTTCGGTCTAAGACCAAAGTCGAAAACCAAAGTTACCGCTTAAACCAAAGTTTAAGACCAAAGTTTGGTCTAAAATCAAACTTAATCTGAGCAATCCGGTCTCAAACCAAACCATCGTAATGCATTTAGATAGGCAATTATCACTAATCCCTTAGAGTTAAGACTTTGGTCTAAAACCAAATCACTTTATCTTTCGCTTAATCTGAACTCGGTCTAAAATTGGCCGTTCAGATTAAGCTTTGGTCTTAGACTAAGGTTTTAGACTTTGGTTTTAGCGAAAGATAAAGTGACCCATTGTACTTTGGCCTAAATTATAGCAATGGGTGTAATCTAATATGTAGGATAAGCTTATAGGAAGTTGTATGGTTGTATAACATAATACGGTTTAGGAATTGCAACTGTCCACTCCACTAGTATTTATTGGTTGTTTACTGTCCGACCAAATTATCCTACCCAAAAAAAGAATCATATGTAGGCCTATTTTCGAACAGTTAAACGCCTAATGTACCGGGAAATATTTTACAGAATGCATATTGAATGAAACACATAACAAAAATAAAATTAATGTATTAAACAACTAATTGATACAATTAAATACTACAACAGATTCAATAAATAAACATCTGGCACCTGTTATCAGAATTATTTATATTTAGACAAATGTTTCATACGCAAAACTGTTCTTGAATATATGGTTCGTTGTTATTTGGTATACGTATGAGTAAACGATTTATTATAGCAAATAAAGTCTTCCGGATGAAATTCACTTCAGACGTTCCGCAACGGTATTTTGTTGGTACTCGAAATCAAACAAGTAAGCTTCACTTTCACTGCAATTTCAAACAGCGTCCAATAAACCACAAAAGATGTTGCAGAAAGTTGTGTGTCATAATACTATAAGAAAATATTCTGTTCGTTCTTGAGTTAATATTTGGAATAGCCTACCAAAGTGTGAGGTTGTAGCTCACTCTATTAACACCTTTAAGAATCGACAAGACTAATATGGAATTAATCAAGATGTTGCTTTAACTGTAACTCCGAATTAACAAGAATCGGGGGTCTACTAATTTGTACGCAATGTTGTTTGAGATGAGAGTAGACAGGATTTTCCTGCGCCTGTCGAATCACATAGCAATGTATTGCATTTCATACAGGATAATGGGGTATCATATTCTATGGCCACCGGTGTAATTATTGGAGGGAGCCAAAATAGTGACATAACCCTACTGGAGTGAAGCCGTGTCGATCATATAAGTCGCCAAGGCAGAAAATCGATCCCATCAGTCATAAGAATGTGGGTCTTCACAAATATTAATGAAGTGGCATTCAAAGCGTTGCACTAATGACTCGATGGTGATCCTGCCTGGAATCCGCTCGTGCTACGTGCCGAAAGAAGCGAGCCGACTCCCTCGAATAAGAGTAGAAACTAGAAGTCAAAATTTTGCGAAAGGATGGAATATTACGACTCCATCCTGGCTGATGTGACTTCAGCGAACCAGTAATTCGTTATCTCCAATATATTCTTGTCCTTACCCGCACGATGAAAAAGTGCCTTCACAATACTGGCGGACAGAATTGCCGGCGCCTGTTCCAATGTAGCATGTTTGATCCGCCAAATACGCTGCACATTCCGACATTCACTATTTGCACAGGATATAAGTCACTAAGAGCATCAGATAACGATACGATACGATATGATACGATATAGATTTACGTGCGCTCAAAAGCTGACGAGATAAACACTGCTGTTACTTGGTAGCCTACAAGTAAAGGACTGACATAAACACTTTTAAAACATTTACGCTATTTCAGAAAGTTCTCACCTTTGACTTGCTATAAATCTGACATATGAACCGATTTTGGTGATTTTTGGCAGAAATTAATGTTATGAGCCTGCCTGCCTGTCCGTCTGCCCGACCTGCTTGTACCCGTCACCGTGCCGCCCCCTCTCCCTACGCCGGCGCCCGCTGCGCACGTCGTCCGACCGTCCGTCCATCCAAGCCACGCCCATGCTCACGCATCGCGACAACCCTATTTTAATATATAGATTGAGAACGTAAGAAATCATAAGACGCTTTATTTTCCTACCTCACCTAACTAATGCGTCTGCATTATCTGGCAAAACATGTAAATTGCATCTTTTTGCTGAAATGCTGTATCATAGGCGCCGAAACGGTTTCAAAAGTGAGGGGGCACATCTCTTCCGGCGCGAAGCGCCGGAAAATTTTTTAAAAAGTGCCCCTCCACTTTTAGCTTGTGCCCACCCCACAG
>Ga0209780_1001984_pt1 | contig 14135 bp, 6 predicted proteins | sample WorMetexBAHAMAS2_FD_187384 | JGI IMG/M metagenome (GOLD analysis project Ga0209780, IMG submission 187384) | Marine gutless worms symbiont microbial communities from Max Planck institute for Marine Microbiology, Germany - Inanidrilus exumae... | ecosystem: Host-associated > Annelida > Digestive... | reverse complement strand
CAATGTTAGCGTGATTAACATTGCCTTTTTATGATTTTTGCGGTTTTCGATCCGTCGCCGTTAACAGTGTGTATAAACTGCAGTTTTTTTACATTTATTATTATTAGATGCCGAAGCGCTACTCTGATGACAATGACAAGTCTGCGTTGGCGCTTGCTTCGCGTGTCGTCGCGACGACCTCTGCTCTTTCATCCGTAATTGGCTCCAATTGCATCACACGCCGAGCAGTCTTTGTGCCTAACCAATTAGCATCTGTTGCGTGCCATTCCGCTGTGCAAACAGTTCGTCACCCGGCATCCACCATCCAAACCCGCAGTGCCGGAATAGCATTCGGCAAGTAACGCGGACTAGCTGGTCTATACGTATTGACATCAGAGACATTTTGGTGCTGTCGACACACGTTCAGCCAGTTGAATCAGCTCATGATCTGGGAATCGTCGTCGACAGCCAACTTTCACTGTCGGCACACGACACGGCACTATGTCGATCTTGCTACTATCATCTCCGGTGTAACTTCGCCCAGCTGCTCGCTCATTATCAATAGAAACTGCAGCCAAAACATTAGTCCAGGCGTTCATTTCTTGTCGCCTGGACTACTGTAACTCGCTGATGTATGACGTGGCCGACAGTTTGATTCGGATGGACGATGATGTCCCGCTTCTGAGAAGCGGGACATCATCGCCCATCCGAATCAAACTGTCGGCCACGCCATACATCAGCGAGTTCGGCTTCTCGCTGACAGCGGACGGCGTCTCCTTCGATCAGCCAACTACAGAACAGTTTCGGCGACAGAGACTTTTCTGTTGCCGGACCCAGAATTTGGAACGATCTGTCACCGGAACTGTGACACATAGACATCGGCTTTGGACAATTCAGAAACATGCTGAAATCATATCTCTTTAGGTTTTAGTCAGCTACGGCGCATCGTGACTTTTTGATAATTGCGCCTTAGAAGCTTACTTACTTACTTACTTACTTACTTACTTACTTACGTATAGCATGTAAACACGGTCGTTGTCCATTATTCGTGTCGATGATCATGTTGTGTGGTTGGTTACATATGCAACGATGAACCGGTCTGCCTAAAAATCGAAATCCACGAAATCCACGAAATCCACAAAATCTACGAAATCCATATGCTTAAATATCGAAATCCACCGACGATGTACGAAATCCACTGCCTAAAAATCGAAATCCACAAAGTCCACGAAATCCACTCAAAAGCGACGTTGGCTAAATATCGAAATCCACGAAATCCACAAACTGTACGAAATCCACATGAGTAAGGCAGTCAACAAACCAACAGGCAATTGTTATAGGCCCCTAGTATTGACATAATGTATATTCAATAAACGCGTTAGTAAGTCTGTCTGTCACCCGTCTCTACTCGTGTGTTAGAATTCTACAGTAAAGGAAATACGCACATGAATGCGTTACACGTATGGAGCGATGATTAAAAGGCGCCGACTCAACGGTTTCGGGACGTTGTCGCAATGGAGTCGATCGCTCGCGTTCGCGACGTGCAAGTGATGCCGGCGTCGTTTGCCGCTAATTACCACAGCAGCTTGTGGATTTTGTGGATCTCGTGCAGGCCTATGTGTTGTGGATTTCGATGTTTAGGCATGTGGATTTCGTACAGGCCTAAGTGGACCACAACACTTAGGCACCTGTACGAAATCCACATGCCTAAACATCGAAATTGTGTATTTCGATCTTTAGGCAGCTGGATTTCGTACAGTTAGTGGATTTCGTGGATTTCGATATTTAGCCAAGGTCGCATTTGAGTGGATTTTGTGGATTTCGATTTTTAGGCAGACCCACGATGAACCGGCGATAAAAGCGTGACAACATCCCAAGCTAGACGACACTCAACAGAGCGCATACATGTACCTCCGCCACGCCACGTTAAAATCGGCACAATGTCGTTACCGGCCACCAGCAGATATGTCGTCCTGCCGCATCGTCGTCTTGTCATCCGTCATGGCGGTAAATGGATTCGTCCGATCTCGACCATATTTAATACACTGTTCCTTGGATCCACAGAAGTCAGTCCCAGACAGATCTCGATCGGTTAAGCCCGTTTAGTAATACCTGTTTGCGTCACTGATACTAAATATCGCATGAATCTATCGTCTCGTTTAACAGTTTTTCAATTTTTAGGCCGCATCATGAGCTCGCAGTGCAGAAATGCAGCCTGTAGCTATAGATGCTACACGTAGCGTGGTCCGTGTGTGTGTCTGTCTGTGTTGGGCACCCCGGTGAGCTGTGCAAAACGGCTAAACCGATCGAGATGCTGTTTGGGGGCTGGCTCATGAAGATCCAAAGAATTATGTACTAGATGGGATCAAGATCGGACGAATCCATTCGCAGCCTCGAGGGTGACAAGATGGTGATGCGGCCTTTTGCCAAATTACTTTGAACACTTGTTACAAACTGCTGTCACAATTTTAGTTTCCGACTTCACCTACTCGCTGACGTCGTTCATATGTCACTGCATGTTGATAAATAAAGATGTCATCACAGTGTAGCACAGTAGTGCTTACACTGTTATGGCGACTAGCTATTTTTTGTGGAGAATGGCAAAATTAAGGGGCATCCGAATTCCGAAACCCATGAACCTGCAAAGCATACTGGCAGTTAAAATTTCAAACTTCTGAAAATCCCCTTCCCTCCATTATCCTTTCACCCCTCCCTCCATTCCCCTTCTCTCTCCTCCCTTCATATTCACTCCCACACCCTTCCAACAATTCAACTCACAGAAGCTGGCTGTCACATTTATATCTGCCAGCTACCTGTCTTAAATGTAAAATCTAGCTTATGCGCTTAGAATTCATGGACACAATTTTAATATTTGTCGTTTTACAGCGGCGGCTTTTACAACAGAGATAAAGTGAAGCCAGTTTTTGTTTTATATTTGCTGTTATATCAGGCAACGTAGTAAGTGTAGTGTATGCGATGGCATACTAAAGTTCAATTGGGCAACATGCGTCACCATGCCAAAATGGCGATCGGTCGAAAAACGTTCCTGAGACATAGCAATTTGACGGTTTTTAATACGCCTGCCGTCCGCCATATTGGATTTTTTAAATTCAAAATTTTAACGGCCGAGATATAGGGTTCGCAAGGTCAATATGCGTCATCATACCAAATTTCATGACGACCGGTCGAATCATTGCTGATATATGACGATTTATCGATATTTTGAAAATGGTGGCCTTCCGCCATCTTGGATTTGTTGTACGTGTGTTTTGAACACCCACGCAAAGTATCTGGTGGTCGTTATCACTATATGAAAAAAATGTGGTTGCAATCGGCGCAGTAGTATAGACAATATAAAGGTTTTAATATTTTGCGAATTTAGCTTGAAAGTACCTATTCACGCCACCAAAATGGGGAATTGGAAGAATTTTATCCGCTAAATGGGGAGCAGCATCAACGCGACCCCAAAGGAATCTACGTGCGCGTAAGCATGTCATACTTCTGGTGGCATACATCGTAAAAATCGGTCCACCGCCGGTGCAGACTTGGCGCGAGCCGAAAAATAAAGTAATTAAATTAAAACGGTATACTATAGAAACCGAAAAACATGTGACATGTCAAGTGTTCACCGAGACCACCCACGTTGTCGCAGTGCCACATGAATTTGCTTGTGTGGTCAAACCTACGACGTAGTTATATACTATCCAAGTATAATCGAAATCCGTTCAGGGATTTCGGAGCCACAGGGGTAGAAATTCGGCTTTTCCCATATATTTATTTATTTATTTATTTATTATAAGAATCGTGCACTTAGTACAAAAAGAGATAAAATAATAATAAAAACTAAGCTACCTCGTACTTGTTGACTTTAAGAAAGCATCAATGGCTATTGGCTTTTACAATAGCTTATACTGTCGTAGAAACCGTGATTTTTATTTCAGATAAAGACAAGATTTCAATCAATGCTTTAAGGAGGAGAAAGTCACGATCACGACTGCGGATATCCGTGGATCTGGGAGACATTAATTTTATCCTCGGGAGGTTTCCCTTTTGCGAGAGAGAAATGTCCAGATAAAATGTCCGTTTCCTGTAAGCATGTACAGTACGTGATGGGTGAGCACGCTGTCGTCTCGAACTGAAAGTCGGATATCCGGTCGTCATGTTGAGAAATACGCGCTAACACCGCCGCCCATGGACGGCTAAATTAATGCATGTGCTCGTGAATTATTTGTCGCGTGTCATCGAGCACTGTAGTTGACCGAGTTCCGTTTATTGCACTTACTGTTCGTCGTCTGCGCCATTATGCGCCTCCCATAGGACGGCTGTATTGCTGTCCGTCTTGCGTCTGTATCCGTCTACGGCTTGAAGGTCAAACTCAATTTGTACGACTATTTCTGGAATTGTTGTACAAGAAGCTGTACAACAAACTTACAAGAAATCCACAATATGCAACAAGGTTTCGCCCTAACGGAACGTAACACTACTAGCTAGCCGTCGCGTGCTGCCCCCTGGTGAGTTACGTTGCATATGCACCGGTGTTACAGACGACGACAGACGCCAGCGACCATCACTGGTCTGGCCCTACTAGACACTGTGTGTAGGCGGGCCAATAGAAATAGGTCTCTTCTGCCGCTGACAGACCCGCGCGACGCCTCAGCAACCTGGTGGTTGGGCGGGAGGTAACGTTGTCGGCAGGTGGCGTGATCTAACATGGCTGTCATAACGAAAGCCGTGGGTCTACTCTACCGCATGGTGCTGTTAGCAGTTATCACATTTCACCAGCCGATCTTGCACCTGACTGCCGATAATCGGATAACTTCTGACATTGTCTGATATAAACAACGGTGGGCGACGTGAGGGCGACGCTGTTTGCTCAACACAGCCAGAATTTCGATTTCGATTATATCCATGCTCGATATAACGAGGTTTTACGGTACCATGTGCATGTAGCAAATACTTACAGTCCGGCGCTTATGTCGTGTGTTCTTCGCGCGCATGGGAGATAAAGCTGCGTGTCACCATATGGCGTGTACGTTATTTAACTTTTTATCTATGTATTGCGCACTCCCGGAGCAGTGAGTTAGAGCAAAGCTCATAATGATCGACTACACCGACTGTAGACGGTTACTTGAGACGATAGCAATGAGTGTCAAAGTACTATTACGTACTAGCGTTTAGTCCGTTTACCCGGCCCAAGGCCGGCCGGGAAGTCGCTCGGTTACTCCTCGCGCATGCGGCGCTCGGAGGCGCTGTCGTCCCGTTTCTCAAAATCGCACCATAGGCCAGCGCGCGTTGCCCGTGTCGCCAGTGCGGTCGCCCCGGACCACAGGCCAGCGCGCGTGGCCGCGATTGGCCCATGCCGAAGTCGTATTACAGGCCAGCGCAGGCGAGCGCGCGAAGTCCGTGCCGCCAGTGCGGTGGCCCCCATGCCGTTTCTCAACCGCATACTTTCTCGACATCTGCAAGTTTGCACCGTTTTTCGACTTTTTACACATTAAGGGTCGACATTTTCCGAAGTCCTAGACGAGACCAATGCTACAAGGCTGATGCCAAAATTTTGGCGTCTAGGCCGAGGCAAGGCCAAAACTTTGGTATCGAGGCCAAGTAAGGCCAATCCGCCAAAACTCTGACCTCGAAGCCAGATAATGCCGAACTTTTGGTCTTTTTTCAAGGCCGATGCCAGAAGGTCGAAATCGAGGCCGAGGCCAATTTTATGAGGCCGAGGACAAAATTTAGGCCTCGAGGCCAAACGCAAGTCTAAAACATGTAGGCTTATTGTTTTGTATTTCACCGGAAGTTAGTATTTAATCTAATAAAAGTAGATCTGAAATAAATATAATCTCTGTTTACTTACATGCTTTCTTGGCAAATTTTTTCGTGCTACGTGCTTTGTGGTAGTAATAGTAGTAGTAGTAGTAGTATTTCTTTAATGCATCAAGTGACAAACGCACAAAATGTTACAATACAGTAGTGATGTTGGCGAGCTGTCCATAAATAAGTAAGCAAGTAAGAAGTATATATTACGTAGCATATACCAAACTACAAAAAGACGAAATGTACGCCTGGCTAACCTTGTTGCCATCTACTGCAGTCCAGTGGGCGACATCGATTATTGGACCCATGGCTACAGTGCCTTTGATGCTGCATAAATAGCGTAGCAAAGATCGATAGTTAGACGGCGGGATCATGGCAGTTTTGGGCGGAACTTAAGTTAATGACAGACGGACCGGTTTCCGGTGCTGGTGCTGGCTGCTATACGTTAGCCAATCAATCACTAATATTTTATGCATTGTAAGCACTAAACTGTCGTTTTTGCACTAAAACATCAAATAACACATTGACTACTTAAGTCACCAAAAGCAAACCAGTTTAGCATCGTGTATTGTCAGCATAGAGACCTACGTGCAGGTGAGAAACGGGGGGGGGGGCTATGGTTGTGCAGTGTGCAGTGCATAGCGCCTACGTCAACCTCAATCCATGTTTGTTCACCCATTTCAGAGATATGATTGGGCCGCCAAAATTTAAATGGGTCATGTGACACTGACCACGCCCTTTTCAGGAGTCATTATTTTGTCATGAGTAGGCTATAGGACGTGCTACAACTAACCTACCTACCAAACGTGAAGATCTCCTTCTGTTGAAAATAATGACAGACGATTCACAATGTAGAAATGGGGTGGTTTGGTACTAGGGATCACTCAACGTCACCGGAATGGCACCATTCGATAGAGCGCATAAGAGTTCCTATTATCCTTTCATATAAGTACGTCCCCGTCTTACACCGTTTCTGAGATATAGTGCGATAATGGTCTAAAATTGGTCTATCTCACTTGCATTTTTGGCGCCAACGTTGGAGATGACGTCATTGAAATTTCGCCACATTTTTGAGCATCAGAAAACTAAAGTCCCAGGCGTTGTTCGCGTGATCCTATGTTTAGCCGTTTTGGTAGAACTCCGGTTTGTGATAGAGAGAAGCACGAACAGACAGACAGACAGACAGACACGCGGCAACAGCATCAGTAATCTATCATGCACGCACTAGCGATAGCATAACGTCGCGCGGTAAAAAGACGATATTTATTACATGATTCTGATCATGTCCCCTTTGGGGATATTGTTATCACGAGTACTTGCAATAGTGATTCTATTAACCCTGGAGCCGTGGGGTCGAACCTGTGCTGTTATTCGCCCTTAGGCCTATATGCGTGCGTACGCACAAATTTCTGTCGTACGTAAGTTCTGTAATTTTTGTTTGTGCTATTGACTATACCTGATCGTAAGAATTTTATTAGGTACGTGCAGCCCATGATGATCGTATTCTATTCAACCTATAGGTCTACGCCTGCTTCAATCATTTAACGGGCGTGGTCACTATTTGACGTGTTTGTCAATTTATTAATTCGCCCCTGGTAGGCTGGCAAAGTATTGCGATCAGCGTGTCTGTATATCTGTCAGTTTGTTTGTTTATCTGCTTGTCTTTCTGTCTGTCTGTCCTCCCGCTCGCATATCGCATAAACTGATTACAAATTTTACGAAATTTTCTGACGACAGTATGATAATGATACATTACGTATTTCCGGTGGTATGCATGACTGTTGACATCACGTTTTCATATAATGGAGAGAATAGGCCAAAATCAAAGATGACTCGTATGTTTTGTTCGGTTCGCCAGGTAGCGGCACCGGGAGCCGGAACCATCCCAATTTTAAGGGGGAGCAAAAATCACAATTTTCGATAGGATTTTGGATTGGCGGCTTCACCATTCCGTAATGGCAAAGAACACAGAAAATCGAAAACAACAGTGTTTTCCAGTGGGATTTTTTGTACAGTTGTGCAGAAATGGACAATATTTCAACTGACATACCGCGTAGCGCAGTTCCTCTGCGGTAGCTGAGCATCTTGTTCGGAACAGGAAGTGTCAAACATGTCCAGTTCGAGGCTGTTACCTTCTAGACAAATTTTTTCACGTGCCGAACTGGAAACCCATGTTTTCCCGCTAACGTGTCGAAAACATCACGTCCCTGACGCCGCTGGAACAGTCTGGCGCCGTCGCAAGTTGAATTCTGGATGACGGCCGACGATCCCAGACATGAATTTATGTTAACATCCCGAAATGGACGGCAGCACAGCTGGGGGTCATAAGTTGGCCACACTCTTACAGAGTCATACATAAATCGCAACTAAATCGTACAAGAGGCTCGGCTATCGCAGAGGGATCGCTTTGTGTCAGCTGAAATCTTGTCAACTGCGGCAAAACTGTACGAAAAGTTCTATTTGTAAAGGCTTGCAATATGTGAGTCATCTTGAAGGTCACAAAAGGTCATCTATATTGCCGCTATTCGATAAATCACCGCCCTACGTCGTAGCATTTGACAAGATTTTAACTGACAATGAGCGTCGCGCGGTCTTTCTGCCACAGCTGAGCTTGTCACGTAACGTAGATTCGCTCGGCTGACTCTGCATTATATGGAAAACCCGAGTTTCGTCATGAAATTAATAAGGTAGCCTACCAGGGCCCTCCGGCCTAATAACCCTGTTTTTGTGTCCACGTGGACGACCTGTTTATTCATTCATTCATTTATTCATTCATTCATTCATTCATTCATTTTGAATCAGACAACATGGCCCATAGACAGTAGCAATACAATAAAATCGCAGGCAGACTAGACAAGTAACAGGACTAATTAAAATAAACACGCACGACACAAACCGAACAAATTCACAACACAGAAAGAAGCAGTAGTAGTGCAGTAGTATTTAAAGTAAAATCATTTAAAACTGGGCACACACCACAACAAGAAACGTCCATTGCAACTGTAACATACACTTTAAATGCACAAAATAAGTAACAATTATTGCATTGTAATTACTGTATACGTGCATATGCCAGCAGACGAGTTGTTCTTGCTTAATAGACCGTTTTGCTTGCCAAAATACAAATAAAACAAGTGTCTTTAACCTGCAAAAATGGTGGCGTTGCCCCAGATAACCATATGGGGAGGGGCATTGCCCCTCCACAAACCACACCCCTTCGACATAATTCACATGGACGACTTCTTCTCCGTTACATTTTAGGCCCTGTAGCCTACTTCTATAACTGCACCGAGACTTGAGATCTTTGCTGTTTTTCAATTTTCTTCATAAGACACAGGATACTACACGGCGCTACAATATTCTTAAGTTAGTTGTACATGTAAATCTATGGTAATAATAAGCAAATAATATTACGTAGGAATTTTTTCAGGCTTCGGCCAGTTTGGTGAGATATTAGCTCTTGTGAGCGCCTCTTAATTTTAGTGATATATAGAAGTATTATTATTTTACTTTATATGCTGTTTTTAAAATGTTTTCGGTAATGCGATTTTTGTCATTAGTACTTAACAATAATATTGTATGCACTATTTTTCTGTATTTAAATAGAATTTTCCTACACTGTCTTCGAGAGTACGTTATTGTTTTGCACATTTATGTACGATTAATTCGGTGAATGTTTGCGGCAGATTTCATCGCATAACCCGTACGGAATTAGAACAGTTCGCGCGCACATGGGTGAATTACGTAATATTCCGTTACACTTACCTTAATCGCGTTGGTTAACGTGCCAGATTGACGCGGCCACTAGAATACGTAGTCGACGGTATAGCGTGACAACAGGACACTTCAGTTGATTACATGACTCGCGACAAACGAACAGCTAGACTTGTTAGACATCGACAGGCAGTCATCCTCTCAAGTCAACCGATTCTAGCTGGTCCAACGACACGACTGCTGCCGCTCTGCATCGGTTAGTAGCTGACCCGCTGACGATCATACGATGCTGCTGCTGCTGCTGGTGCTGATGCTACTAGCTGTTTCTGTAAATCGCCTGGGAATACAAAGTTCCGCTTTGGAGTAAAATTCTAGTCTAAACTGTCTGCACACCATTAAATTTTTCACTTAGCCACATTACGTTAGTTCGCTCCACAGCTGTTGCTTTTTAGGTCGACTCTTCGACAGAGTCGACCTGATAAAACAGGTCTGTAATATGAAGCGAAAAAGTGGGGCAAATGTCCTAAAGTGGGGCGAAAACATCATCTTAGTTGCATTTGTCGTATGTCGAAGAGAAGCGAATGTTCGGTCGGCACTCTCATAGGGCCGTAATAACGTGTGGCATTGCTTAAGTTACGAAACGAATTTATACATGGGAAACTCCTAAATATGGGACCAACAACGTCGGACAGTATGCATACATGCATAGTCTTTGAGGTATTCGGGTGGTCTGTTAGTTCATTTCGCTATTACCAGCAGTGGGCAATCTACTTCGTAGACAGACTCTACTTTTTCCTTCGGAGGTAGCTTTAGTTCGGTCTCCGAACTAATATCAAATTCAGCCAACAATTCGAGCTCAAGCGAACGCTGTTCGGTTGCCCATGCTTCGCTGGGCTTTTCGAGAGTTCAGCACTTGGTTCGGAGTCATTCGGTTGCTCAACAGTAGGTCGTTCAAAAACGCTGACAGCGGATTCGTCCGTTACCCATGACTTCGGCATAGGCCTATAATCAAAACATAAAATTATACTTTGTAGGCATGTACGGTGAACCGTCTAGCTGTCTTTCGGCGTTGGATACGAATAATAACGCTGAATGGCACGTCTACTACACGAAACAGCCCAGAATACTTTCGTTTCCACTTGTTTTGCTTCCCGGCGAACTTTCGGGGGTTAAAGTAGTAGACGTAGTCGCAGAGTTGGTAAGAATTAGGTTTTACCCGAATATCGTAATATTTTTTTTTTCGTTCGGCGGCCTTTCGGGGGCGCTTCGGACCTCTCGATAGGCTTCGGTTATGCGATCTCGCGTAGTTTTAATGAAAGTATCATTCGGTAGGTACGGATGCTTCGGTAGTTCGCTATTAAATTTAACGAAAGGGACACCGAAGTAGGTCTGAACTAGGAGTTTATCAGCTGCCAAGACGCTTCGGTCTTATCCTAACGAAGGATTAACTGGTTATTTGGTACGAAACCCAATGGGAAGGCTTAATTGACATGCTTCGGTATTCGCTGGAAGTTGCACAGGCTAATTTGTATAGTTCGGACTAGTTCAAATTAGTTCAGATTAATTCGGATCAGTTCATTTTTCACTAGAAGAATTTAGGTGTCTTTCAGCGAAAATTTACGTAGCCTTCGGAAAGGCTGTTCGTTCGGTTTCGCCCGGTTTCCTTCGCGTTTGGATAGCGAACCAAACGAAGACGGGCGTTCGGAAACGTTCGGTATAGCCCACTTTGGTAGGGAGGAACCGTCTCCCGGTTCAACTGCCCTTTCGTCCGGTCGCTTTGGTTCTAAGAGTTCCCTAACCTGTGTTTGTCTCCTTAAGAAGTACAAAGCAGTCGTTCGTGTAAGCCCTACAGCCAATTCGGACGACGTGCGGCCAACCGTGCACCTTTTTGTTTTGAATAGGGGAAGTAAGTAAGTAACTAAGTAAGTTTATTGGAACTCTGCGATCAGTAGATCGAATAGGAATAGGAAGGTTTGTAGTTGTGTACTCGCGTTAAAATTTTGTCTCTACAACGCTTGGCGGAGCCATCGCAGAATGAGGAAATTAAAAATACGATGAAATGTGGGTTTTTTCGCCAACTTGGGTGACATAATATATTTTTTCAGATGAAAAGGCAAATAAGCGTAAACCGTCGGTCTACTCCAGTGTGCCAAATATGGTCCTGATTGGTCAGGGCTGCAGGTACCGTACTGGAGCCTCCCGGGATTGAAAATTTGGTAAATATCGTTGGTTTTTCGACGTTTCTGGCGGTTTTTCGGCCCTAATAAGCAACAATATAACTATACACACTGATTAGGTAAAATTTGGTATGGTTCAGTACACTAAGAGTGCACTAGCTCCCTCGATCATGCCGAATCTGGCCATGATCAAGGAAGGGGTGGGTACAGGAGTCCCCAAAACTTGCAAATTTCATAAATATCGTAGTTTTCGTCGGTTGTTTGCCATGCTTGGTCGATAGTATATACCGATAAGTCTGATATTTGGCGTGGAAGAATATACAGTGATTTAGTCTGCCGGTGTTGCAGCGGCTCGGCAATGCTTAGGCTACCTATAGGTTTTTTCTTGTCTATAGGCTGCATTTCCATTCAGCAGAGGGCGCTAACGTGCACAGTAACTGCTGCGCGATTATTATTGTATACGTTCAAAATCTATGCTGGTACTCGCTCCAAGCTCTAAAAACAAGTAGTATGTGGCCGTAAATCCTCGAATAGAAGCCGGGTCTAAAATACAAGCAGGGTTTTGAATACATGCCGGCATGGAGCCGGGTCGCGCGGTTTGCTTGTATTGCGTCTGTGGCCATTATAGGGTTATCAGTCTACGATGACCTACAGTATATTTTAATTTTTTCTATGCCATTGGTAAAAAAACTAGAAAAAAACTACAAACATGACATGTTTCAAACATCTAGTATCATGACGTAGACGTAGACGGAGTTTACGAGCGCAGGCCGAAGCCTCTATGTCCGCATCTTGAAATCACTTCACGATAAACTACGTTACTAAAATTCCTCACAAATTCTTCACTACGACTTCCGGTTCCCTGCAGCTGTGCTCTAAAATCATATACAAGATCTTGATTGTGTCAAAATTTATCCAATCTAGCTTTAAATGTGTTAGTGGTGTTAGCAGAAACAACCCAGTTAAAACAGTGTAAACATAACCTATATCTAATAATCCGACGGTTTCCCCGTGTTTTACCGGTCTGAATTTGTCACGTCATGAGTGTGTCTTACGGCGGGCGTACGGACGGATGGGCGGGCGGGTACAAGCCATCCCGCCGCATAGCGGCGTGACGGCTTGTATCGTAGATAATACCTACTACATTTCCCGAGGTATAGGAGTTAGAAAGGTTTCAGACAGCAAAAGTGAACTTCAGAGTCATTCAAGGTCATTGCAAATGGTGTCATTCAATAGGCTACACGATTTCCTATTAGTCTTTCAATGCAACTGTTTCTATATTGCACACTGATACTGACATTTAACCCATTCTACATTCAAGATGTCGCCAAAATCAGCCCTAATCGCTACAGTTAACATTGCCGCTGGTAGCATCCCCCTTAATTCTTGTCTACGAATCTACCGCATCGTCTAATCCTAGAATCATCATCAGCAGCAGTTTGTTTCAGTTTACACAGAGCGTTGTACGATCCGTCTGTGACAACAGCTAAGCCTCTTGCATGGAGCTTCTGCTGTGTAACAAGTAGGTCTTTGACACATAAAGACATGCATCAGTAAGCCTATGATCGATTTATATCAAAAAATCAACAATTTTCTTGGGAGACCTTGACCTCTCGCCGCTGGCAGCGCCGATTAACAAATGCCTTGTTCGATACACATGTGGGCCGGGTCCTTGGCCGTTACTTTATCTCTCTTTCACTTTCCGCTGTTTGGCGATGCCAGTCTGTGGATATTGTAGCGTTAAACAGCGATGCAGAAAAATGTCCAGAAAAACAGGAAAACATTGCTTTTCAGAATGTGGTTCCCTTAATTTTTATGGGGCCTTGTTTGGCCAAACAGTCCCAACACTCTATACATCCTGCTGTGCCTACTGGGATGGAAGTCCTTCCGCAGACTTTACCATAGTAATAATGGTGGCTCATGGCCAGCGCGGAGCGCCAGCCTAATGGGGGTTTAAGAGCAAAGTGCTTAGCAGGGTCTAGGAGCACAGCCCATGATCAGGGGGTAAAGGGGCGAAGCCCCCAAAGCTGAAAACATTTTAGCTTTGTAAAAGTGCAAATAAGGCGCAAATTTATCCATTTTACTGCGCGACGCTATGCTATAGTGCGGTATATTGAGTTGTTAGTTCTTAGTGAGTTGGTTGCGTGGCTCAGTGGTAGAACGCCGGTCTTCGGCCGGCGAACTTTCTCTGTCCTGAGCTTGACCTGTAGCTGACGGGTGACCACTTATGTGGGTAAACCGTCCGCTATGGGTCAACCAACTAGGCCAACTCAGCCTTTCATCCCTTCGGGGTCAATAGATGAGTAGTAAGCTACAATTAGATGTCTCTCACCTCAGTTAGAGGTAGCGACATCTGGTGAACGCATACGAAGGAAAGGCAGGCATGGTGTATTTGCAGGTAAAACTGTGTGATCCATGCCTGAGCGCTTTGAGATATACATAGTATATAAA
>Ga0209780_1001983_pt1 | contig 14142 bp, 9 predicted proteins | sample WorMetexBAHAMAS2_FD_187384 | JGI IMG/M metagenome (GOLD analysis project Ga0209780, IMG submission 187384) | Marine gutless worms symbiont microbial communities from Max Planck institute for Marine Microbiology, Germany - Inanidrilus exumae... | ecosystem: Host-associated > Annelida > Digestive... | reverse complement strand
TAATAATATAATAGTAGTTGTAGCAATAGCAGTATATGTATATGGTACAGAGATGTTGTTTTGGTGCAGAGATGGTGCAGATAATACCATTGAATAGAACTCAGCATCGTCTCCAAATGCTTTAGTTGCTTTCATCAAGAACATGCGGGCAGTAAAACTTTGCTTTCACAGAATTCTCTAGTTCTTAACTGTGGATGCTGGCTAACACAGGTGGACGTATATAATGGCCATAAAACAATTATTATGTAGTAGTAACAGTAGCAACAAAAAAGAGCAACAGTAATACGCGAATTTGTAACGTGCGCATTTTTAATTGAATTTAATCTAGCACGTTAATGGAGGCAGTTTTTTGTGAAGAAGGTAGATGGCTGTTGTGTTCAGGTAACAAGGAGACACTGTTGACAATTCCGCTGCAGCGAAATCAAGATGTCCGAGAGGAACTGCTCAAGTTTCATGAACGACATTACTCATCAAACGTGATGGCGTTAACTGTTCTTGGCAAAGGTCTGCAGCTGTTCTTATCCTATGAGTTATCCAGCTACTTGTCAGCTTTATGCTGGTTACAGTAACAGCTGAAGGTGCCCAAGCAGTAGTCCAGGCGTTCATTTATTGCTGCCCAAAATACTGAAGTTGACGGTTTTGTAGAATGGATGTTCCACCATGGCTGGAAGATAGTCAGTCTAGAACAGCCAGACATCTCATCACTGGAGCTAAAGATGTTGTGACCACAACTCAAAGATGCACTTACAGTGATGAGTGGAGTACAAATTCACATGCCTTGTCTGGACGGACTCCTGCATAACTAGCTGATAATATCAACTGAAAGAAGCTTTGCTGGTGTCTTGGCAACGAAACAGTTTGCCATCGTACTTTTGATGGGGCGTCAGCTCTCAACAGTTTCAGCAGCTTATCTAAACGTGACAATTGCTCATTGTGACCACTTATTTGAGCCTTAGGAATATTCTTGCTTAATTGCTTGCTTCGTTTCCTGTCCATGCTTTTGTGACTGGAAATCATTTGAACCATTTTCTTACTTTGATAAGTAGTGAAGCAGCTGCAGATGGTGTATGACGTAATATAGTCTCAAAGCAGACAGCTGTTAATTTGAATTAAAGGTGTGTAGTGTATAGATATTCCAGTGCAGTCATTGGGAATTTCAGTAGTTAATTTTTGTAAGAAAATATAACAGTGACACAACCACATCTGTGTCTGTTTTCTATCGATCTGTGCTCTCTTGACATGTCTTACCTGGCACTTTCTGTTAAGGTTTGAACTGTGTGAGTACTTTCTGATTGGTGACAAATTGTGATGTTATATGTTGATGACAGAATCTTTGGATGAGCTGGCCAACCTAGTCGTGCCACTGTTTGCCAATGTGGAGAACAAGAAAGTCACTGTTCCTCAGTGGCTGGATCATCCATATGGACCTCATCAGCTCCAGGTTAGTATCACATCTGGTAGCACTAGTATTTATTTTGACAGTTATTTGGCTTAATAATACCATATACCTTTGCCAGTTGCTAATGTCTTCTGTGGTTATGTTGCCCCGCATGCCACCGGTATAACCCCTTTCCCCCTTTTTCTCCCATGCACAGTCACTTCCTCATCTTTTGCTCTTTTTATTCTTTTTTTTCCTTTTCTCATTCTCGTTTGCTTTACCTATTTTCTTTTTTATCCATCCCTTTGCCTTGTACCAGAATAGTCCCACTCCGTTTCCAGGCCGGAGGTCGTAGGAGGCGACCGAAACTACGTTTAGTTAGTTACATTTATATTGTGTTATCTGTATTGCATAGTTAAGATTTATTCTGGTGTTTTGTTGTATTTGGTTTTGTTTAGTCTTGCGGTGCAATATTTGTATTCCCCTGTTGTAGGCACTAGCATAATAATTTAAATGAGCCTCTCGATCCATTTCCTTTTTTGGGTGGCTGCTGAACAAAAAGGCAGCCAGGGTTGAGGTTAATATATTGCTGGCCTTCCTTCACTGGGTAAGAGAATAACTTTTTACCCCTGACTTTTCTTCTCTGATATAGCCATATTTCTCCTGAAAGGGACATTAAACTGCAACCAACCAACCGGTTTGTGTTTATGTTCCTTTCAGTCCATTGCGTTGAAAATGATGGTTGGATTGTCCGTCAATTATCCGTAGCAATTCTGTTTCAGAAAATTGCATTCAGAAGGTTAATGGGACAACAAATAAAGCCAGCTTTGGTTGGATAATGTTCATTGAAACGGTTCACATGTTCTTGCATATGTCAAGCATCTACAACTGCTTGTTTGTGAAAATGACAATTATAACTGTGCACCATACAAGTTTATTCTACACAAATGCATGCTAACTGCTGGTGAAGAGAGAATGAGAGATGACTACAAAGAGAGTGATCATTGAATTATAGGTTGAAGTTTTTCAGTTTTTCATAGCATTATCCTCGTGCATAGTTACTAACAGTGTGGGGCTTGTGAGTCTAGGAGATATGCAAAATTTGAGACACAAGCTGTCATGCTGCTATGCGGACAGTGATGAACGTGACAGACCGTCCATGAGCTCACTGTGCAGGCAGCTGCCACTCCTCATCCCCTCACTGTGCTGTCGTGTGGCCACTATAACAACTGTGGCAGCTGTTGACCGTAATCGAACAGTGGTGTGGCTGCAGTGTGACAGCACTTTACCACCCGTGATGGAGCGATTTTGTAGTATAGATAAGTTTGAAATTTGCGTTATTTCACTGAACTCGGCAGCTGCAGGGGCACATTGCGTAAAAGTGGTTGAAGATATACCTAAACTTTCTGCGACAGAAATATATCCCAAAGCATCTAGTTTTTAGCGACATCACTTACGATGATACCGTATACATGATATCAACAGTTTAGAATCATAGGGGTGTAATGTGCAAATGTGAAATGCAGAAAACACTAATGGAATGATAGATGACTGCTATGTTGATTTTTGTTTTGATCATAATGCATTTTAACTTGACTGATTTTTTCCTTTTCAAGGAGCGTGTGGTTGGCGTAGATCTGTGAGTAAGTTGAATCCAGTCTCGGCCAAAATGTTTATTTCAACACATTTTGTAGATGAAATTCAGTATTGTGCCTATTAAGGACGTGCGAAGCCTCAGTATTATTTGGCCAATACCTGATCTTCAGCCTTTCTACAAAGTCAATGTAAGCCGCTGTTTTTGATTCACTATACTTTGAAAGTCTGTTTGAATTTGCTTGTATGTGACTAAAACAGTGGATGCACTTTTACTGCATTGACATTTGACAGCCACCTTTACGTTACATTTTATCAGACAATTATGACGTGTTATGTGCTTCATGTGCCTGATTGTCGGTTTGGTCTAAAATATTAAATATTCAAATATTACAATGTTCAGATATTCAAAATTTAAGTGCCACAGAGGTAATAGTGAGGAGATTGTGATATCCAAAGTTTAGTGATGTTCTGTGTTTTCTGACACTGTGTGTGTTGTTAATAAAATTTCCTACTTACTTACTTGGCAATAAGTTATATTTTGAGATTTATGTGGATCTGGTTCAGGATTTTTTTTGTTTATACACCTGTCAGCACCAGCCAGCTACTGCTGTTCACCAGATGGCGCTTTTGCCGAGGTCTGAACTGTAGCGAGTGCCGTGTGTATTGCTTGTGTAGCCGGGGCATTATCTCGGTCATCTGATTGGTCACGAGGGCTCTGGCAGTTTGCTGTCAGAATTGAAGAACAAAGGTGATGCACTTTACACATACATCAATTTAATGGCTACTGTTCAGGTAAACTTGGATTAGTCTGTTGCTCCTTCAGTCCTGTTTAATGCAGGCAATTTAAAGTTGATATTTCCACAAATCTGTGAAAACTGCGGAGCAAGGTAAACAACATAATGAAGATAAGCCAAGAAAAGTGGAAATTGAAAGGAGGATGTTGCAGCAATGACCGACTAATACTGACGTCAGGTGTCTGTTGATCATCAGCTTTTTTTTAACGGTTTTTGTCAGTGTTAATGGGTAGATGGATAAATGACAGAAATTTGGTAATAATCTGTATGATATAGAACGAAGTCACATTGATGATACTCTTAAAGTGGTGCATATGTGATTGTTTCTGTGCTGTGTGTAGGTTGGGTAAATGAACTCGTCGGTGGGCAACATACTGGCGCTAAAGGCTTCATGTTCTTTGGTGTCAATGTAGATCTGACTGAAAATGGCATCGGTATAACAAGTTCTGCTTTTTGTATTACACATTTATTGTTTTCCTTGTCATTCTCTTTTCCATCGCAACTACTGAAAAGGCTGAGAAATTTTGCTAAATTTTTTTTCAGTGTATGTCATGGAACAATAAACCGTCATTTGTTATGGTAACTTGTCAGTCGTTGCAAGACCTCTGTTTCTGCAGCACTATGCGCAGTGTCTTTGGTTATTCTGGAAATGGTTTATTGATGATTGTTAGTGACGTGCCCTGTAACGTTGTGGCAGATTGAATCTTGGTTGGGAGGAATTTAGCACTGAAGCCCACTGATTGGTAATGTCCGTGGGACGAATGTCCAACCAGAGGTCTGCATGATGTCAGATATTGTGTCAAGGATAAAAAGCATAGTTGTATAGCGGCTACAAACATTGACATCAAGCACTCTGTTAATGTTCAGCAGGTGTTGCCTTTGTAGAGGTCTATCTCTGTGTGTTTTTTAGTTTTTTTTTGTAAATCTACGCTATTAATATGGCATTTGTTGGCTATGCCAGTTGATGGAATTTTGTCAAGAGAGTGCAAGAAACAGAACATGGTCGGTTTTCGTATTGTTTCAGAGCATGTCGATGACATCGTGACGCTGATATTTCAGTACATTAATCTGCTGCAGAAAGTCAGTCCACAGGAGTGGATCTTTCGAGAGTGTCAGGTGAGTGGGTGTGTGTTGGTTCACCAGTGTCAGCTTTCAATACTCATGAAAACGCTCACTCACTCGGTAGTCAGACGAGTCGCACAGCGAACTGTTTCTGTGGATTGCGGAGCAGGATGAGCGTCCACACACACTAGTTGACACATTGATAATTGCTGTGTTAGTGAAGATTGAGTGGCTGATGTTTATTATCAGTAAGTGCCTGTCGATTGTGCATGTGACAGGATCTGAGCGCGATGGCTTTTCGCTTCAAAGACAAAGAGCGACCGGCTTCCTACGTGTGTCGCTGTGCATCTGCGCTTCATGTACGCTGTGTACTGCGAGTCACGCGTTCAGTTCTTATTCAGTTCGTGGACTTATTTGCCAGAGACGCCAGATGTGGTCAGGTCCACGAAAAGAGAACCTTTCTGGAAACCGTAGTTGATAAATAGGTCACGTTACAGTCCGGGGTGTAGTCGTAAATTGTTAAGAACTAGAACGCAGATGGAACGGTGGCAATCTAGAAATTTATAATGGGAGGGCAATGAAGTCCAGGTGCCAAAGACGCTGAGCCGACGGTGTGGGATTGGGAGGGAATATTCCCCTTTCAGCCAACTAGAAGGTCTGGGGAGCATTGTAAGCTTCCCCAGCAAGGTCCAAGACGAAGTTCAAGTCGAAAACGATTTTCATAGGAAGTGAAGGCCAAATATGCGTTTAGTGACAGGTTTGTCAATCAATTTCATGTGATACATGATGTACAAAGCAGGGTTTCTCTCTAACACTATTGTTTCACCTTCCAAGGAAGAAAACTGCTGGAATGCCATTCCAGTCCAAAAATGTTTACCAGAATAGTGTTTCGATGTGTTCCGACTTTACTACACCACTGATTGTAGTAGTGTCATGCCAACCAACAGTGTGAAATCACTGAAGGGAGCTGAAAGCGTTGAATTCAGCCACTGTTGTCTTCCTTCCTTTTTTGTCCTCCGATTGCTGAAGTAAGCGACATCAGTTTTTTGTGCTCCATTTACATCAGCTTTGTAGTCAGACTGCTGCTTGCAAAAATTGTACACACGTGCATTAATTGTTTTCCGATTGCTATGCTTTAGTATTTATTAGCATGCAAGCATCACTAGCATCTGAATAATATTTCCACAAATCAGCGTCATACAGAATAAGCAGAATCAATAAAACTTACAGCAGTCAGTCTATGCCATGAACAGTATGTATGTCTAAAGCATCTTGGCATTGTGATAACGTGTAAAATCTTGTTTGTAATAAGTAGTGCTCCACATGGATATATGGGATTGAGTGCTTTTTATGGTACACCTTACAAGGAACATTTGAATTAACCCTAAAAATAAGGTGCTGCAGGTTTCAAATGACAACTCATGCAAATAGCACTGTACCAGTTGTCCAGAACTTCAGCTGTAGATAGCTGACTATACATACACGTGGTGTGTTTTTCTGATACGTTGTCAGGACTACCCAGTCAACGAAGTACTCTCAGGTGTATATCTGTTTGACACGTATGATGCTGACTTGATTCAAAGCGTGCTTGATAAACTGACTCCACAGTCTGCAAGGTCTGCTCACTCGTCAGAAATTCGCTGATAGTCTACCACGGCATCGTTTGATGCTTTGATTGCATATGACAACTGTAGTATTTGTGTTCACTTTCTGCAGATTACCTCTGCACCGCATGCCGATGCATTTCTGTGCTTCATTTCATCTGCTTGTCTGTTCACAGGATTGTACTCTGAAAGGCATAGGCGCAACAACCGTAGGCACCGGGAAGACTGGTCCCCAACTTTTATGTTGGGTTGACCAACAATGTAATGGTCCCCCAACTTCTTGGCCAGCCCATAGTTTTCAAAAAGCAAGAAATTTCACGGGAAGTATAGTTTCATACTTTCCATCTAATTGTTTTTTTTGGTTCTAACAACGGAAGGGCGCAACCAATGCAGAAAAGTTGAAATTTTGGAACTGATTTAGCCCTTGACATGCTTGTTGTTTGCTGAGATATGCACTTCCAAGGGAGCCCACTAATGAGCGTAGTAGTCACCAGAATGTAGGATTTAGCATCTGAATTTTTAAAAATCTTCTGGGGGTGAGAACCCTGGGCCCCCACAACAGGAGGGGGCGACACGATCCCACACCCACTCGTAGCGCCCTGGTGTTGGAACCCAAACCTTGGTCCCCCTCAACTTTTGGCCATGGTTGAACCCCTGCTGAAAGGCATGGAAATGGTTATCATATAGATTTTGAGGATAATGAAAGATAAATGTTATCTGATTTTCAGTGTTACTGCAGTTTTGATGTGTAAGTGTGTGTGTGTAAGTACTATGCATGACATGTCTGTGTCATATTTTCTGACCCAGTTTTTGGCTTAAAAATTCTTCAAATGTTACATTATTTTTGTTATGTTATGTTAATCTGTGTCTGGATTTCACAAAAAAATGCAGGAAATTAATTTTGATGTAGTGCAAGGCGGTCGTGTATTGATTAGCAATTGTCTGCTTGTCGCAGTCCTTCAGAAACAGATTTACTCAATGATGTCATCAATGAACTATAAATAATGCAGCAAAGCAGCGTATTGTAATGCAATTCTGAATCTTTGTGATTTAAATTAATTAATAATTCGTTCCAAATGCATGCGTTTATTGCAAGCGCTGCAGAGGTATGAGCGGTGTCTTGCATTGTCCTTGTATTGTTGTCATTCATCTCCGATTGAGATGTGTGCTATTCAAGAGTGCCATTTTATCGGCTGCTTTCCAGATAGAGTTTGGTTTGCCGTTTCCCCATTGATTGTTGTCATCATTTGTTCCAGTTTCGCACACCATTTTGTCTAAAGCTGTTTCTAAAACATTGTAGTCATTGTTTATGAATTTCTTGAGTCGTTAATTGCACATTTTTTGTCGCTGCATTTACAGTGCTTTTTCTGCAGGATAGCTGTGATAGGCAAGAAGTTTATTGGCAGCACTGACTCTGTTGAGCACTGGTATGGCACTGAATATTCATGTACAAGACTCTCAGAAGATGTACTGCAGGTGACAGTTGCCTGACCACGTTCATATGCTGCTGAATAATGCAAAGTTGATGTAACGTAATGTAATGGGTGGCCTCTGATTTCTTACTTATTTAAAATGGTGGGCAAAAGCCTGTAGATTATTTATAGCACTTTATATGTGATACTCCGATATGTACCTGTTAGAGGCATCACATGTTATCAATAACCAACTGCACATGTAATGCATAAGTGGAATGAACCATACCTGCCTTTAGTTTCTGGTTGCAGAGTATCCCACACTGACAATAGGTGGCTGAGTTGGCCTGGCTTATGAACTGTCATTTATCTGAGCTTATGGTTTGAGGTAGAACAGTTTTGTTAGTGTGTGCAAAGCTGTTACAACTGAATCAAACTGCCAGTGATTTTTTATCCATCCAGTATTTTTGGCTGTATATTGCTGTCGGGTGTTGCAGAATCTGTTGCATTTGACATAGTAAGGCTATGACACTTCTGCTGTGCAACTAAGAGTTGTTTGTATTTATTATTATCTATCTTAATCACCTGCTTTGTTTTCCAGAGTTACTGCAAGTTAGGCTAGCGCATTCTTATCTTATTGAACACACAAATCCTCCAAAGTTTCGAAATTGTAATCAACTTTTCTCTGTCAAACACATACTAAAAGAATGTACTTCATATGGTCAAACACGACGTCAGTACTATTCCTTTACTGACATTAAAAACATCTTCAATCATACACCCAGTCAAAATATACTAAATTTTATTCAAAAAGTCAACTTATATGGTCAGCTATAATTTCTAAAAAGAAATCTTATACAAATTATACTTTTTCAATTAAATAATTTACCTAGTTTCAATCTAGTTATTTAATCTAAATCTATGGTTATTGTTATTTTTGCTTCTCAGTTATCTTACTCCAAGAATTAATACTTATTAAATTTTAGTACTTATAATATAGTTTACCTTAAACGCACGATATGACCTAAATTGTGTCAAAAGTGCCGTTAAGCTCTAACCAACCAGTTAGGTGGACTGTCTATAACATGGATTTTGATGAAGTATTTTAACAGGTGAGATTCCTATCCTGTCATCCAGACCACAGGGTCAGTAAACTGAAGCGTCCTGATACACTGAAAAGACTTGCCTCTGACCCACAGTACACCAAACTGGCACTAAATCTAGTCGTTACAGCAGTTAACTGACACTGATAATAGCGGTGTAGTAGCTGTGAAAACTGCTCATGATGTCGTGATTAGTGAACAGTGAGTGGATGCTGTTGATAGAAATGGAGCTCATCGGGCCTGAATGACAATCTTCGTCTGCCTGAAAAGAACGAGTTTATTCCGTCGTCCTTCGACCTGTTACCTCGCGATGAAACGGTTTGTTTGGTGATTTTATTATGAGTATGTTTTATCATTAACATATCAAGTGATGTGCAGGCACATATGTCTGTTTCAACTGTTTGAACGATCATTTACAACAATCACTTTGCAGTCGGTGGTTTCCAAATGTCCGTGAAAGCTGTTGTAAGTTTGTGGATTGATGCTAGGCAGACTTCAGTATAGTGCATATTCATTAAGTAATTAAGCATTTTGGCTTTGTATAAACGTTGTACCTGTATTTTATTGTATGTGTTTGTGTAATTTAAAGTATACCTAGGTGTCTCTCTAATGGGACGTAGCACGACTGGCCCACTGCGTGCTCCCCCTGATGATTTTGTTGCATATGCACCACGTTACAGACGACGACAGAGACCGAGTGCAGACACCAACAGCTGTTATTAGTCTGGCCCCCTACACTATGTGTAGGCGGGCCCGTAATAATTCGTTAATTAATAGGAGTTAATTGAGTGAGCATAGAAACCAGTTAAGGTAGGTTTACATGGAAAATGCAGAGAATGGTTATTGAAACAGTTTGAGTGTATATGTATATGTGTGTGTGTGTGTGTGTGGCATGATGGCAGCCGTCACCAGTTCCTGTGGTGGTTCGTGACTGTAAGCTGTCAAGGGTTTGGTATCGACAGGACGACACGTTTCACCTGCCCAAGGCCTGCATTAGCATCATGTTCACTAGGTACACACTGGACGCCTGTGAGATATGTCGATTGGAACTGACTAGAATTATTACCAGTTAGACTTAGTGTTCTGTGCTGAAATCAAGAAGCATATCCAACCAACCTGTAGAGATCTTACTGCTGCAAACTCCTCACCCATGGTTTTTTATAGGGAGACGTTTGATGACCTGACCTGACCTAACCTGTATTAATGTCATTTAAACAAAACAGACTAACATCGGTTTCTCGTTGAATGCATTGATTGGCTGACAGGAAGGGCATGTTTTCTGTGTAGATTGCACTCTCTTGGCAGTCACCGAATTTGTCCCTCTGATGGACCTTTGGGCCTGAGTGGGTTCTATACTCTAGAAAAATAGGCCTGTAAACAAAAAACAAGAAAGAGTGAGTGATGCGTACATTAAACTTGAGTTAGTGACTTAATTAGGTTGGGCATGCAGAGAACAGTGGCAGCAATGGAGCGAAGCAACAAAGTACCATCAGGCCAAACAGATGATACAAGCAAACCTTAGCTTCACTAAGTATGCTCTGCGGCTATCCGGGCCGATTTAAGTTTAAGGATACTCACCAGCCTGCTAACTGGCCATGCAGATTTAAATCGGCATCTGACTCTTATGCAGATCCGAACTGACGCAGTTTGTCCCCAGTGCCAGGAGGATGAAGAAACAGTACTCCACTTGCTAGGAGTATGTTGCGCTTTATCTGTTAAACGTGTAAATATACTAGGTTCCCCAAATTTCAGTTTTGAGGAACTATGCAAGGTGCATCGGCATGCTTTTTTGACGCTTGCAAAAGCCTCTCAGCGATTTTAACCCGTCATGGGATGTGGGGTTGCACATTGGGCCCACTAGAGGCCTCAGCGCAGATGGCAACATCTACCTGCAAAGAAGAAAGAAAGAAGAAAAGACTTACTTATGTTACGAATTTCAACTGCTATTAATTCATAATTTCTTTTGCTTTAGTTATGTTATTACAGTGCTTTTCAGTAAGCTTCTCCTTATGTTATAAGGTTATCTGCTCCCAGTAAAGTTGCATGTTACGACAAAATGGAAGTATTGAATAATGAATATATCTGAAAGTGTGTTCGGTGTTATTTCTGGCTGTCATGTGAAGTAATCATAATGAGGTCTACGGATGAATTGTTGTGACTGTGGTGCAAACAGTCCGTTGGCATACATGGATCCTTTGTCTACAAACCTGACTCACATGTTCTGTGAGATGTATCAAGATGCGTTGACTGAGTACACTTATGCGGCTGAGTTGGCAGGTCTTGGATACAATATCAACAACACCATCTACGGACTCACTGTTAGTTTGATTCTGGTGTTCACTATCTTTCACCCACTTCATTTTTTAGGTCGACTCTTTTGAGTCGAACTAATAAAGTGGGTCTCAAATGTCCAAACTAAAAAATATTGAATTCGTTAACGAAAACTAAAACAAAAACGAAAAATAATGAAAACTAAAACGAAACTAAAACGAAAAGATAAAAAACTAAACGAAATAAAACGAAAACGAAAAAATCCAAAACAAAACCGATAATAACGCTGATAACAGTTCCCTGAAGGCGGCACTGCGCCGACTGGCTGACTGCGTGCCTGAAACATGCATGCTGGTGTTTAGATACTGAGCGTATGATGATGATAATGACGATGACAATCATGAGTAACTCTGCGTCTATGCTGTATACTGCCTTATTATTGTTGTTAGTATCTAACAGTAAGTAAAACCAAGACTAAAGTTAGATGAAAACTAAAACTGAAACGAAAAAATACTGTAAAACTAAAACGAAAGTAAAACGAAAAAAATGACCAGAAAACTAAAACTACAACGAAAACGAAAAAATAATGAAAACTAAAATGAAACTGAAACTAAAAATATTCTTAAAACGAAAACTAAATTCAAAACTAAAAAATAAATTAAACGAAAATCACACTGTGTAGGTAGAGGTCGATGAGTGATGCACGAGGGTATGCAGTATGACTCGATCCAAGGTCAAGGTCACAAGCCCTTGAAAGTTGGAAATTTTTCCATTTTCACAAGATATCTCCTCCGCCATTTACAATGGGAGCTGGCAACTGACCACAGATTCTTAAACCACGTCACAATATCTACATTTATTCGGATAAGATTTTTGATAATTGTGATAGTTTTTGTGTCATGTGACTTTGAACTTGGCAGAAACGTCAGTTGTGAATAGTCGACCGTCAGTTTTGCGCGGGGCTAATTTATTATAGTATTAGTATTGTTGTAGCAGTTATTTTTATTGCTTTTTTGTTTCTAATACTAGCTGAGGAACAAGAAGATTTTGGGTAGACATCAAGGTCCGTTGCATAGGGAGTTTATTTCCACTACATGGCATTTTGACCCAGTGAGGGTCTAATTTAAGAAAGCTAGCATGTGATCAACATTGGCCAGATGGCCAACTTAGTTAACAGCCAGCGCCTGTAACCAACTACGTCACTGTGCCAGTAGTCTTGGTGGCAGGTCCTGCTGTTATGGCAAACTTGCTCTTACTTCCTCAAGAGTACTCATTGCGCCTACACACGGAGGCATGGCCAGGCTGAGTTCTGATTCTGCTGCTGCTACTTTCAGTTATTAGGTCGACTCCTCCGAGTCGACCTAATAACGTGGTTCTCAAATGTCAGTCCATACGTCCATCCGTACGTCCGTTCGTCTGTCCATCCAGAAAATGTTTCTTCGAATTCAATGAAATTTGGTACGTAGGTAGAGGTCGATGAGTGATGCATGACGGTATGCAGTATGACCCTATACAAGGTCAAGGTCAAGGTCACGAGCCCTTGAAAGTCGGAAATTCGGCCATTTTCAAAGGCTATCTCTTCCCCCATTTACAATGGGGGCTGGCAAATGATGACAGATTCTTAAATTAGGGCACAATACCTACAGCATATCGGGGCCGGATTTCTGATTTTTGTCTTTAGTCACGTGACTTTGAAGTTGGCAGTGAGTAGGAGTCAACCGTCAGTCCCGTATGGGGCTAATTTATTGTTTAGTGAGGCTACTTTTCCGGAGTTGCAGTAAGTTGGGCGGTGTTGACTAAAGAGAACACTTGCTGCTTTCTGATACTGATTTGCTGACGTTTAGCACTGCAATGTTGGCGTGTTATTGCATGGTGGAGTGAATGATGTTGTGCATAGTTCAGCATCAAAGGCTACAACGACAAGCAGCACATTCTGTTACGGAAGCTGATGGACCGCATGATGACATTGGACATTGATGAGAAGCGATTTGACATACTTCTGGAACGAGTCAGCTACTTTCACTTTCGTTTTTTTGAAAAAAATGTGCTCAACTTATATACCTTTAACTTGTACTTAAACAGCATCTTTGGCATCTGTTACCACGTTTATATAAACGTTGCTGTGTCCTGAAATCCATAGACTTTGAAAAGTAATTTTTGTTGTTGCGTCAGTACATTCGCAACCTGAAGAACTTCAGAGCGGAGCAGCCACATCGTCATGCTGTCTACTTCACAAATGCACTTGCTGCCGAACAGTTTTGGACCAAGGATGAACTGCTGGATGCCACTGAAGGTACATGTCTTCTCAGTTGCTTATCATGTCATTATTATTATTACAAAATTTGTATAGCGCACAAATTCATGCATGCTTGAGTCGGAGGCGCTGGTGCCGCTGGGTGGGAAAATGGACTAGCTGGGGAGGGTAAATAAATGAGTTTTGAGATGATGTCCATCTTGACCAGCAGCGTGTTTGCATAATTGTAGGAAGGTACTAGGAAAAATCTGTTAGATTTTGGAGGTAATCTGGATTCAGATCTGGTTATGGTAATTTTTTGATGGACATCTTGTTAACACTGTTGTGCTCAGATATGCTTATTATTTGATTTGTTTTAAATAGTATTTATTCACAAGAGAGATTGAGAACTTGTGAATATCTTTAGCTTTTTCATATGTACTTTTCCAACCTCCCATCACATTACTCGGAGACAGGAGTTTTTCCGTTGCTGGACCGTGTCTCTGGAACTCTCTGCCTGTTACATTACGTGACAGAGACATCTCACTTGTACAGTTTAAGAGACTTTTGAAGACACTTTTTTGTCTAGGGCTGCGGCGCATAGTGACTGTTGCTTTTTTGCGCCGTGTACAAATATTCTTTCTTACTTACTTACTTACTTGCTTACTTACTTACTTACTTACTGGCAA
>Ga0209780_1001982_pt1 | contig 14144 bp, 9 predicted proteins | sample WorMetexBAHAMAS2_FD_187384 | JGI IMG/M metagenome (GOLD analysis project Ga0209780, IMG submission 187384) | Marine gutless worms symbiont microbial communities from Max Planck institute for Marine Microbiology, Germany - Inanidrilus exumae... | ecosystem: Host-associated > Annelida > Digestive... | reverse complement strand
AACTCGCAGAGCTGACGATGCTTGAGATAGAGCAGCGGGACATGAGGCTCGACACACAGATGGTATGTGCAGCAGCTGATGATGATTCTGGTGTGAACTTCTCAACTTCCCGGAACATGATTCCGCGTGAAATGATACCGTCTCCATCTGTCTCTTTATTAGTGTTATTAGCATCTGGTCCGAAAATGTTCAGATTGTCCCCGAAGATTCTGTTAATTGGGGACCCCCTGCCCAACCTGATGCAACATGGAGAAGAAGAGTAGTGAAACAAAACAAAAACTAGAAGAAGCCAGCACTCACAAGAGTGCAAACACCCACCACCCACACCGGTACTGTTTTTGTGACTCGTGACCTTTGATCTGTTGACCACAAAATAAAAATGTGTTGATCCTAGCTGCATCAGTTTTTGAGATATCATGCGGAAAAACAGACAGACAAGCAGTGGTGAAACCCGACCCTTGCGACTGCTATGGACATGGTGACAATATGACTGTGTATTATAATACTACAGTTGACTGCTGCAGCCAGAGAGTTCAGGCAGTTTGACTTGCTGCTGTGTCACTGGCCGAGAGTTCCAGAGACACGGTCCAGCGATGGAAAACTCCTGTCTCCGAGGTGCGTTCTTCGTGTTCTTCTTGTGGCACCATCAGCCGATCACTACCGTGATAGGTGATTGGCTGGGCAGGACTTCTCTGAAATGTCCTACATCAGTGACCGGTGTGATGTGGTGTGTCTGTGATGCGATGTGGCTGTGTGCACAGAACACGTTGTCAGAAAGACGCCGGATGCTGACTGATCTGCTTGTTCAGCTGCTGAAAGAACGTGACCAGCGCGAGGCGGAGCTGCGCCAGCGACTTGTCAGTACTCACCGACACGTTACTTTTTTGTATTTTGTCAGTCACTGTTGTCTCGAATTCTATTTCCATCTAGTGATTATGCTGATGCGAGCATTGAATCATGCCATTTCAGTGAATCCACAAAGAAAACAGCTCTAGTGAGTGTCTACAGTCAGTTTTTTAAAATTCCTTTTACTGTTGGGACACTGTTGGTTGGTGACTGGAAACATTGACTCCAGTAGCCCTGAAGGATTTTTTTGTGGGTAGTGTAATTGAACCTGGAGTAACCCCAGAAAAAGGAATCCTAGTTAAACTGAAGTCGAAAGCCATAGAAGAACTTGTCTTATCAGGTAGGCTTGTCAGTGTCCAAGCAGAAAGTGTATGACATAGAGAGGAAGAGTGGCTCTGTGGTTAGGGCAAGAAATCGCAGTGAGATGGCCATCTGGATGTGCAGGGTCGAAACATTGGCTATCATGAGTCGGAAAGATGTCAAGTGATTCACAGACTAGAGTAGTGACACATGTAATTATCCCCGTGAAAGTGAGGGAATATGTTTTCACCGGCGTTGGTTTGTCTGTGTGTATGTGTGTGTGTGTGTCTGTCTGTCTGTGACCACGATAACTAAAAAAATTGCAGACGGATTTGTACCAAATTTTATGCGAAGGTTCCTAGGGGGAAACGGAAGACCAAGTTCGTGTTTCGTTACGATCGGTAGAGGGATGTGGAAGTAACGGTCAAAAAACTCTGTAAACCGGCGATTGTTTACAAGAAACGGCGATTGTTTACAAAATAGCTCCGTCGGGAAATTCGAAACTAGCGGGCCGCAAAATAGTAGGTGTGGCAAGTGTTGCCAAGTGTTGGCGACAAAAAACGCTTTCGCGGGGATTTGTACTCTCTCAGAGTACTTTCCATCTAGTTTATGAATGGATCTTTAGTGATGACTTTCTCACAAATTTGCTGTGATGTGAAAAAAGTGATGGTAAAGAATATCAAAGCAGTCAGTGAAGTTATGGGCGGAGTCTATGGGCGGAGTCTTTGTTTGACTGACAGCCGCCATGATGTATGTGAGTGAGTGATTACTGGCATCAAGAAGGTCTTGACCTCAGCCACTGCAGCTAACAGTGCTGGCCTTGGCACTGTTCAAAACGTTTGATTGGCTACCAGCCCAGATACAATACATTATATTTACGTGCACTCATAAGCTGAGGAGATGGTTAGCCTCAATAGCACACGGCACAGAAATGAAAAATAAGGAAAATATAAAAACAAAAACTGAGTAGCTCAGAAGAAACGGTCCGGGCAAAAGTCCATGAAGGCAGCTCGGGAGGAAGAAGTGAAACTACGGGTGGGTAGGATTTGTGAAACGGGTAGGTTTTAAGTCGGGAGTGAAAGAGAGATGAAGTTATAGATGTACAGAGTGGTGAATCAGAAGAGGAAGAAGTGACGGATGGAGGAATAGGTGAGTAGGAAATGGAAGAACTGGTGGCAGAATGAGGTTGATGAACAGAAAGGGAGTTTCAGAGACAAGGTGAAGCATAATGGAAGGAGCGATCAGTTATTAGGTCGACTTCCAAAGTTTGGAAGTCGACCTAATACTATGGGTGGCAAATTTCCGTCCGTCCGTCCACAAAACGTTTCTCCGATTTGGATGAAATTTGGTATACAGGTAGTACTCGATGAGAGATGAAAAAAAAGTAATGACCGTGTCCGGATCCAAGGTCAAGGTCAGGAGCCCATGAAAGTCGGAAATTCGTCCATTTTGGACCATTTTCAAACTATCTCCTCCCCCATTTATAATGGGGGCTGACAAATGACCACAGATTCTTAAATTAGGGGGCAATATGTAAAATTTAACCGGTCAGATTTTTGAAATTCGTCCTGGTTTTCCGTCACGTGACCTCTGAACTTTGGTCCTAACCACGTCTGACGGCCCTAGTATGCCCTAGCGGAAGTCGACCGTCAGTCTCCGTACGGGACTAATTTTTTTAGAGAGGAAGATGAAGGTGGCCGAGCAAGAGTAACGACGGATGAAGAACGAGTACTGCGAGGACGTTGAATGGAGATGAGGTTATGGAGGTTGGGTAGTTGTGAGAACTTTGTAGGTAAGTGACAGGACTTCTACAGGGCAACCAAACCTGTTTTTTGTGTTGTAATATCTTTCAGTTTATTGGTGCATGTGTGGTTCTATTGTGTTAGGTTTATGTATCATGCTAAAAAAATGATTAGCTGGTAAGAACGTCTCCAAAATGACCTATTTTGATGTCAAATGGGATGTAACACAGTCTGTCGGTGACAGGTGACTGATTGATTGATGTGTAGCTGGAGATGGAGGTGCAGAAGCTGGAGACACAGACGGACTACTGGCTGGCACAGTATCAAAGACTGCTGGACTCTAAACCGCAGTGTCTCATTGATCAGGTACCACTGCTCACTTACTTACTTACTTAGTTAACAGGCACTGTGGTCTGACTAGTGTGATAGATTTGAATGTCACCATTGGAATGTGATTAGTTGAGTGTTTGTTTCACAGGGATGTACCGCCTTGGGCATGGATTGCACAAACAGGCCCAGCAGTAGCCAACCAACGCATTGCCATTGATAGGTAGACCAACGAAGATGGCCGCCACTAAATGTAAAAATTGTTATACCGTAGGCTAGTATTATGGGCAAAGGTCTTTCGTTGTAAATTCTAGCTATTGTATGCCACTGAAGACGATACTGGGTTATCTTATCGTTTATGTAAATTTCTGATATGTATACAAGTAATAACTGGTCATGTAAATTGTTTTAGAGGAAAATTGAAATATTTAATTGATTAAAGTTATGCAAATTGCCTAACATTGTTGCTATGACATAACCAACCAGTTTCCCGGATGTTTATTTGATATGTAAACACACTTCTCAATCTGTGATTGGTGGTGAGTCAGCCAAAACAAATCCCATAATGCTTTGTTGACGGTGTTAAAAATAGATGAGCTTTGCGGCCATATTTGTTGGTCCCCATTTTGTTAGCGGTCGGTGGCAGTGCATTCTTCTGCAGTTACGATTGAAGATTGTGAATCTAGAATATTTAACTATATATATAGTTTCTTTGATTTCATCTGTGGTTACACACTCCTACTGCAGCGTATAGGTCGACTCAGCCTGGGGATGGCGAATTAAGTGTCAGCTTTCGGCTGAGTGACAATAATAAATGATGATGGTGCATGTGGACGATTGCATCCTACAGATGGACTCACAGCCTAAGCCAGTTATGTTGGTGTGAGGATGAACAGCCACTTGACGCTGAATTTGCATTCATCAAATGAACCCAGTTAACTCTCACAGTGGCTTTCACAACACAATAAACATCATACGCATTACTGTTGTAATAATAATAATAAGCTCATTATTATTATTACTATTATTATTAACACTTTTTTCTGCCGGAAGCATATTAATGAGCCATGTTTTTGAGCTATTATACCCCGCGTGGGCCCGGAGTACCCCCTTTCCGCCTTTGCTCCCTCCTTGTGCATTCACTTCTTCATCTTTTGCTCATTATTACCTTTTCCCTTTCCCTTTTGTCATCCACTTTACTTATTTTCTTCTATTGTCCATCCGATCCCTTTTTACCAGAATCATCCCACTCCGTTTCCAGGCGTGAGGTCGTAGGAGGCGACCGAACCTGGGTTTAGTTTGTTTTTTTTTATGATTGTGTTATCTGTATTGCTTAGTTAAGATTTATTCTGGTATTTTGTTGTATTTGGTTTAGTTTAGTCTTGTGGTGTGATAGTTGTATTTTCCTGTTGTAGGCGCAATTTAAATGAGCCTCTCGATCCCTTTCCCTTTGGGGTGGCTGCTGAACAAAAAGGCGGTCAGGGTTGAGGTTAATATATCGCTGGCCTTCCTTCACTGGGTAGGGATAGCTCTCCACCCTTGAACTTTTGTCTCTGATATAGCCATATTTGTGCTGAAAGGGGACGTTAAACTCCAACTAACTAACTTTGCAGCTATTATAACAGATACCCATTCAGCTGAATGTGTGACAAGCATACTCACTGTGACTCACCAGGGGGCAGCATGCGACGCAGCCAGCATATGTTTCGGCCCAGTAATAAGGAGGCCTGACATGCTTGTTTAATGGTGGTATCATTGTATGCAGGAGTGCCAGATGGAGTATGACATCATTACAATTCTCACCAATGCTGCTGCAGCTGATTACATCCCAAACTTCGCTCGACATCACATCTCTATTGAAACTCTTATTCAGATGTCAGAAGATGACTTAACGAGAGTGAGCTGTTTCGTCTACTTAACTGACAAGTAGTCAAAGTAATATGACAACATGTGGTCTAGATCCTGTGATATTTACTACTTGAGAGATTGCATTTTATGTCATTAGAATTTCTAGATCACTGGAGAGTTTCCGTCTGCTCTTATTTGCAGGTTGGTGTTCATGAGCTTGGCATTCGACGAGCTATTCTGCAGGAAGTTGAGAATTTCCTTAATGCAACGAAAATAGGCGAGGGATCAGAGGTAAGGTGACAGCACATATTCTCCTATTAACACATTCTCCTATTTATTAGGTCGACTCTTCGACAGAGTCGACCTAATAAAGCCGGTGTCAAATGTCCGTCCGTCTGTATGTATGTACGTGCGTACATCCGTCCGTCCATAAAAAGTTTCTTTGATTTCAATGAAATTTGGCGTGTGAGTAGAGGTCGATGACTGATGCACGACAGAATGCAGTATGATCCTTGCAGTAGTGACAGCTATTTTTTGTTAGGTAAACAACGCACAATTTTACCATTTTTTTTGACCAAATTTCACCAACTTTGAACACGACATGTCGAGCGGTGACGCGATGAAAACTTTTGGAATAGTGCAAAAATTTCTCAAACATTTTTTACGTCTTTCGCTTTCGGGCCGCCATAACTCCGCAATGATTACAGATTGCCGGAAATTTACTACCAAAATAGCCCTCTACAGGATGTCTAGTCTCCATTTTTACCGTTCAAATCAATTCAAAGTCATTTCCCTGGCATGTATACTTTGTACAAGAAATGTCCCCAAATTTTCTCTGACGTCTGACGTGGGTTGACAACGCGGCAGATAATGCTGACATCACTCAATCGCACGCAGCCAATCACCATCGACTATTGAGTCACATGACACTAGGCCTAGTCGAATGCAGGAAGTAAACAGCTTGTGCACAGATAGCCAAGCGCTTCGAGCCAAATGCTGTATCGTGGGCATTCCACAAAATACCGCCATCTAGTTATCATTATTTCTATTTGTATTGCTTGATTGATAAACAACTGTTTACTTTGGAACCAGTTAAAAACCTGTTTCGTTGAATCCACTTTTATCCTCTAGTCACCCTATGCCAGTGCCTTAGATTCGCCTAACAATTATTGGCTCTGTACAAATTTGTTTGATTAATTGACTGACTGATAAATTGATAGACGGTGTATGACAGTGCTGATGCTTGCAGCTGAAGAAGCCGATGCTGTGGAAGCAGGAGAGTGGAGCAAAGATGGCAACGGCTCCGTCACTGACTGATGCGAATGCTGCGGCTGCATCGCCAACTGATGAAGGCGTGGCTACGTCAACCTCCGTACCACGTGATGTGACAGCCCGCGGCCTTCACTCAGAGTGTGTCGTCTGCCAGGATGCTGAGGTGACTGGACTTCACTTGTTGAGTTGTTATTCAATGCTTACTAGCGTTATTGGTTGGGTGATAGGAACGGAATTTGTGCCATTTGCCCATATGAAGGTTCGTTTGTTCGTTATTGTGGGCCGGTCCAGCCTACTTTGGACCTCAGTGTTGAGCCTATGTAGCGGTCCAGTGCGCTTACCCAGGGAGATGAGGGGAATTGATAGGTGTGTGTGATGTGTGTGCGTGACGTGTGGGGAAGGATCAGAACCTAACAGAACCTAGCAGGGCGTGGCTGTTAGGTAACTGCAGTCTGACTCCGGTAGCTTCTGGTAGGCCACTGGTATACCAGGTCACATAAATTATTCCATATAAGGAAAGTAGTGGGCATGGCACGGTAGGTTTGGTAGGTTCTGTTAGGCCTTGAAAAACACGCCTTAGGTGTGAGCAGCTTGTCGGGTATTTATAGCGTGCCGCCTCTAGATGTGGCCTACTGCCTGGCTTAGCCCTGACTGTTGCTATGTGTTGCTCCAGCCAGTGGCCAGCCAAGTCTAGTTGCTTTAGCCACGCCAGCGCGGCCAACACCTTGATGCTACTTGATCAACGTGTGAGCAACGGTCACAGTTTATAGATGACACTGTCGAACCCTTTTTCCTGCCCGAGATTATCTCCCTATTCATCATGTGCGTAGGAATTGTTTGAAATAATTCTTTGGTAGGCCAACGCGCCCGGGCTGAGGTTTGAACCCGGGCCACTGAGCACGTCACGTCCTACTGCACATGGCGGCCGAATGCTTTGACCACTGGGCTACATAGTCAGGTCCATATGAAGTTTTTCTTTTAGAAACAATGGACAAAGGAAATCGAGGAGCAACTGGCTGATTGTTGGTTTAAAACACCTGTGAATGGATTAGAGAGAAGATTCTTCTTCCGACTGAAAAGCATGGCCTCCACATCTTTCTCAGCATATGAATACTATTCTCACACTAATGTCAACGGTCTCTTTAAATACTCAACGTGCAAAAACATTATAGACTATCTAAAGTGTATGTTTTATGACAAACCTAGCTCTAAAATTGCAATAGAACCTAAATTTTGTTGAAAATGCCAATCAACCGACCACCCGGTACATCTGAACAAAGTTACGTTCTGGTGAACCTCTGAGGTCCTGATGTAACGTGTTCTAACTCTGGAGAAATGGGCCAGGTAGACCGAGTGAGGTTGCCTGTGATGGTAACTAGGTCGGGTCAAGTTCAAGAGTGGCTGTTCTGTTTTTAGTTGTTCATGCTGTTCCTTAGCTGTCTGTATTTCACAGTATTCCCCTCTCCTCCAACACACAACATCCGAGCTATGGTGATTGTCTGGAGGGTAAGAGGGGAGATTATTCGACCAGCTCTGTGCTGTTGTGCATCATAATTGTGCACATCATATGCACACCTATATAATGAGCAGTTTGTACACAGTCGACTGGATCGGGCTTTGATCTTGCTTGGCTTAGCTGTCTTCCGAGTGCCTCTGTATCTTCGTTGTATTTGGTGCTATATGTAGAAAGTTTTTTATTACATCCTTTTCTTTACCTTTTAGTGTGCTGAGTCTGTAGGATTGGCCCTTGACCTGGAAGACTATCATCCTTCAGTGCTATTAGACTGTTGGTTGGGTCATCTGACCTGCAAAATCGTCTCTGAAATGACCTATAATGTGTTGAGTGGGACGTTAAACCCTACGATACCAATGTCACAGTAACTGGGTCGGGTCAATGTCTGTGTGTTGTGGTAACTAGGTCGGGTCAGGTTGTAGAGTGGCTGTTGTATTTTTAGTCGTCGGTGCTGTTTCTCAACTGTGGTCACGTCTGTTCTTGCATCAAATGTTCCGACCTGCTGCACGAATGTCCGCTCGACCGCGGCGAGATCGTCCAGAGAATTCGTCTCCTCCTGCCGTCAGTCCCTGAACCTACGCCATAGAGTGTGTCCAGTGTCCACTTTTTAAGTAAGTAATGGAGTGAGTAACCAAATTATTCATGTACATCGTCGCAGTTGGATGTGACTCGTCATTTTTAATTGGCTGCACCAGTAAAATTGCCGTACATTAATCCTGGCGTTTATGCCACATAATATTTATTTTTAATGGCGTTAGTAAGTGACTGAATCATGCATTGACTTTTTTTGGACATGAAATGATTACGTCAGCAACTATTTTCATTGCCATCTAGAACAGATCTGCTCTCTATTTTTGGTACATGGTAGAGCTCACGACTATTCACACTGAATTAGTAACTCAGGATGAGTTTTACGTTGCCAAATTGGATTAAAATGGGCATGAAATTTGCACGTTACAATTTTGTTAGACCAATTCAGTTTTCATCTCAAAAAAAATTATACAGCTGTAGCCTAAGGCTGTCTTTGTTGTTGGTTGAGTTGCCACCTAAGTAATTTTGTGTACTCACATTGTGTGTGGTCTTGTTAGGTCGACTCCTCCGAGTCGACCTAATAAATTGGGTCTCAGATGACATTTGGTGTGTAGGTAGAAGTCGACGAGTGATGCATGACGGTATGCAGTGTGACCCGATCCAATGTCAAGGTCAAGGTCACGAGCCCTTGAAAGTCGGAAATTCGGCCATTTTCAAAGGCATTTATAATGGGGGCTGGCAAATGACCACAGATTCTTAACTTAGGGGACAATTATCGAGGCCGGATTTTGGATTTTTGTCATAGTTTTTGTGTCACGTGACTTTGAAGTTGGCAGTAAGTAGGAGTCGACCGCCAGTCCCGTACGGGGCTAATTTTTTGGAGTTGGTTTTTACTAGTGTAGCCATTATCACAGCCAGGTATACCGTGCACATTAGTTGTGTGACGGACCGGTTCACTGTAAATAGTCTTTTTTCAGTCTTATGAATGCATGGAAGTGTATTATGTGTGCCGTGGCTTGCCATAGCCTCTGTCTGCTTGCTGTATTTGTGTTATTTATTATTTGTAAATGGTCGTGTTATTGTTAATAGTAGCGTTTCACTTCCGAGTTGTTGATACCTTGATGCGCCATCTGAAGACACCTGTAGTACACTCATACCATCCCGGTACTGCCCACCTGACGACAGTTGTACTGTGGACTTTGTGCATCCTTATAGATGTTTGAACTATTCTTATTAAGTACCACCCCGTGGAGTAAGTTACTACCATATCCAGTGCGTCAGAGGTTCTTGACGGTAACCACGCTCTATAAAATTACTTACTTATTTTCAATTGTCACTTTCTGGTTATTGGTTCCACCTCAGTTTTCTCCTTCCACTTTTTCCAGATTAGAACCTTTGGGGGTAAGTCACGGATTTTTACAGGCCCAATGCTCTTTCTGTCAACGAACCAACTGTGTCAAAGGAACCTCAAAGCACTGACGTCGACCGGGAAGTCACCTAGTAGACTCCGCCTTTTTGATCCACCTACAAACTTCTGAAGGTAATCCTGTTGCTTCCTTTACACAGCCTACTGTCTGACAGAGGAAATTACCTGCCAAGAAATTATCAGTGGTTATACCTCGACTTGTAGCAGCAGCTTTAGGCCACGGATACTGTGCTGTTAATGTTAAGGCCACTTTCTGCTCTGTTCCTTTTTTGTAGTTTGGAAAATAATATGTTGAAAGAGTAGCAGTTACGGATGTAGTGCTTTTATATAGCTTGCGTTCCAGCATTATGACCCAACCTCCAAACCTGTACTGCCAGCTTAGTGCAGATGGTACTTGGCCCATTTACTAATATCACTGTCCACGATGTCCAGTTTCTGCATTTTACCCTCAGGGATGTTAGTCCTTCGCCTTGAGTTTGAGGCCTTGGCCATTAACGTCCTGGCCTTGATATAAATTACATGCGACTGTGAACTTGTATTTTATATTATCTATACACCATGCATGGAACATTGCTAACTGATATTTTTAAAATGACTGAATTAAAGAGCAACAAATAACAGAAAAGTGAAGTATTTTGTTTGGTTGACTTTTATCCAAAACTTTGGTTGCACTGTTGGCCTTGGCCTTGGTAGCGTGGCCTTGGCCTTGCACATGTTATGACCTTGGCCATGACACTGCTGGCCTTGTTAACATCCCTGACTAGGACACTCTACTACCAGAGATGAATGTGTTTGCACCTATGCCAGTTTGTAGTGAAGTTAATGTGCCGATCTGTCTGTCTGTCTGTACGTGGTTTCACAGAGCAGTTGTGTTTGTACAATATTTCTTGTTTAGTGTGTGCTGTGGACGCTTTTTACATTCTGCGTATTACTCGTTATTTACATGAATACTTTTCCACAGGTCATCTTCCGTAATGAGCTGGTGAATACTTTTCCACAGGTCATCTTCCGTAATGAGCTGGTGGTGTCTTCTAAAATGGCACGTTTTAGTGTAGCGTGTGGCGTCGTGATAAAATACGTGTAGCATTTGACTAGCAATCTACAGAGTGGGCCAAAAAAGTGATACCTCTCGTACATTACATTACATTGTACGAGAGGTATCACTTTTTTGGCCCACCCTGTAGAGCAGCTCACACGTTCCATCTCCAACCATTACAGTGGCTCTAGACAAGTCGTTCACACACACACTGCCTCAGTTCACCAAGCAGTATAAATTGATACCGGCCAACGATGGTGACGCTCTGAAGCTGCGAAGGTAACCGTGGCGTGGCAGACAGTAATGACAGCCTACTACTGGTGTTTTTCCACTAACTTCACCTGCGAGTTGTCTGCGTAGCAAACTGGACATCAGCACCGGAGCCATAACTAGAAAACATAGGCAGTCGTATCGACATGCAGACCCACGCCGACAGCAGCAGCACACGGCCGTAGCAGCAGCACGTGTCACTAACAACCGTGACGATTTTCGTAACTGTCTGACCTTGAACTTTGACCTTTTGACCCCGGGTCAATGCATGCCGAGCAACTACTATAGAGTATATATATGTGTGTGTTGATAGCTCAAGCCGTTTTCCTTTTAGACTTAGAGAACAGACAGACAGACGCGACTGAACGCCCTCCCCACGCTGGTAGCTATACAGCCGACATGGGTAATGAGCCATTTTACACTGTAAATGTACTCCTACTGTTGCTGCGAATACCACTACAATGTTGACTTTTAAAAAGTAACTGTTAACCAGAGGCTGTTTTAGCTATTAGGCCGGGTAGGCCGTGGCCTACCCAAACTCGTTCCTGGCCTACCCAAACGGCGCGGGTCATCCCCATGATCCCCACGTACACCACTTCTGTTGGCCTACCCAAAATTTGCTTGGCCTTTGACTGGCCTACCCAAATGAAAATTCATAGGACCGCCCCTGCTGTTGACTGGATCTGAACTGGTGATGTTGGAAGTTTTCACATGTTAAGGTTTCATAAACAGACAACTTCTGAAGCTAACGAAGTAAATCATTGATGCATTGTTTGTGCACCAGTTAGGTTGACTTGAAAAGGCTGTTAAGCCGTGGTTCGAGTCCATTCCATTACGAATTCGGCGTACTTTCCTGCTCAAGTCACAAGTCAATCAAACCAGCACTCTGACTGTATTGTCCTCTGTTATTACTTAAAAGGAAAGGAAAGGAAGAGTATTTATATAGCGCCTTTTATATACTATGTATATCTCAAAGCGCTCAGGCATGGATGACACAGTTTTACCTGCAAATACACCATGCCCGCCTTTCCTTCGTATGCGTTCACCAGATGGCGCCACCTCTAACTGAGGTAAGAGACATCCAATAGCAGCTTACTACTCATCTATCGACCCCGACGAGATGAAAGGCTGAGTTGGCCTGGTTGGTTGACCTATAGCGGACGTTTTCCCACGTAAGTGGTCACCCGTCAGCTATAGGTCGAGCGCAGGACAGAGAAAGTACGCCGGCCGAAGACAGACGTTCTACCACTGTGCCACGCAACTTACATGGTAATTGGCAAGAAATGTCATCATTTTTAGACTGTGCTGAACAGGAGTATTCCTAGTAGTACCTACTACCTGCCTGTGATAAAAGGCTTGTGTAATTACGAGGCGTCTAGTGGATGTAGATTATCTTATCTTCACTGAGACGTGCTGTGATTGACAGTTGTTTTTGTTTATCTTGATCACGCCGCGTTGGTTGCTACTTGTAACTGGTCAGATTTTGCACAGTTTCAACCTTTAACTGTCGGTTTTGCCTAGCACGTGTGTGTGTGTGTGTGTGTGTGCACATGCTGAGAACTGTGCTGCTTGTTTCAACTTTCACTGCAGAATTCACTGTTTGCGTCTATTTCTCGTTGCGCGCTGTTTGTATTGTTAACTCACTGTACTCACGTCGCCGTGTTAAACATCAATTGCACCCCGTCGCACCGCCGATGGTCGTCTAAAATCGGTCAAAGAACGTTTTCTGTCACTGACGTCATTAGACACGGGTGCAGTGACTTTGTTAAACGACTCTTCAAGAAAACTTTTGCATCAGTGTTTGCGTCTAGCTATTTTTGTTTTTCAAAGCTTTTTCTTCGCCCCTGGTAGGGGTGCAAAGTATTGCGATCAGTATGTCTGTAATAGAAATAATAATTAATAACAATAATAACAACAATAATATACATTTCTACAGCGCAGTAAGGTCGTTAGTTCGGAAGCAGTCATTTGTTGAAACTGTGTCCCGTCACAATTGCAGTACATTTGCATTAGAAAGCATCATAGGAGAAAATGGGTCATTTTAAATATTTAAACGCTCTTCACTTTTCTATGACACTCATAAAATAGAAACTCACAACAGTTTCAAAGCCTCACCAAACCTATATGTTGAAACCACGAGTGGGCAGCTTCCCTGTCAAATAACAGTCTTACACGCTGCTTTGCATGTGTCAATCACAACAGTGCATTATATAATATGAAAACTAAACCACACAGATAGCATGGTAATTCCATAACGTTCCATGGTTTCTCTTTCCTTCAGTGCTTTTATGATGTTGCTTGGAAGACTGGAAACACATTCGACCTGAAAAACCCAAATGCCACTTATGCTCTCCTTCAGAACAAGTGAAGAAAGAATACCAAGGGTTAACTGGCTAATCCAGGTTTTTAAGGAAAGTGACCATAACGGGAGGTGGTGGTGGTGTAGCAGTTTCATTTTTAACTGACTGCGATGCAGAACAGTTAGCTTGTCAGTGCAAACCACTGCAGAATATAATGCATGCTACATGCAATTTAGTTTAACTGGATTGGTATGGCTACGTTAAAATACTTTCTGGCGACAGGTAAGTGTGTAAGCTGTGTTTGAAATCGAAGCAAATTTCACCCGAGCATGGACTGGCTGTTGGATGACCCCCAAAATCTAACAGATTCCTTGTCCCCCTTCTGAAAATTTGACGCAACTTTCTGAGTATTCTTGATGAACGAAAGAAAAACGGGCAAAAACGACTTTGTTGAGGCTTATGGTGTATCCGATGCGGTTGACATACTCACAGTGACACTTATTAAACAAGGTGTCACCCTAACAAGACGTAACACGACTGGACGCCGTGGAGTGTCGGTCGCCCGCTCGGCCGGTGTCATGGAATATGTCCGCCCCCCTCAAAAGTCCGCCGCCTTCCGAAATACTATCGCCGGTCGGCGAACAATTGAACGTTGTAAAAGTCGCCCCCTCGTGTAATAAACCGCCCCCGCCACGAGTGCCCAGTTTCCTTACCCGGGCCAGAGCCAGTGTCA
>Ga0209780_1001981_pt1 | contig 14146 bp, 13 predicted proteins | sample WorMetexBAHAMAS2_FD_187384 | JGI IMG/M metagenome (GOLD analysis project Ga0209780, IMG submission 187384) | Marine gutless worms symbiont microbial communities from Max Planck institute for Marine Microbiology, Germany - Inanidrilus exumae... | ecosystem: Host-associated > Annelida > Digestive... | reverse complement strand
TTTATTATACCATTTTATGTTTTAAGAACCTATTTCTACGTCGTTATGCCTATATGTTGTGTAATGTCTCACTCAACACTCCAATAGCCTGTTCCCTTGTTCGTTTCCATGGTATGACGTCCTCACTTGCAATAGTAAACAAATCACTTTCTTGCACGTTTTTCTAAAATTTATTTATTCTTTGATGTTCCTTAATATTCAAAATAGATTTGCTCATATTAAAGGCATACTATGGGCAATTTACTTTAACAACCAAAAAATCATTGCATATCATCTTTAACGTGGACCTTTGATGCTTTCACCTCCAGAATCTAATCAGGTCATCAGTGTGGACCAGTGAATATTCCCTGTCAGTTTTATCAAAATTGTTCAAGCCGTTCATGAGATATCGTGGTAACAATATCTGACCGGACAAACAAACGGACGGACAACCCTGAAGACATAACGCCTTCGTGGATAGTGTTGGCTGGCAAAGACATAAAAAATCTTGCGCAGTGAGACGAACGCACACAATAACCACTGAATGAGGATACTGAAAAGAAACATGGCAGTGTGGACGACGGCGAACGAGACTCGAAGACAGCAGACGAGTGTGGAGCTGAGTCGCGGTCTCGTCATAAAGGACAGAACGACGTGCATCCAGGCATAGGCAAGACCGACCCCAAACGACAATGATGCACCAATGATGTGTATTGCAGTCACAGCATCAATGTGGCTGAACTGCATACACAGTCAAAAACAAAACCAATTTTATCGCTCATAACGATTAACATCATTTTAATCAATCAATCGAATGTCATTAATGACTAATTAGTTGATTAAAGCCAGCAATTCAGAAACTGCTGGTACACAGTCTTTCTCGGCATGTTTGTGCTATAAGACGGTATGTTGCAGAATTTTTTATATGCCAAATACCATTCCTGCAACCCGATCTACACAGTAAAAGCAATGGAGAGAATTCTATGCAGCGATATACCTAGAAAAATCACCCGCCTCATCCTTTCTCAGGGTTGACTCATTAATGCATCGGTGTGGTGAATGTCAACAACCAACCCTAACCCTAACATTAACCATAACCATAACCTATAAATCATAACCCTAAGCCCTAATTTTTCCAACTTTAAAAAAAATTGCTGTTGACACAAAAACTTCAGCTAAAAGTAATTGTACAGCAAATGAAACAAAAAATTTTAAGGACAATTTCCTGTCATTTGTAAGCTGCTAGGCCGTTAGGCTGATATGCCGACAATACAAGTCAACCTGCACTAGCCAGCACCACAGTTTTAATAACTGGAGTATTTTGTTTAAAGCAAAGTTTAACTGCAGTAACTCAAGAAAACTAGGCTGGCTAAACTAACATTTTAACGCAATTTTCACAAACTGTATTTGTATCTGTGTTTCATATTAGTAGTATTTTACATTGTATTTTTATGTTGTGTATCATTGTAACCAATCTAGCCTTATGGCTACAATATCTCAATAAACTAACTTACTAAGTGTCTAAAGTAATTTGGCAAAAGGCCGCATCACCATCATCATCCCTCGCAGCTGCAAACAGATTCGTCCAATTGTGACCCCATCTAATACATGCTTCCTCTGGCCCACGTGAGTCAAACAGCATCTTCATCGGTTCAGCTGTTTTTGCACAGCACAGCCGTATGACCTAGGGACGTGACGGATTCCGCATCCGCATCCAACGGATTTTTCACATGAAATCCGCATCCAACTGATGCGGATTTTGGCTGGCTCCATCACATCCCTAGTATGACCAACAACGCACAAATGCGTGACATCTGTAGCACAAGACCGCATCCATGCACTGTGAGCAGGTGATGATGCAGCGCAAAATGAATGTGTCAGCAATTGCAGCAGCAATTGTCATTGTTTTATTGTAGATCACTTGATCAAACAAACCGGGAAGTTTGCAACGAGAGTCATGCCGAACAAGACGGCAATTCCTACACCCAATGCTGCTTTGTTGATGCGTGCAGGATGAGGCGACTCTGACGACGACAGATGCTCAGCCACTTGGCGGTATCTCACGTACATCGCAACACCCACTAACACACAACAGACAGTGACTCACTTCATCTTTCGCTAAAACCAAAGCCTAAAACCTTAGATCAAAACCAATCTGAACGGCTAAAACCTGATTTTAGACCGAGCTCAAATTAAGCGAAAGATAAAGTGATTTGGTTTTAACTCTCGTTTGGTTTAAGACCAAGCTTTGGTCTTAAACATTGGTTTAAGCGGTAAGTTTGGTTTTAGAGTTTGGTCTCAGTTTAGCATCACTTTACGTTTTGCAATTTGGTCTCAGATTAAGGCTTTAGACTTTGGTTTTAGCGAAAGATGAAGTGACCCGGTAATCAACAGAATCCTGCCTGCTGCAGCTACTATTTCTCATTAACGGCCGTTTTTCTTGGTAAAGAAAGGTCACCTCCGGGTCCTCTTCCTCCGCCTGTCCTGTTAAACAACTGCTCGGGATTAGTGGAACTGGGATTTTAGGGGCTGGACGTCCATCCTGCCATCCATCCAGCAATAACATTGACAATAATCGGTGACATGATGGCAGATAATTTTCGCTTTTTTCAGCGTGGTAAAGCTACACGTTATTGTTTTAACTTGTTATCATATCATGTAAACTGCAGTTTTTTTACCAATTTATGTACGTCTGGGGCAAGTATGTTAATTGTAGCGAAAATACTTACAGTGAAAAAAACCATATGATGTCTTTGATTATGAAATGTGAATGAAATAAAACATGACCACAATCAGAATTGATCCTAAGTGGGTTGTTTGATCCCCGTTAGCAGTCCGTAGTAGCCACATCTCTACCTGGCAGTGTTCAGAGATGCTGACACTGGACTGGACTCTTTGACTGCCTGTAATCTTAAAAGCACTCACGTGGGTTAGAACAGTTGAACACTGCGGTATGTACAATTTTCCATTCACCAAGAAGTGCATCCTAGCTAATATGTGTTATGAAATTTTTTTACGTACAAGATATTTAGAAGCACTTTAGTTTCCATATAGCCAAACTGACCATCAAGGTGACTAATAATGGCACAATTGACAGGTAACATATGACTTCTATCAGTCAATGGCTCTGTCATGATGACAGCATCATTAACATTAGCTGTATTATTATGCCACATTGCATGCATTGCAGAGATGTGATGTCACACGTACAAAGGTCTGTCTGTTTGGCACACAAATAAGCCATGCAAAAATGGCTGAACCGATCGAGATGCCATTTAGCAGATGACTCGCATATGCACAAGAAACCATGTACTAGATGGGGTAGAAATCCCTCCATGGGAAAGGGGCAAGGACAATTTTGGGGATTATTGAGCCCATTGCAAAAAAGCATTTGGGGGGTCTGCTGCAGTGTACAAAGCAAAAGGGATCATTCAGTTCACAATAGCAGCACGACATGTGATGCAGCCTTCCGTCAAAATTCTTTGAGGACTTGTTAAATTTACTGTTACAGTAACTCCTTTTGCCAAAAGATCTTCTTGCAGTTATACGGGTGATAGCAGAAACAGAATGGGTCATTCGTTATAGTTAAGAAGTTAACTCAAGGTTAAGCTATTGTCAAGTGCTAGAAAAATCCACAGAAAACTCTAGCTGCTGCGACAGATGGAAAAACCAGCATCATAGAATTCTTACCGCAGATGACACCAATATTCAGCAACTCGGCAAAAACGCAGCTCGCCGGTTGTAGTTGGGCAGTTTGACTAACAACATGCATATGCATGCGAGTTGAAATACAATTACAACTGAGTGGTTACATCATAGTGCACAACCAACCAATGATAGCAAAGGGTTTCAGTCCATTATCACACTTACTGGACTGACTGAATACCTCCTCTATCATCTGACATTAGTACTCTAGGAGTACGACACATGATAGAGAATAAAGACAACATCCTAAAAGGCTAGCTTTACCACTTGAAATTGGAACAGCAAAAAAAACTTTTAAAAAATACAAATAGATTAGTTCTCGTTTCTGTGTTACTGGCCTTTCATCATCATCAACAATGGTTACCAGACAACAAGCACACTAAAATAAAGAAGACATGCTGCATGTTCGATTAGCTGACTTGCATGCAGCACACTAAAACCTGCCTTTCCCGCCTAATTGAACCCTCCCTCTAAAGCAGTACCAATACCATGGCAGGTTGTTAAAAGTGCATCAGTGTGCCACATTTCGTGGAAATCGGTCGAACCGTGGCCGAGATATTGCGATTTTTCGTTTTTTTTCAAGATGGCGGCCGCCGCCATCTTGGATTCTCCAAATTTAAAATCTTTAACGTTCGTAACGGTCAAGAGCGTCGAACTGCATCACTGTGCTAAATTTCGTCTAAATCGTTCGAACAGAGGCCCAGATATTGAGATTTTTTGATTTTTCAAGACGGCAGCCGCCGCTTTCTTGGATTTTCAAAATTTGAAATTTTAACGTTTGGAACAGCCAAGAGGTTCGAACTGCGTAACCATGCCAAATTTTGTCGAAATCGCTTGAACCGCGGCCGAGATATGGTGATTATTTGATTTTTTCAAGACGGTGGCCACAGCCGTGTTGGATTTTTAAAATTTCAAATTTTTAACGGTTAAAACGGTCAAGAAGGTCAAAGTGCATCAGTGTGCCAAATTTTGTTGAAATCACTCCAACCACGGCAGAGATATGGTGATTTTTCGATTTTTCAAAATGGCGGCCGCCGCCATCTTGGATTTTCAAAATTTCAAATTTTTAACGGTTGGGCGTGTCACGAGTGTCGAGCTGCGTCACCTTGCCAAATTTACCTCAAAATTGTTCAAACAACGGCTGAGATATGTGAGTTTCAATATCATGCTAGTTTGGCTTTAAAATGCCTATTCACGTCCCTTCTGGGTTTTTGGGGGGTTTTAAATATGGTGGGGGTAAATATTTCAAATCTAAGTAGCCTATATCAATCAGCGTAAGACGCTCTATTTGCTGGTATAATTTTTATGCAAATCGGTTCAGTGGTTTGGGAGCAGTAGTTACACATACATACACACATACTCAATGCGGCTCTTAGTATATGGGTGACGCTCAATACCAGACTAATGCTGTTCTTCAGAGGAAAGTAAAGCATTGTACAACTATAACGAGGTCAGAATATTTGCAGACTAATACCATTCTTTTTGATGATGATTTATTGGGTTTGGCAGCCAGAGGCTGGATTCTTCTAACAAAAAAACCGGAGCCTTAGAGAACTTGAGACACGATAATTATAAAAATAATATTACTGAAAAGCACTTACCTGATATATGGCAAGATAGGATCAATCAGTGCCTGCTGCCATGCAACTAAGTACCTACAGTTTAAACAATACCCAGCCCTGTATTAACTGACAGAGACAGATTTGACAATCACATTATAAAACAGCGATTAGAAGCTCAGCTATTGCAGAGCAACGACTGCAGGATGCACTCTGTCAGTTGAAATCTCGTCAACTGCTGCACAGCTGTATGAAAAATCACATTCAGTAAGGCTTTCGGTAGGTAAATGAGCGTGAAGGTCACTCAAGGTCATCGGAATTGCCTCTATTCGATAGGCCATACATCACTTCCTATTAGTGGTCTCTAGCAAAGATGTCTCCACGTGGCACCGTTTTCGAGATATTATCACATTAACAGTGTAAGTGACTGCGTGTGACCTTAAGAAATACACTTTTCCATTTCATGTGTAAACATATCGAAAACAAAACATACTATATTTCCCATGATATGGCAGTTAGAAAGGCTTTAGGCAGCAAAAGTGACCTTCAAGGTCATTGGCAATGGTGTCATTCCATGGCCCACATACGATTTCCCATTAGTCTTCCATTGCAACTGTGTCTCTATCTTGCATCATTTCTGAGACTTTCACTTATTTCCAAAAATTTAAAGAGGTCACATGACCTTGAACATATACCTTTCTGGAGTGATCTACCACACATGCATTTATATCCATCAGTTAGTCCGGCCACATAGCCTGCTATTCTTTTCACTTTTCACGTTCATATTCACAGACGACACTTAACTGTAACTAAAGATTTCGGTCGACAGACAACTAAGTGATATTAGATCATTAGATAATACGATAATTAGTAAACCTCTAAATTTTTGAAGTGCCCAGCTTCGCAGATTCAAACAACATGATTAGGGGGAGGGGGGTTAAAAATGGGTTACCTGACCCTGACCACTCCTAATCAGTGGCTCAGATTTGGGTTTACAAACTAAAGAGACATACAACTGTGCAGTGCCAAGCACCAAAGCTAACAAAAACATTAATATCAATCATAACAATAAAGCATATGACATACAATTTTAGCAACTTTAGAATTGCATTTATAATGAATACATGTACTCTCTGACTGCATTCTACTTATATAACTTACCACACATTTAGTCTTAAGCATTTGTTACGACTGTTATGCTACGTCACAAGAGCAACAAGTATCTGAAGTAATCTGGCAAAAGGTTACATCGCCGACTTGTGACCCCTTGTGGCTGCAAATAGATTGGTCTGATCATGACACCATCTATAACATGGTTCCTTGGGCCCAGAGTCAGAACATCACAATCATTTCAGCCATTTCTGCACAGTACATCAGTGTGACCAACACACAGGGTTCCCACTCTCTTGGTTACAAAAATTTCCAGGACTTTTCCAGGACTTTCCAGGACCAAAGAAGCATTTTTTCAGGACCCTGTCATACGTCAGTGATGAGACAAACAACAGTTACTAACCATATATAAAAATCATATGATAGCTGTATCCATACCCCAGTATACGTCGATCACTGTCACTGAGCAATAGCAAACAAACTGTCTGAAAACCGCACATGGGGGTCAGGGGCAAAGCCCCCTAAATCTGATTAGCTGAATGCCTATTCTATTTTGTGTCCAAAGTAAGCCACAAATTTGCACCTGCAGCATTGTGTCCGCCTACCACATCATAGCCTAGAAAATTCCAGGACTTTCCAGGACCTTGCACTAAAATTTCCAGGACTTTCCAGGACCAAACCCATTTTCCAGAAATTTCCAGGGCCCGGAAATTGTATCCCCAAAAAATCCAAGACTTTCCAGGAGGTGCGAGAACCCTGAACACACACACACAGGCATACAGACTATGCTAAGTGTAATATCTGTCACAATAGGTTGCATCTATGCTATGCATGCAATGCGGCTCAATAACAATGGCTGATAACAATTTAACATTTCTGACTGTTGGCTGACACAACTTCTTGCGTAACTTACGTAATGAGAAACGTTCCGGGCAGAAAAAGCACAATACATATCAGAATCCATGACATGCCCCATTGACAAGCCATGACTGCATACGTCTGCAGAAACTGCAATGTCTAAAAGCACAACAAGGTACAGCACAGGCCTGTACAAACTACTTCACCTCATAGCTCCAACTGATCACTTCCAATTGTACAAACTGTTACAATACAATGCAATGCCAAAACAGACAGTGTGACTTTTAAACTGTGATCATTACAAGACATCTAAGCTGCAAGATAGCCATAACATCCGCCGGCTTGGCAGAGGATTTTGGCCTATTATCAGCTTAACCACCAGTCTGTGGCCAATCACGCTGACGAAAGCCTGATGATGACCATACTTTAAGATTCAGTACTAGGGTTAATTTATTGCAGAACCGGTGTTCGATTGGTCAAAATCGGTCCGAAACCGGTTATTCAAATTAGTAGTAGCTAAGTTTAGTAATTATTTAACTTGCTTACAAAAACAGGTGTTTGCACATTGTGAATAACACATACCCAGGCCGTTCGTTCAGTTTAAGTAATAACAAACTATACAGTTAAAAACATGTATTCACAGTATTGACATCATAACACATTCTCATATGTATATAACAAAAATGTAAAACGTAATAAAGAATGTTAATTGTCGTTGTTGTGATATAAAATGCATGTACATATAAACATAGATAAAAGTAGAAAATACACAAATCATACAGTACTGAACAATGAAATTAAATTCGGCTAAACAATAAAATATGGATGCAGGTATAGTATGTAGTATATTCAAGGTATCATAAAAATCGTGTCGCTTTGTTATTAAATGCCAGCCACAGAAAACTGCCTTTTTCACTGCGCCTATGTGGTGGGCACAGACAAAAACTGCTCCACATCAAAGGATTATCAAAGAAAACCGTGCATGCAGACAGGCGGACACAGATACAGTGAGGCTGTGTTTATTTGAACATCTGCTGTGTACATGACTCTGTGAAGTGAGCCACTGACTGTGCAACACGTGGCCGATGTCAGGGTGGGGAGAGATCGACTGAGCCAGCCGATAATGACACCTGCAGGCTGTCGGGATCAGTCTGCACTTGCTACAGTTACCGTGGCATATGGGGTGCATTCATAAATGTTGTGCAGTGCATTTTATCTGGTTATCAGATATCATGTTATCTCGGTCACTCGCTCCGTGCAAATTTAGGAATGCGATCGTTTATTTATTTACCGCTTCATGTCCAAGGTCACACAAGTATTTACTAGGCCTACACATTCTTCGATGATATACTTGTTGGTTTGCTACACAGTAAGTTTACTTTTCAAAATGGATTTTACATTTACACGTTTTGGGTTAACATTGTAGCATTTACCCGTCTTAGCAACCTTTATTACCACAGTTTCGGCGGATCAAATCCAGGGTTCAAATCAACCTTGGTTTACAACCCTATTCAGTACTAAGCCAAGAGTTTGGTTGGGAAGAAAGTCTCCTAAATAACCTACTTTGTGTCCGGTGGGACGTAAAACCTTCACTCAATCAACCCATACTGCAGTGGTTAAAGTAGTTTTAGAAAGGAGGCGGGGCCCTCCCTATCTGCAATCCTAAGTGCCACTCCCATCCTGGGAGTCTGCCTCTGCGACCTCTCCCCTATTTTGATATATTTTGAGTGTGAAAAAATTTGCCTCTGTTGACAGTGGTGTCGATTGACTTTTTAGGCATTACAACAACTCTCGTAGTTATTGTGATAATACTGGCATACGTCAAGAGAGCATATGGCTCAAGAGCTAAGCACTGATAGCCTACATGTAGTCCATAGCAGCATCTCAGCGACCGCAAAAATTATTGACATTGACATTGACAATGTCAATAATCACATTAACTGAAATGCACGACGGCGGAATTTAACTTAACCGGACACACATCGGACGTGCTTACTAAGTGAGACACTGCGCTGCTCACAATAATCCACAGAAAAGTTGTGACTGAAAAAGAACAGAAATAACGCTAGCTGAAAATGTAGACTACAGTATCATTAAACGCATCAGTTTGTTGCAATGGAAATTTAATCACGCAGTTCATGTAGGCGTGTACACATGCGGAGACCGTTGTAGCGCGCGTGTTTATTAGTAGGCCAGGCTGAAGACTTGGCATACCAGCCACACAGACATACGATCTCCCGTGAGGTGACGGGGATGCAGCCGCTCATGCACTTTGTGGGGCTGCCGTTGGTTTGCTGCGGCTGCTTCTGTCACTGCTGTCTGCAGTCGATGAAGTATCGTCATTTAACTGGGAGGAAATACGCCTACTGCCGTACTGCGTTTGCAGCAGCAGCCGGGGCCCACCAACCAGGAGCCGGGGCCAAAATGGCGGACAATTCGAGGAGCCGGGGCCGGGCCCCGGCTTACTTTAACCACTGCCATACTGTAGTGCTGGTGAGCCAGTACTCTATACATACCCAGTTAAGAAATAAACTGCAATGTCAAATAATATTCAAAGTATCAGACAAAAACTTACGGAAAATTTTAGTTCAATCGATCACAGAGCCTGCTATTCTTTTCACGTTCCTATCCATAGACGAAACTTCACTGTTTATCTCAAAACTGCGGTGCACATACAACTGAGCGATATTACAGTTCCACCATCATGACGTAACCGCGATGTCAATTTTCTTCTGTGTATCTCTCAATCGACGCTGTAAGTAATCGCGTTTCGCCTGGAGATATTTCATATGCCACGATTTTATCTTGTAGCCCAGCAAAACTCCGCCAGCGAACGAAAGACACATCAGTAAACACAACGACCGGCCAGAAATCTCTACCATTTTTATTCCAAAGAACATTTAAATGCAACTAGGGGCGTTTGAAAGTTTCGGTTACGTAAGTACTCGATTTAAAATATAAACAAAATTAAAATGGCATGGAGGTATGAAAGTTAGTAATCAGTCAAACAGCCGAAGTGACCTTCAACTTACTTACGACCGTGCGGTAGCCCAGGGAATCCAGTTTTCTGATGCCAAAAATCTCGACGAAATTCCAAGTGGATCACTCCCAACGGCGGCGCAAATTAGCGGTAGCCGGTAGGGTAGGTTAAAATCGACGACTGTCGACCAATATCTCGCTATAACTGAGAAACGGTGCAAGATAGCGACATACAGTTACTATGGAACGCAAATAGGAACTTGTATGCGTTCTGTCAAATACCGCTATTTTCAGTGACCTTGGGTGATCCCTAACTACCCCAATTCACCCCATGTTTATATTTTGTATTCCTTTTCATATCTTTGTAGTGGGCGGAGATAGACACTTCACATTAGGTAGGCAGGTTGATCGTAGCAAGTCCTAGCCCACGGATGCCAATTCATCCCTGTTACTTCTCCAACTGTAGCCTGATTTAAGCGTAGAATCGCTAAACTTAAATTAATGCTGTAAAGGCTTGATTGAATGACTGAATGATTGATTGATTGATTGACTGATGAGGTGAAAGGCCCTGCAGTAGTTACATAGAGTTTCCTTGCAGTGAAAGAATTTTGAAAATCGGTCTACATTTGCCGATGTTAATGGTGAAAATCAAGTGTAGGCTATTGTTCTTTGATACACGGTGTATAATAATAACGGTAGAGCTCGACTGGCTGGTCGCGCAAGCAGGCCATTCTCTATTTGTAGGCCAAAGGCCAAACCTGCAGTCACACCAGACCTATACAAACAGTATATACTGTAGGTCCCTATAGGCTACATAGCGACGATAGTTACCCGCAGCAGACAACCGAACAGGTAAGACGGTCGAGAAAATTTGTCAGTTGAACGATTACTACCAGCAGCATATTGCGCGCCTCGCGACGTAGCAGGTATTTCGGTTTTACTCAGGGCCTCGGGGGCGATTTGAGGTTTTTCGCCCGCAGCGCCTCGAACGGCCGGTCGACACGTTATACCGATTGGACTGAAATTTGGCGTGGATCGAGTACTTGACTTCGGTCGACTCATCCACGCCAAATTTCACCGCATCGGTGCATAAATAGGGGATGGGCCCCTAAAATGGGAATTTTACCAAAATTTCGGCATAAAAACGCCCCACAGTGGCGTATCCCTTGGGCGATTTTTTAAAACCAAAGTTTCATCATTCGCATAGACAGCTTCACTAAATTTGGGCGGATTCAGTCAATGGAATTACAGATAGGGCCTACCACTGGTGGACCCCCCTTCACAACAGAGTCACCGGCGCCCAAAAGGTGTTAAAATTAAACTTCTGATGATGCAATAAATACAAAGTAAGAGCATAATATGCAAAAAATGTCTATAGCAGTTAACTTATAGCAGCCGATATACACTGTGTCTCAAAAAATACACTTGACGTATGATCATAACTTCACCAAATGTAGCCCGATTTTCACGATTCTTTTATGGTCAGATTACCAAGAAAACTCCCTCTTCCTGTAAAAATTCGCGTTTTGAGCCACCCTTTGGGGGACTTATAGGTATCGCACTGGGTTCATCTAGCCTGGCTCGATGGAAAGTGCATTGTCGACTTCCTGTTAGTGTAGTGATAATTAAACGTTTTTCGCTAGCTCTTACGGCTGAGACACTATTAAGCGAAATTTATCGAAATCGGCGTTTTCTGAAGGGGTGGGTCACTTTGAACGCAAACTTTATAGATGGGGACGTCTCCCGCAATTCGTCTATGGACCGTTAGATACAGGATCAAAATGATGACCCATAACTTTGCCTCTAGACGTTTTCACACACAGAAACTTTACAGCAGACTTCCTTCGACGAAGTTGAATTTTACTGGCAAAAACAGCAAAATCGCGTTTTTGTGCCACCCTTTGAGGGACATAGGGGTAGAACTTAATACGATCTACCTGCATGGAAAATATGACGACTCTAGCTTTAGCCGTTCCACAGATATCATTGGATTTGGGTGCCCTAGAATTTGACATGAGTCATTTGTCATCCTTATGCTGGGACTTACAGCCCAACTGTGTACAAAATGTGACGACAGTAGCTGCAGCAGTTCCAGAAATGTGGTTGGTGCATACAAAAATGTAAATAAGTTTCAGAAAATACAAAAATTAAAATTTAACGAACGTTGCTGTAACACAAAATGATGCAGAACAATGTAATATGACATTTGTAATGGTTTAGACTTCGGAACGTCTTTAGGTGCTACGGTGTTATGGTGGTCTTGCATTGATTTTTTTTTAAATAGCAACTTGCAGTGAGCGACAATGGCAGCGACTGGTAACTGGCTGGTCATTCAGAGCATTGTGACAACTACTCTGTACAAGTTGCTGAGACTGGTGTTTATCGCAGTTCAAAGTATCTTCTGGAAACTCAACGGTACTGCTCGGAAAATACGCGAAGCTCGACTGCCGGACAACTATGAACGATCGGCGCAAGTACTCGACGTCCTGTACGTGCACCAGTTCTGTCGTGGAAATAGAATTACACTCGATAACTGCTTATGCACTCACAATCGTTTCGAAAACCCGCAGTACATCATTGACAATGACAACGTTAGTCTAATCACGATCAACGAACGCGATGCCGTCTTCGGTGAACCTGCAGAGAAAGGTAAGTGTACTGCATGGCTCATGGTTCATTCCATTTCTAACGCGCACGTAAATATGGAGACTGAAGTGCAGTTTATGAGCCTACTACGACGGATGCATCCATGATTTGCTGCTGCATGGGATTCTCGGTGTTGTATTTTATAGCTACATACAATCGGCAGAGGCGGTTCTAGCTGTTAGGCCGGGTATAGGCCGTGGCCTACCCCAAACTCGTGCCTAGCCTACACGAACGAAATTCTACTCCACGTACACCACTCCTGTTGGCCTACCCAAAATTTGCTTGGCCCTTTGACTGGTCTACCCAAATGAAAATTCCTAGAACCGCCCCTGGCAATCGGTTAGTTGTGGGAGCACCAGTAAAGTATTCTGAGACATGTTCCCAGAAACGTCCTTATATAATGTACTTAAGAGGACGGCCTGGTGTTGGAACGTATCGCGCATCTGCATGGAAACGTCCTCTGTAAATTTTGTACAAAGTCCTGCAGCAGTCATGTCAGCATGCATTGCCTTGAGCCTCGGGTCATAGTCCTTCAAGCCAGCACGCCAAGGGTAGGCCCTATTCTACATTTCCTGCAGTCTTCTCAGTCGCTTGCTTTGAAACAGATGTCTTCTCATGTCGAATTTATGTTATGATTTACTGATGATTCTTTCTCATTGTTTATTCAGCTGTTTAGATATTCATCGTCATGGTCGTAACAAATCACGGAGTGATCGAGTCCCCCAAAATTTGGAATGGGACGCTAATGCAAATTGTCCCCACATACTTATTAGATCGCCCGTTCTGTGAACGGTCGATCTTATGTTTTACGCATGTTTCTTTCTTCTTTTTTTCCCAACTCACTTTTTCCGACGTATGCAAACCGAAATTTTCGAAACTTTTCCACATGACGTGGCTTTACTCGAAAAAGAAGCGCTGCTATGCCGATTTCATAAAAGTGCCCCCTAACAAAAATGAGGGGCGAAAAACCCCAAATTTCGCCAAATCTCGCGTCTAATCGCAACATATTATGCCCCGTCACTCGTAATGTGGAAAAAATAGAAAATCGAAAACAATAGTGTTCATCAGTGATTATTAACCTATATGTTCACCAAATTTGGTAGGGGTCGGTTAAATAGTGACGGAGATCGATGGGCGAGTTTATGCGGGGGGTTGGAAAATTTTGCGATTTTTGACATAATAGTGCGCTATATCTCGGTAACTGTACAAGATAGCTCTATCATTGCTGCTGATGACTACTAGAAATCAGGTGTTGTCTAATAATGGTGACATTACCAATGACCTTGAGTGACCCCCAACTGCCCCAAGGG
>Ga0209780_1001980_pt1 | contig 14149 bp, 10 predicted proteins | sample WorMetexBAHAMAS2_FD_187384 | JGI IMG/M metagenome (GOLD analysis project Ga0209780, IMG submission 187384) | Marine gutless worms symbiont microbial communities from Max Planck institute for Marine Microbiology, Germany - Inanidrilus exumae... | ecosystem: Host-associated > Annelida > Digestive... | reverse complement strand
ATCATGGACGCGAGAAGTGGGGGGCAGCTGTCCCCGCTGCCCCCCACTTCTCGCGTCCATGATCGACCTCGAAAGGATGAAAGGCTGAGTCACCTGCCCCTCTACCAGTCGAAGAGCTCACCTAAAGGTACGTTCACACCGAATGTGTGGCGTTGCGGTATGCGGCAAAAACGACGCAACATGCCGCACTATTCCGCACCGCAACGCACCACATCCGGTATGAACGAACCTCAATGCGTGCGGTACTCGCGCATGCACGTGGGGCGTGGCGCGTAATAACGAAATAGCGGGCACAGAGATTATTTTGTATCAAATGGATGAACTGACCTGTGTACGACGACACATTGTTCGCTGCGGAGTCAGAGATAATTCTGTACAGAAGTAGAGCCAAGAACAGCTTCATTTCGTCAACATTGCGCTCCACATAGCAGGATTACACGTACAACCATAGATGAGTAAGTATAACGCTAACAGAACTGACAAGCCTATACATTTCCAAACAGTACGATGCCGTAGGCCTATGTCGTACGAGGAAAACTATTAGGTCTATACGGTCACATGACAGGAGTATGCAACAATAATTAGTAATTATGCCAAATGACCGGAACTACGTAGCCTAGAGAGCGGATCGTAACGTTACCATACATAATCATTGTTGGCTATTATTACGCACAGCAACTATATGACTGTATTGTGTGGAATGCCACAATATAGTATTCGGCTCGAAGTGGTCCGCTATTTGTGCACGAGCTATTTACTTCCTGCATTCGACGATGCCTAGTGTCACGTGCCTGCGACTAAGTGATGTCAGCGTTATCTGCCGTGTTACTTATTTTTAGTTTCCAATTCAGGTCCGCTTTACTTCCATGTCGGTCCGCCAGGGCGCACAGCGGCGTATTGATTTACGCAATATCGGACATCGGACGTTGCCGAAAATTTGGGTGGTTACCTTTTTGTACGCGGCTTACATCTCAGTGGATTGATTTTTAATTGACTCTGGCGGTAAAAATGGAAACTAGACATCCCTTGGAGGGCTATGTTGGTAGTGAGTTTCGGGCGATCTGTAATCGTTGCGGAGTTATGGCGGCCTGAAGTCGCAAAACCTGGAAATTTGTTGAGGAATTTTTGCGTTTTTTGAAAAAATGGCCCCTTACGGTAAAATTGTCAAAATTCTGTTCTGAAAGTTTTCACCACCTCACCGATCGACGTTGTGTTCAAATTTCGTGAAATGCTGCCGACGGGAAATCGGTGAAATCGTGCGTTATTTACCAGACAAAAAATTGCATGGAATATAAGGTGACTGATTCAATTGTTAACTTTATTCTACCTTACGCCAGTGTCCTTCGCGACTACATGAAAAGTAAACAGCCTGCTTTAGTCACTATTGTCCAGCAAAACGTTCAGCGCTTTCTTCGTAGGGAAAATGCCAATAAGTCAGTTCCTTCTATCTCTGTCGAACACCAACTCATATTAGTCTATTTCCTGATTAAAGAACAAACACAACAGATCAAACACAATATTCTTATGGTACACGATAATCAGGTAGTAATCAACCGGTTTATAGCAGAACAGTGCGACGAGTTGACATAGTCATCAAGAAAAAGTATTGCTAAAATGTATTCAAAAGTATTGCAATACCGAAATCAATACTGAATGAAAAAAGTCTTGCAATATCACTGGCAATAATGAAAGAGTATTGCAACAAGGTGTCGCCCTAACGGGACGTAACCGTACTGGCCCGCCGTGTAGTGTCGGCCGCCCGACCACCCACACTCCCGGCGGCCGTCGACCGCCCACGCGCTCTACGGCCGGCCCGCCCGCCAGCAGCGTTAAAGACGACAGACGACGACGACGACGACAGACACCAGCGAGCAAAACAATACTGGTCCATTAGGCGGGTAAGTAATAAATATTGCGATATACCTTAAATACTTCAAAATTAGCACCCTGCTGATGTCAACGTAATTTCTCACATATGGTAGATGTGCATTTGCAGTACACATGTAGATAGGGCTGGATGCAAGATTTGATGGTCGGACAGGCTCATGCGTCGGAGTTAAAAACACACAACTGACGAAGGCGCTCGCAGCGCTAGGGGAGTCCAGGGATGCTGCCTCAAAATTAGAAATGTTACATCGTACATGGCACGCGTGCAAAGCATTGTGATTAGTGTGTCTGTATGTCTGTCTGTCTGTCTGTCTGTCCGCTCACGCATCTCAAAAGCCACATGTTCAAATTTCACGAAATTTTACGTATACGGTTACATATATGGCTGTGGCTCGGTCTTCTCTGATGACGAAAACGCAATACGTTATGTACTTCCGGTTTTGTGGATGACGTCATGTTTTCACATAATGGTGCACATAGGCTACAGTGGCTCGGCGGCAATGGTCATCGACGAGCGACCCGCCACCCCCTGCATGAGCGATATCGATTCGCCCACAGAGGGCAGAAAACGATTTTATTGGGCGGCGCGGCGGTCGGCGTTAATACGAGGCGGGGATGAAGTGTGCCGTCTGCGACTGCCTTGTCTGCCAAAAGTTACAGGTCACGTGACCATGAAAAACCCCTTTTCGTGGTAATCTATACTGAATACGCTAGTACTCTTCACGATCAGTCTGAATACCAAATTTGATGTGCCTAACTTCAGATATATGATAGGGCCCCCAATATTTAAAAAGGTCACGCTGACCACGCCCTATTCAGGGGTTTGCCAACCATATGTTAGTATATGCTGTTATCAACCTGTGTGCCAAAGTTGAAGTCTCTATCTCCGTCGGTCACGAAGATATGCAAAAAGTAAAAAAACTGGATCGTTTGGGGGTAGCTAAAGTCAATCAATGTCATTGAAAATAACACCGTACGCTAGAGCGCATATAAGCTCATATTAGCCTTCCATATAAGTAACTGCGTCCGTATCATGCACCGTTTCTAATATACGGCCAGATATTAATGGAAATCGCCGAAACCCACACCACCTGTATTTGTATTAGTCCGTTATGGGTGACCCGTCGGAATTTCGCCAAGTTTTTTGGCAACGGACAACTAGAGTCCTGGGCAGGCTATCGCACGCTGTTGTTTGCGTGATGGTATGCTGAGCCTTATTGATAATACACCGACCTCTGTTGGACGGACAGACACAAAATAGGACACAGACAAATGGCCATAGCATATACCACGCTACTATCGTCGCGCGGTAATAAAACGCTGTAATACTTTGCGCAACTGAAATGATAACTAGAAAGCGCGGCAAAACCTAACGTGTAGCCAATGTTCGAAAATACGTATTTTACGTTTTTTTCAGATTTCAAAGAAAACATGAATTTTTACGTTTTTTGAAACGCAAGTCTCCATAACTTTTCATCGACGCTGTCAACGCAACAATCCGCGTTGCGATCCGTTCACCCGTTGCCGAATGACCTTTGATAACCTTTGATATACCATAAATGGTATATCAAAAAGTCGTCAAAAAGTCGTATAAAGTCGTTAGCAAAAGTTTAGTGTTTATGTAGTTCTCACTCCTTCGAAATGAGTTCACATACTTCGCTCAGTGAACATTAAACATAGGCCTATCAAGTTTGCTGAAAGTATGGCTATAAATATTTTGGCCTCAAAATTCCTGGTGGTTATGGAGACTTATAGTTCTAAGTTGTGTAGGTTCTTGCGTCCGCATTTCTGAACAAAATGTTTGATGTTGTGACTTATCGGTACTGACTTTCGGTACCGTGTATTAACGACCGGGGTGATTAAGTGGTTTTCTGAAACTACACACATACGTTTTAAACGTTTTATAACGTTTTTTTTCGAAGTCGAAAACATGACTTTTTACGTTTTTATAGTTTCTGCACACGTTTTCTTGAACACTGCGTGTAGCCCGCCCGGCATGCGCAAACGCAGTTACTGCCACCTAGCGTATGGCCTGTAAAAATCAGCGCACGTCGTATTTTGCCTACGTGCACCCACCCACCATGTAAATGAGCTGCAAGATCTCAGAGGTTACTGGACCTAAGTTCACCAAATTCTTAGCCGTAGTAATTTTTTTCATCGACGCTGTCAACGCAACAATCCGCGTTGCGATCCGTTCACCCGTTGCCGAATGACAATGGCGACATTTAAAAAAAGTAAGTAACATAAGCAAAACATAAGCCCGCCGGCAGCACCGCGATGCCGGGCGGGCTGATAAACTGTCAAACACAGCGCAATCAATCAAATTTTAGGCTACTTGCAGCTTGTCTTGATAGATGCAGTTATACACGCTATACATGGTTGATGTCGTAATAATGTATCGATTCGTGTACGATAAAATAATGGTGCAGTATCAGTATCGCTCGATGTGTTCTAGTCCGCGAGTTGTTTCTTGACGACGTGGATGTAATAGCCCGGTTGTTCGATTTCTCCCAGCGGTTTGAAGTCGCCGAACACCGTGTCCTGCACGTCCGGATTCAGCACGTCTTTGAGAAGAGCCGAGAAATCTCTCAGCGTGAAAGGGTAGCTCGATATGGCGAACTTGAACTCCCTGTCGGTTTAAACACACACTTCATACATGCATCCTACAAATTAAACGAGATCAGCGGGCTGAGGTTTGCTGATTCGGTAGCATAGCACATTGCAAGTGCTCCTAGACTGCCCAAATATATTAAAATTTCCTGCCGTGATACAATTTGTGCAATAAAAATATATCGGCGAGATGCATTACAATGAAGGAAGTTGAACCCAACACATCTGGCATGTATATTGGTGCACTCGATAACTTACAGTGGTCAGAATGATTTTAAAAAGACAAAATGGCTATCTAGCAAATTATCGTTATGTTTGGTATCAATATGACCCGTAGGCCTATACACTGGCGTCGACTTCCCCGCTGCACAGACTATACACAGAAACCGGTGCGGCACACTCAGAAGAAGTTCAAGAACTAACCCAGACTGGCTCTTGTTACCATTTAACATAAGCTTTTTATAGGCGAAAATCACATAAAATGCGTTTTATGCCTGGACTTCGCGCTCACCCGAAACCCGGGACGATAGCTTACAGCGATTCACATACCCGTACATGAATTTGATAGAGCCGCGTCACAGCAGGGAGGGGCACGGAAAGAGAAGGCGAGGGACAAACGGAAGAAATGGTAGAGGGAGGAAGGTACTTGCACACATCTCCAAAACTAAGGGTACTGCCCTCTAGAACTTTCATCCAAACTCTGGACTTAGAAAATTTCGCAACTGGTGACGGTCGTCGGTCACCAGTTAATCACACTGACCGTACACATCTCTGTACAGCACGGTGGGCGTAAAGCACCGCGTCGCGCGGGTCCGTCAGCGGCAGCGGAGACTTGTCACTAATTCGTGGCACCGCCATAGATAGTTGATAAGTGTTTGGCTAAGTTGAATGACTTGCTAGCTCACGTCTGGTGGTCGAGAACGCTTCCGCTCTCCTTAGCGACGGAAGAGACATCCATTGAGTAGTCTGCGGTTAGCCACACCGCTCTGCCATCCTTGTACAGCAGTGAACAACTGACTTCTGTCGCGTCTCCGTACTACATAGAACAGAAATTCCACACTGTACTGACGGAAACTAGTGAAACTGTCACCAAGGCTGTACCCAGCCACGAAGTTACTCCGATCTCTGTCAGATACAGAGGGTCAAACTGGTCACAAACAGGCTATGGTATACGCTGTTTAGGTCGTTCGAATTCCTGTTTTCTTAAGTTAAACTGTCAATTTTTCGGTGATATCCGCAAAAACACAGAGTGCTGCTGGCAGGAGAAAAAAATTTGAAATAGACGGACTTACTTAAACTAGAGCTGGAACCTAGTCTTTGGGTAATGGTCACCACACATCGGGTCAACAATTTTGACCGGGTCAGGTCTGGTCACTGGTCAGTTGGTTAGACCCGTAGTTTGACCCGGATTTTGTTTTAGTTTTCGTACTACAGTGCTGTTTTACTGAATAGATTTTACGGCGGCGTTCTGCAACCGAAGTTTTGTTTCTTTTTTGTCGGTAGTTTAAAACTTGTTATGCTGCGAGTGCTTTGTAGCCCATAACCAGATCTCACCCGCTGGTCATTGGCCTAGTGACCCCGCGAGTCGCGCGCGACCCGGTCCGACCTGACCGTTGAACGTTCTGAAAATCAACTTCCTTGCCAGGAGTTCCAAGTCGCGTTTGTAATAGCGTAATACAGCAACAACAGCCGTAGTAGGATATTACATACGCAGTTTGAAACTCCTGGCAAGGTATTTGATTTTCAGAACGTCCAACTATCAGATCAGGCTATCAGATCGGGCTGATCGGAGGGTCACTAGTTCAATGACCTCCGGGTGGGATCTGGTCAAGGGTCAAAAGTTTAGGGCTACGGTTCCATCTCTGCTCTCAATACTTTATGGGAAAGTGACGTGCCGCGGGCTCGTGCTGTTGAATAGGTCTGGCTCCTGGTGCGAGCGCAGCATCATTATCTATTTTCGAGGGGACCACGACAGTTCTGAGAGCGTCGCTGCTTTTATAGGACTTGCAACGGCCTGTGCGTCACGTGACAGGCTTATTGCGCTACGCAGCTTTCGCTACGAGGACCCAACTAGTTAATTTAGCGGTTCATTATAGAAATTAACCCTTAACGTTTGCATCTGAGTAGTAATAAAATGGTAAGCACAGAAAATGGGTAAAATTTATACAAGCAGGAATTGGCATGAATTGTATACTAATAGGCTAAGCATGCACCCAAAAGCTAACCACGCAACCCAATGGCGAATTGTGAAAAGTTTACAAAAAGTACACTCTCACAAAGTCACATATGGACACCAAAGTCGTCGTGGTCGTCCTTGGTTGCTGTGCTGCGTTTCTTTCGATGTAATAGCAAGTCAATTGAGACTTCGTCTTCCATGCTGTTATCGCTTCACAACTGAGCGAATCGCCAGCTCGCCGTGCGGTGCGTCTTGTCTTCTCTTCGATTCTCGATTTCTCTTAGCAGATGTCGCCAAATGTCCCGACCCTTGACTTGCTGATGTGATAACGTTCCGGTATGAAGACTACATTTTCAGTTGCTTTCAGTCGAGGCTATGCTGTAGAGTTCCAGTCCAGAACCTCCATATCTCCATGCCTTCCTGCTTCTACTGCGCTCGCCGTTCTCCGCAGGACAAATTAAGTCCCTGTTTGTCCACACATAATATGGTTAAAGTGTCACATCGATAGTTTCTGACTCGACGTTTTCCACGCGCGCTATAACATCATATCATACTGTGCAACAAACCCACAACAGTGTCTGCTCCAGCTTTCTGTTACTTGGGTGCAATGGACGGCACGAGTTCTTACACGATGAAGCTTGGACCCAAGTGTAGGCTACGTGTGTTTTTATAAAGAGCCCGCTAACTGGAAACAAAGAACCAGTCGATTTGTACTGGGGCCGTCACTAATGTCAAAAAAGTCATCCGCGTCGTGTAGCCAGATCATCACAGATGAATCTTTCTTTTTTAACATTAGAATTGTGTCACTGTAATCCGTTTCCGAGTGCCAAGGCTACGAATAAAGCTAAAGAGTCCGATTTTGCCAATTTTTACCCTAAAATTGGATGTCGTGGCGGTGGCAACGTACCTTTAGCCATCGGCAAAAGGGAGTCAGATCGGTAGTCTATGATCAAATACCTACCATATGGTGAAAATTTGGCGAAAATCGGTCCAGTAGATCCTCAGTTCTCTTTGCTTAAAATTTATTTTTAAAAAGAAATTAACGCAAGCAGAACACAGCCCGCCGGGCATGCATGCTGCGCGGGCTATACAAGTTGTCGGTTCACCTTATTGACGGGCCGAAATAAACGCTGGCCACATCACACGCCGCCCTTGGTGAGTCACGGTGAATATGCCGACGGAACAGACAGACAGACGTGGACAGACGGACGGACGGACGCCAGACCATTACATTATGCTTTCCGCTATACGCGGCCTGCAGCGCTGAGCGTACTAATATGGAGCATTTTTTAACTGCCGCATTAGCATAATAATACGGGACTGGTATGCATCATCAATCAAAGAAAGAATAACTGTAAATGAAAGTAAAGAAAATACACAGTTGTAGTGTATGAAATATATTTTGGCATATCATAATTCTCGCTGCAGTTTGCGATTATGTGAAAGTTGTAATACCCAGTGGTAAGCTATCATTTTAAAGTAGGCCCTTCATGTGGAACGACATTTACATTTTAAAGTTATTGATCCACTATGCTTCGGCGCTGGAAGCTGAACGGAAACTAAACTAACGATAAACTTACTCTTGCTGCATTAAGGAATTTCTATTTGTCATCGCGTAGGTTAACTGCCGATAAGCCGAGATCAGCACGTAACCCGACGATCTTAGCAGAGTATGGGACATACTTTACTTTAGCCGGAATAGTCATAGCCTGCTGTCTGAATAACGCATGTCTTAATATCGTTTATTGAAACAGCACGGGCCTCCCCATAATGCACCCTGCTTCGGGACTTCGTTTGCTGACTAAAAATTACAGTATTAAAAAGTATGAAAGAAAAGGTTCGCTAGACGTGTAGAATGACAGGAGAGTCACAGCTGATTCAACAAGAGAATTTTCGACTTAGGCTACTGTCGTTTGCAACTGACGTCATAGTAGATGTTGCTGGAGGGGAAGATGCCTGTCTCCAGGATGCAGTTGTAGTTGCGGTGGTCGATGATGAGCAGACCGCCGGGCCGGACGAGCGACCAGAAGTTGCCGAGCGCCCGCCGCTGCTTCGTCAGTCCGCCGTCGAAGTCGGGCAGTGCCGACAGCGAGTTGCCGAGGCAGAGCACGGCGTCAAAGCGCGTCCCTGCCTCCACGTCCTCCATGTGCTGCAGGTCGTCGACGAGCGTCAGCCAGTTCGCCTCCTCGATGACTGCATCCACACAACGATCACCGCATCCCGCGTCGACTCCACTCCGCTTTTTCCAAGGGCCGCTAATCAGAAGGTTCGCTGTTGCGACGGTCCGGTCCATAATCTATTAATCTAACCCTAAAACCTAAAGTCGCCTGTTCTCCATTGACTCAGAGACCGGCAGTTAACAGTTAAAGCGTGCTACTGGGCGCCCCGTGTGCATGGTTTCTACAGGAACGACTGACTGCCGGACCGAACTGCAGGTTTGCCTCGGGAAAGTAGGCCTAATAAGCGTACAGATTTAGGTCTATTCTTAAAATACATGACCGTGAGATAGCACGGTGCATACAATCCGTAATAACGGGTGCTTTGCCTGTTCATCTTACATTTCAGAATAGCTACCAGAGGAAAATACAGAGGGAAGGTTGACAGACTCGGTCTGGACTTGGCTGCCACTCACATGAAATTTGAACGTGCATACGTTGGCTGTCAAAAGAGGAAAACTGTTCAGCATCTAGTGTACGTCTCAGCCCCTTACCCCGTAATTGGCCCCCACTTTTAGAAATCACGGATCCGCCATATCCTATTCCAGTCCACTCACTCCACTTGTCGAAGGCCGGCTCCTTGCGACGTTTCCAGCGCTGACGCAGCGCGTACTTGAGCATTCGGTCGCTGGCGTCTGTGCTGACGACCTGGAAACCTTCCTCGACCAGCATCGCCGAGTCAATCCTGTCACAACGACAGTTCACACACACCACGTATACGCCGCACAGACAGCTTAGTCTACGCCTGTGAACTATAACAGAAAACTGACGACAAAGAACTGAAATACAAAAATCGCTTAGCACAAAATATTCTGACCAAGTCGTAGTCTTGAAAGAAAACCTCTCTAATGACAATCATGTACAACTGTTCAACATTCTTCCACTGAGGTCAGACAATCATTATACGAAGTTCGCAAGAGACATCATAATTCATAACAGACAATAAATACCGATACACACCCATTACTTCGCCCCCGGGGAGGGTGCGATCGAAGTACGGCGATCAGTGCATGTGCATGTAGCCCACGAATGTGTCTGTCTGTCTGTCTGTCTGTTTGCTTGTCTGTCCGCTCGTTCATCGCATGTTGGAACATCTGGCCATGCTAGATTTTTAGATCGTCCCCGCGTAGCCTACGCACGCGTTCGACAGCGTGCGAACGCGTCAGTAAGAACGCTACGTAAAAGTTACGGTGACGTCACTGCGTTGCGTCTATTTGCACACGCCTTTTCCGTGGTACTCCCAATGTCACGTAACGACGTTCGCTGGTAGTCGCGTAACAGACGACATCTGACCTCGAATGTCTATTGACGTTGCTCAGACGATTGCTTTTAAATTATTTTTTACTTTTTAAGTTAAAATATTTTTAATTTAAAAATTTCAAATTTTAGTAGTTGCTCATACCACAAAATAGACAAAGCACGCCTTATCGCGCGACATTCAAATGGTGTCCATCGGTTGAAGTGTCTTGTGTTTAACATTTCAACCTCGGGACAACATATTTGAATGTCGATGTTACAGGCGTGCATTATCTGTATAATGTCGCCGATCTGTCCCTTTCCTCTCTCCCATCGCTTCCCTCCCTCGCCCTTCTGTTTCTCCCTTGCGTACCTTGCATCCGGTTTTCCAATTCTTCCCTCTCTTTGTCTTCCTAGGTAAGAACCAAAAGGTCTGTTATGCGCCACTGATTCGCTTGGGACTTGAGCAATATAGTCTTGATTGAGTGTTTGATGCTGTTGTGACCTGCAGTAGTCATTACTGCAGCATCAACCATTTTAGCAACCGGGTACCCGATTGCAATCATCCGAGTACCCGGACCAGGTTTTAAATTCCATTTTAGTTATTAAGTAGGTAAGTAAGACGAAAATGCTGTGAAATATAAACGGCGCCAAAATATCAAGCACTTTTACCGCGCAACGCTATGCTAGCGCGGTATAATGCTGTCGTCGTGTGTTCGTCTGTCGGCACTTTACCAAAACGGCTCAATGTAGGATCACGCAAAGAACGTCTTATGATAGCCCACGGAATCTAGATTTTAGTACCACAGATCTCGGCAAATTCAAAAGGGATCGCCCCCAACGAGAGCGCCAAATAGAGGTGGTGTAGGTTAAAATCGGCGATATTCGACAAATAACTCGCTATATCTCAGACAATGAGCAAGATGGACATAGTTACTATGGAAAGCTAGCAGGAAATCGTATGCACTCTATCGAATGACGCTATTTCCAGTGACCTTGGGTGACCCTAAGTGCCCTAACTACCCCCAATCCACCCCATTTCCGCAACAAGTCGGCACTGTACGAAAAAGGCTAAACGACCGAGCACGTTTTTGGCACAGAGGAGTCCCTTGGCTTAGGCCTATCCTACACTGTGTTGGAAGGGAATTCGAGTATCTTCAAAAATAAACGTACTTCCCTCTAGAACGTTCACACTAACTCTGGACTTAGAAAAATTCGCAACTGCACGTCGATCGTTTCAGTTGCTGTCAACTTAGGTACACAGTCATTGTGATAAACTGGTGACGGTCGACGGTCACCAGTTTATCACACTGACCGTCGACATCATTCTGTATTGAGCACGGACGGTGGGCGTGAGTCACCACGTCGCGCGGGGTCTGTCAGCGGCAGTGAAGACTAGTTACAAACAAGATGTTGCCCTAACGGGACATAACACTACTGGCCCTCCGCGTGCTGCCCCCTAGCGAGTTACGTTGAATATGCGAGTGTTGCAGACGATAGACGACGACAGGCGACGACGACGGACGCCAGCGACCGTTACTAGTCTGGCCCCCCTACACTATGTGTAGGCGGGCCAGTAATAAGCTGACCATAAAGCAGCAATGCCACGAAAAATCGACAGAGGAACTTTGTGAAGACAACAGTGCGTTGAAATACTATCTGTAACTGATGAACAGATGCAAATGTTAGCCAAAAAGCTGGTAGCATTTTATGATGATCGTGGCGGAAAACCAGGTAGTAATTACACGGGTTTGACTTTGAAACTGGGTAATGAACGGTGAGTGGTGCAGAGACGCAGGCGACATGCTCAAAGGAGAAAGGTCTGAACCCTGCACTGCCATTTCAGTTCAGTTCGACAATGTGAACACAGCTGAAACGAGTGCATAAACATTGAACCGCAGCAGGCGATCGTGCGATGAAACTACCTTTGGTCAAGCAATGACCTTAAAACCTTTTACTAGTTTGGTTTGCGTTAGCGAACGGAAATTACCGCTATATAGGTTACTATTAACTGCTGCTACCGCAGAGGGACCGCGAGACGCGCTATGTCAGTCGAGATGTTGTCAAGTGTATTACAATTGTACGAAAAATCTTGTTTGAAAAGGCTTGCTGTTAGTCACTCAAGGTCGTCGGAGTTTCCGCTATTCGATAGGCCGTATATAACTTCCTATTAGTGGTCTGTAGTAACAACGTCTCCATCTTGCACCGTTTCCGATATACTGCCACATTTACAGTGTATATAAGTGACTGTATGTGACTTCTTGAGAAGTCCTTCAGTTTCGATAAGTTAAAATCACAAGCCACGCGCGCTTACCGACCCATGTGTAAACAACATAGTTAATAATACGGTATGTGATATTTTTCGAGCTATGGGAGCTTAAAATGTTTCGAGCAGCAAAAGTGACTTTAAATGTCATTCAAGGTTAGTGTATTGGCGCCAGTCGATAGGCCGCATAATATATAATTTCCGATTAATTGTAACCAGGTCTCTATCCGGTACCGTTTTGAAGACACTATCAGTTGGTGGCGTGGCACAGTGGTAGAACGTCGGTCTTTGGCCGGCGAAATTTCCCTCTCCCGCGCTCGACCTGCAACTGATGGGTAACCATTTATGTATGTAAACCGCTACAGGTCAGCCAACTAGGCCAACTCAGCCTTTCATCCTCTCGAGGTCAATAAATTGAGTAGTAAGCTGTAATCGGATGCTTCCTTCCTCGCACGAGTGGCGACGTCTGGTGGATGCTTACGGCGTGAAGGCCTGGTGTGGTTGATTAGAGCGGTGGTGTGTTTGCTAGATGTATAACGCGGGTCCAACTGTACGTTTACGCGTGCAATTGGATGGCCGCAGTTTGCGCTGCAGCACCATTGGCTCTTACCAATCAACTGGACTTCAGAGATTGTACAGCTCGCTGGTCCGGCCATCGCGTAAGCTGCGCTATATAAGAATCCGACCTTTACCTTTTTACCTTTACCTTTAGTTATTTTCCGAAAACTAAGTAGGTCACGTGACCCTGAACACACAGCCAGTGTGAGTGACCTATCGCGCTTGTACTAATACTCGTCAATATTAATCTGCACATCAAATTTGAAGTGCCTAGCTTCGCCCATTCCAAAGATATGATTGGGAGCCCAAAATTTAAAAAGAGTCACGTGACCCAGACTATGCCCATTATGGAGTAGCTTGTCATCCCAACGCTAATGCATGACATAATTATGGCTTACCTCTGTACAAAGCTAAAACAGTTGTAGAGTCCAGCTTCAACCATATCGGAGATACAAAGAACATCCAAAACGTTAAGATAGAGGTGATTTGGGGTTATTGGGATCACTCAAGGTTATCGGCAATGTTATCATTCGATAGAGCGCACATAGCTTTATCTATTCCATTTTTACAGAAACTATGCGTCTATATTGTATTGTTTTCGAGATTATGAACAGTTATTTGTTGAAAGTTGCAAATATTTGCTACCAGACGTGTATTTTGCGTCCCCGTTAGGGATGACACCGGTAGAATCTCACCGTGATCTTTGGCATCGAACATTAGAATCCCTGTGCTATCGTGCGGCTTTATTTGCGTGACAACACGTTCAACCGTTTTAACAGAACGCCTGTTTGCGTTGGTTGTTAGACGGACGTACGGACAGGCAGATACATGGTCATAGCACATAGCGCTCTAGCATAGCGTCGTGCGGTAAAAACCACCGAAGATGAACGTTCGAATACGAGCCACGCGTCGAGATTAACGGTCACGTTAACTATGTTGTTCTGGACAAAGTTCTTTATTGCAGCAGAAACAAGTGGTCGTCTGCGGTTTAACAATGCGCCGCTGTTCAACTTTGTCCGACGTTGCTAATACGAGCTTTCAGTTATTTTCTTCTTGGTCGGAGTGAACTTTTGGTTTCTGTGCTCAAGTCACTTATGTGTGATTTTTGTGTTGTTCATTTATTTCCTTTTTTGACTAATAAGCGTCTAAAACACGCAAAACCAATGCTTCACTCCAATCAAGAAATGAATAGTGTTTGAC
>Ga0209780_1001979_pt1 | contig 14151 bp, 8 predicted proteins | sample WorMetexBAHAMAS2_FD_187384 | JGI IMG/M metagenome (GOLD analysis project Ga0209780, IMG submission 187384) | Marine gutless worms symbiont microbial communities from Max Planck institute for Marine Microbiology, Germany - Inanidrilus exumae... | ecosystem: Host-associated > Annelida > Digestive... | reverse complement strand
CGCTAGCTCACTATCTTTCTTCGACTAACTACGTATGTGTCTGATGTGAATGATGCGACATGGCGTCATGAACGTCGCGACTATATTCCCATGTGTCACGTGTACAAACACTCCGGTAGTACTAGCAACTCAGTAAGTAATTTTTGCAACACTAGACATGCAGTCATCGCGACAAAAATTGGCGCAAAATAAACTTTTTTATAATAATCTTCCACAGTCTATTTTACAAATCTTATTATGCGTATGACGTCGTGTTTTTATATAATATGTTTAGAATGCAGAAATTATACCAACTAGAACAATTAGACTAGCATAAACTTTGCCAATGCCAAAAAATGGTGCAAAATAAGATTGGTAAATTAGACGGTGGAAGATTATTATTGTAAAAGTTGCATGCATGTTTTTGCTTTATTTTCCAGGGTATAGGATATAGAAAGGTTTTAACTTTTTTTAAATAGCGGAAGACACATTTTACGGTCACTCGTTGACATTGGCTCAATTGATAGGCTGCTTGTGATTTCCTATTAATCACACTATTGCGTTTATTTTCCGAGTTCGTCAGGTGGCGCCACCGGGGGCGAAGTGTGCTGTCTCCGACTGCACTTGTTCTGTGGCTGCAGCGTGACAACAGTCAAGTCACGTGCAGCGCTCTCTAGCGACATCTGCGACTACGGACGACTGGTCCGGTGCCTCGGTTTCCTGATGTCTCCTCGGCATATACCTCGCTGTGTCGCGTGTAATGTGCGCTGGGTGTGCAATATTCATGCAATCAGATCTTACGCTCGATCAGTCCGACTTGCTCCATCGCTGAATTCGCCGCCGACGATATATTATTCGCATCGACGCCCGACTCTTACCGGTGGGGATACTTTCGACACGCAGGCTGCTGTATCATGTGAAAATTTTCGTAGCAGAAAAGACGGCATACTTCGCCCCCTTTCCCCCGGTGCAGCCATCTTGCGAACTGGACAAAACATACGCGTCGTCTTTCATTCTGGCTTACTCACTGCATTATATAAAAACATGACGTCATTCACAAAACCGGAAGTACATAACGTATCGCATGCCGTCTTAGGAGAACCGAGTCGCTGCCACAGGTAACATGTACTATACAGACAAGTCTCCGCTGCGCTTCCGCTGAGAGATCCGAGCGACGAAGTGCCTCAAGCCCACCGTGTTCTACACAGATGTTGACGGCCACTGTGCTAAACTGGTGACCGACGACGTCATTAGTTTATCACACTGACCGTCCACCTAAGTTGACAGCACCTGAAACCAACGACGTTACAACTCATATAGTTGGCGCCATTGACCAAAATTTAAATAGTTTATGTGACCCAACCACGCCCGTTTTGAGGGTGATTTACGATCTGTGGGCTACCTTCAACATATCTAACAAAGTTGAAGTTTTTATCTCCACTCACTACGAAGATATGAATGGCGATACAAAATGTCGAAAATGAGGTGGTTTGGGGTAGTTAGGGTTACCAAGGTCAGTGGAAATAGCACCATTCGATAGAGCACGTACGAGTTACTATTAGCGTTAAATAGTAACTACGTCCCTATCTTGCACCGTTTTTGAGATATAGCGAGATATTGGTCGAAAATTGTCGATTTTAACCTACCCCACCTCTAGTTGGCGCTATATCTCAGAAACGGTGCCTTTTGTGGGATATCTGGACTTTCATGTACTACAGTGTACATGGTTCCTCGGACCCACGTGAGTCCGTCCCCCAAACGGCATCTCGATCGGTTCAGCATTTTGCACAGCTCACCCGTGTGCTCGACACACACAGACACGCAGATGGAGAAACAGACCTACACACCACGCTGCGTGCGACATCTCTGGCACTCGGCGAAGCCCTATACGATATACTGGCTTTTCAACAACTGTTGAGCCGGGCAACTACAGTCTCCTGCTGAAATACAAATGCAATATAGCCATCACGACTGATGATGATCGAAGTTCGTTTTTTTTCTCGATAGACCAAAGCGTTCATTATGGTTACGACTGCTTTCACACACTAACACTAGTGTTAGCACGGACAAAAAATGCCGCTCAGAATTCATAAAAACACACCATTTTAAGTAAAAATTTATTTTTGTGCTAAACAGCGTTTTTCTTTCAGTTTTTATTTCGTCGTTTAAAGCTGGCCGCGTCTAGCAAAAAGCGTAATATAACAGTAATGCGTCCGTCCGTCCGTCTGTCTATCTGTCCCGTCGGCATACTCACCGTGACTCACCAGGGGGCAGCATACATGGACATAGATCACGGTAGATTGGGATGAGTATACTCGGACTCCCAGAATTTAGAGTGGCGGACGCTAATGCAAATTGTTCTCTAGATTTTTGTCATGTTTCAATTTTTAAGCAACATACTGCTTGCATTACGATGCAGTGAAATGTATTGCCTATAACTGCGATTGCGATAATCTTGACCAAAACTATACAGTATACAGTATATCTTCAACTTCTACCAAATCACCACTTCAGGCGGAAAATTCAGCATTTTTCTGATGAGGGCACGGACAAAAAATGCCGCTCAGAATTCATAAAAACACACCATTTTAAGTAAAAATTCATTTTTCTTCCAAATCCCCTGCGGCGGGAAAAGGTACTCCCTCCCCATACTTCATCCCTAGCTCCCTCCCCCAACTAAGCCTTCTTGATACGCCCGTGCGTCCCCCAGAATTCAAACCAAATTCACGCAACTGGATGGACATAAGCGAACTACGACCATTTCGATTGTAGAACTACAGGAGAGCCTGGAGAGCTATATATCTACTACATAAATAATGTAAGTAAATAAATAATATATAAATAATCTTACTTTATAAATAATAATAATAATAAGAACAAGTACGTCAGTGGGGACTGACCTACATCCACACATGCCGATCCTCCACAACGCTCAAAATCACTACCCTTTGGCCGCCGAACACGCGAGCTGGTCGATTCGTCCGATTTTGGGCTTTAGGGGGAGCAAAGTTCCCCAAAATGTGTGATTTCCTGCCTTGGACGCCGACGAATCGCGGAGCAAAATTTAACGCCGCGCTAGCTTTATCCTCGGCGGAGAAATCCGTAACCGTACAAACTCACACACAAAATTACAAAACAAACAAATAGTAAATGATATATCCACACCTTGCCTATCGGCACGTGTGGCTAGTAAATGCTAAACTTCAGGCCACTATTTACACCCATCAACCAGTTTTCAGTATCCGCACAGCTTCATGTGCTGCGGCGCTGCTAGTCTGTAATATCGTAGTTCTCTACGAGTAGCAATTGCAGGCCTTCCCAGCCTTAGCTCCTCTGTTGACAAACGCCAGTGACAATATTATGCTGCAGTCGGACCGGCTCGGACGCTGGCTCCATGGCAACCGTTTGCGGGTCGTTATTCAGTCACTACTACAGTGTGTCTCAAAAAAAGAAAACAATACAATAGAATTTTGATCATTAATTCGGCAAATTTAAACCGATTTCCAAAATTTATTCAGTGTAAGATTCCCTTGGGAAACTGTCTATGCAACTATTAGAGGGTCTTGCACCCAACCTTAACTATATTGCTACAATACCTTGCGATATTCAAAAATTTAAAATATCGGCTGTACTTTTACTCATACCATCAAAATCAATCAATTCTACTTGAACCTTAACAAAATTTACCAACATTTAGATGGCATATGCCACAGCAATATTACAATAATGTTTTACTTACTTTTTATGCAATATAAAAAGCACAGAATGCAGATAACGCAAGAATGTTCGGAATAGGCCTACTATTTGATGACAGACAAACTAGTTGACGTTTATGCAACCAACGACTTCATCATTGTCAGAAGGTGTTCGTAGTATTTGTAGCTAATACCTATAGGCTTACGTGCAGTCCACCTACCAGACAAATAGTCCGAAACGACCGAAAGTTAAAACAAGTGTTGAAAACGCCCATCTCTGGTACAAAACAGACAAGTGCGTCGTCACAAGGAGTGGTTCAATGGGGTCGAAGGAGACTGTATAATTTTTAACTGAGTTCTTGACCTCCTAAAATTTTAGGCACGACAAACTGCTACGATACCTTTACCTTGCGATGTCTTAGCTACAGCATACGACAGTACAACACTTGTGATAACCAGTATTGCATGCATGGCTTCAATCTAATGCGACGTGGTATTTACACGAACACGTACGCCTAAACCTATCCCAGACAGCAATATATAGGCCTACCCGACAATTTTGAGAAGACTGCCTGACACCCTGAAATTTAAGACGTGCCGGTATCCCGGCTCGCCGACGTTTACGTCATTTGCTGGTGCGAGCTTCATCAACGATTGTCTGCTGCAGCCCATGTTACACGTCAATCATCCACTGCTTCAGTTCGCTGACATCAAGGATCCTCCTCTAAGCTTTGTTGTATTGTTTTCCAGATGTTGTAGTCATGTGATTCAGACTCGAGCTATTTAAGCGGCCTCATATTTTGCAAGATAAATTCTGAGGTCTCGCATGCAATATGCCATTGAAATCGGCAGCAGTTGTGATTTTCAAGTTTCACAAGGTAGTGTAGAAACACCTTTAAGGTGAGGTGAAGAAATTACGGATGCGTACAAAATTTCTTCACGAATCTGGCAGAGAAAGAATTTTGGAAATTAGTTTACATTTGCCGAAGTTATGACTAAAAGTCAAGTGTATTGTTTTTTTAGAGACACGGTGTATGCGTAGTTGTGGTTACGTGACGGCTAATAGGATGAAGCCTGGCACCGATAGGTCTACCGCCCACATCTAGGACAATCCACTCGTAATATCCCGTTGTCGTCTGTAAACTATGCAGTTGGATTAACGATATAATATGGTAAATTTTTCAAAATTCTGTTTAGAAGGTTTACATGGCGACACCGATCGACGTTGTTGGTTTAAAAAAAAACAAATGTCGTAAAAAAATTTCATACGGGAAATCGATGAAATCGTGCGTTATTCGCATGACAAAAAAACAACAAAATTTCGGCTTCCTGTCAAACTATCGCGCCCAAAGTCTGCCGGAGCCAGCCCCGAACATTTGGCTCACACTGTTCCGGATTTCATCCAAATCGGTTCACTTTCGGCAGAGTTATAGCCGAACGCGTCAACACCGTTCTTTTGCCCCCGTAGAGTATTTCCAAATTATAGGCTCTTCGAGCCCATAAAAATATAGTGGAACCTTTCTTCCGGACACGGTGTAATATATTTTGTCTATAACTGCGCATTATTGACACAACATTGGAATGATGCAACGACCAGTCGTGGAATCCTTATTGCTTACGACACCGTTGGGTGTCGCAGCACCAGCATCGGAAACACTGTACAACATGTACAATAGGCTTATCCAAGACAGCACGTAAATATTGACATTACACAATAGGCCCATCACTATACCTAGTGGCAGTAATGTTATCCATGCCGACGGTCGTCACCGCTGTTTGTCCGTGCGTCAGTTTTTCTGCATGATATCTCAAAAACGGATGCAGTTGGGATCACCAAACTTGACATGCAAATATTTCACCAGGAGTATTGGAAACCCATCTATTTTTGGTTCAAAAGGTCAAAGGTAAAGATCACGAAGGACACAACGCATCACAACGTAGCATATCACAACACTACAATCTTAGAAGCCGCAGGCACACACTCCAGCTACCTGAGCACCACACTAGACTGTTGGACTCTAACTTTCTCGTTAGAATGCTTTACAAAGACTGTTATTAGTATGTTGCAAAACTTCGCGGTTTTTATCAACTAATGTTAATGTTCTTACTGCAAGGCGTTAGCAGTTACAGTGACTCTACTTTGTTCAACTACATTCGTTCTTTAACTTGTTTTATATGTTTTATTTTAACTATATATAAAACTCTGCGCATGTCAGTGTTTAATAAAGAACTACTTACTTACTTACACAAAAACAGTGCCACCGGTGCCGGTGTGGGCTTTGCTCTCGTGCGGGTGCTGGCTTCTGCTATAGTTTAGTCTGTGTGTTGGCTGCGTGGCACAGCGGTGGAACGCCGGTCTTTGACTGGCTTACTTTCCCTGTCCCACGCTCGACCTGTAGCTGATGGGTGACCCTTATGTGAGTAAGTTTACCATCCGCTATTAGGTCAGCCAACTAGGCCAACTTAACCTTTCATCCTTTCGGGGTCGATAGGTGAGTAGTAAGCTGATCCTGATGTGCGCCACTTTGCTCGGGTGACGCCATCTGGTGAATGGTTGCGAAATGCATGCAGAATGGCTCATTCAATTCGTGGATAAACGTGTGGGTGGCAGGTAAAACTGTGTGAACTCCGTGCCACACAGCCACGTGTCACGCCGCTGGTGACTGTTAAGTCGAGTCTAAGCGTTGGACGGTGTGCATTTGCATTTGTATTTGTGAAAGCTCTGAAATTGCGGGACTGAACATTGACGGACCGGACAATGAAGGACCGACGGTAACTAAACTCCCAAAAACTGTGCCTTTTTGTCAAAGAATCAACAGGTAATCATAATAAATATGAGCCGAATTTTTGGGTAGCCATATGTAGCTGTTTAAATATTTCAGTTTGGGGTCTAACTGCAGCTCTAACAGTCAGTCTGTGGAGTTGAGCAGCGGATAATAACAGAAGCCGTGAACGACGACAAACACATAAAAGACATGATCCATTTGTGCGTCAGACTACCTACGGATTTTGCCCGATAAGTAACGTCGGTGTGTAATCAAGAATGTATAGAATTGGGCTTTAAAACCCCAGGATTTTAGTTTTTAAAACTTAAAGAAACAAAAAAAGACATTTAGGTTTTTAGATTTTAGATTTTATTATTTTATTTTAATACATTGTGTGCCTATTACAGTATACAGGCTGCAGTAGAAAATCGAAAGTTGGAACTCTAAAAGACTGGCCTGTAATTGACATTCATACTCACAGTAACAGCAGACAACTAACAGCTGTTAAAAATAAATACAGCTGTTGCTGTTCAGAATTCCTGCTTATTATTTATCATACTTTACACCCAGTAAAAATAATGTTGTAATTTTATCTTTTGTATGCTTTTATCCACGAAAAGGAAAAGAGCATACCGTGTACACTACTGCATGAGTCCTAACTCCTATGGGATGCAGATTTTAGACGCTTTTGGGTCATACTGTCGTGTTTAGCGACATCGGTCTTCGTATTAAAAAAACTAAAAAAAAACTGTAAACGTAAAAAGCCTAAAACTAAAAACCTAAAAAAAATTAAACGTAGGGTTTTTCCAGCCCTGCGTGTAAGCAACAGAAACATGCACGTAGACATCAAATGAGAATGCTGGAGTCAATGTCCAGCCCTGACATTTCAGTCAACCCTAGTCTATCTGGGTGTTCCAATTCTAAAGTGTTGCCAGGAGCAAATTTAAATGTTTGAATTTGTTTTGTTTCTAGTTGTGTTAAAACTTCTATTTTGAAGTGTCATTGATTAAGGGGTATGGTAAAATGTGGAATACGGAATTTGGACATCGTGTAAGATCAGTATCAATCAATCAGTATCAATCCCGCCAGTAGCGTATTATCCTTCGAAGGATGTTGCTACTTACTTATCCAGACCTGCGTTTTCTGACTGCAGTCGCTTTACTACTTCGCTTGCACGATGGAAATGACAATGACTGACGTAGAAAATGTTTTTTGTCACGGCATGCATATCTGTATGTTACGGTCTGTTATCAGAGGTGGTCAAAATATCGCGCGCGACGCCATTTTGGTTCCGACGACGTTGAACGGCAGAAGCGACAGTCAAGATGGAGTTCGTGACGAAACTCAAGACGTTCGCGATTGATTTGAAAACAAGACTTTTACCGTATGTCCCATCTCAATTTTGTTATTGTTCAAAGTTACTTGATATGCGTTACTTACTGCCTAAATAATTTGCCCAGATTCTGTTTACTGTCGGAACTAGTGTACCTTGTAGACTGTCATGTGTCCGTCTTTTACGTATTTACGGCATCGTCCAACAACAGCAACAGCAACAACAACTACAAGTGGTCAAAGAAATTTGACGACAGGCCGCATCGCCTCCGCGCACAAATCTACCGCGTGAAGTGATGACAAGCATTGGATAGTGCAATTGAAGAGCACACTTCCAAAACTCACTCAATCCACCTTTGGACTGAGTGAGTTTTAGACATGTGCTCTTTAATTAGTGTTGCTAACGTCATCGCTGCGTTGCTAACCTACCAATTACCCACAATGCATTGCGCCGTACCAATCAAAAGCTCATACGTGACTTCCTATCAGTGATTAATACTAACTTACCTGCTATCTTGCACCGTTTGCGAGATATAGCCTTCGAAATGTCAAAAATCGTTATATTTGGCTACCCCTCTTGCGTTTAAACCAGGGATTCTCCTTGGCACGATCTCCGCAAAATTTTCAGTGAATGTCAACGGATGGCCAAGGTAAAAAAACGGCGAAATTTTCAACCCACTGAGTAGGGCGCACGAACGTTACAGACGACAGACAAAAAGACAAACAGACAGACAGACGGACGGGCAATAGCATATCGCGAACGTGAACGTGAGTTCACGTTCACTAAACAGCCATCACTCGAGGTCGCACCAACCACTTTATTACAGTCTCCGCTTCATGCCGGCTTTTCAGCCTACAGCGCCTTTGCAGTTTGCATATTAGTCACGTTTCTGCGCAGAGGTAGTGCATCATGTCACTTGTCGAAAGACGCTCTGAGCAGTAAGTGGTCAAGTCACGTCGAAACGCCAGCTACGACTACGACGTAATGGTCGATGGCGGAAATGCGTTCCGCAGTCACTGGAAACGCTCCGGCGTGAATGCGTAATCGGACGACAGGGTAGTTGAAATGGGCTCGTTCATTCACGATCATTCACCGGAGCTATTCTGTAAGCCATATATGGAAACGTCACTGGCAACGAACGGCATGTTCCTTCCAACTGTAATCCGGCCGGATAATGGAAATAGTCGAAATCCGAAAAGAAAGTCGTCAGTAATCATTAAAAAGATGACATTATTCAGCAAAACATTGACATTTAGGTGATATAAATATAACGGTAGATAGCGTCACTGTCATCTTTTTATGATTTTTTGCGGTTTTCGATCTGTCGCCGTTGATATTATGTTTTAACTTTAGTTTAAAAAATATTTATGTAAATATAAGCCGTCGCCGCTGTTGGGAGGATCGCAACATGATGAGTGAGATAACACCACCGATTATCCCTCTGCGTCTGCTAAAAATTAGATGAACGTTGGTACGATAACGCATGAGTTTTGCAGGCGCGTTTTCGTCGGGCAGACTGCTTGAGTTAAGGTTTTTACGTCCCTCTGGACACAAAATAGGTCATTTCGAAGACGTTCTTCCCAGCTAATCTCTTGGCGAAGTACTGCAAAAACTAAACCCAACACAATAAAAGCTAGCAAGCAATACAAGAACAAAATGATTTAAGCTAACATGAGAGAACACACGAAAGACAAAAACTTAAATAAACACACAAAAAGAAATCTAAACCCAGCATGCAGCACGCTGGGCTTTGCCAAGCATTTCTGGTTCTAGCTTTTTGCGATCGCAGAGTGTGCGTGTTGTAGAGATCAGGAATCGATCTGCGACTTCATCGGTTTCGACCAGGCGGTCAGCATACTGCGCGAGGAGCTCAATTATCCGGAGGATCGCGCTCTGCACTTCGTGAAGCGCTTTGACCATAACAAGGACGGAAAGTTATCCGTCGCCGAGTTCAGACAGTTCAAGGGCAAGATCGAGGAAACGTAAGCATGGACTGTTTTCTCTTATTGCGGGGGTAGCCTCGCCTGGTCACAATATAATTTCTCCTCACTGTAGGGCTAAAATTTACGTAAAATTCTGCACCATGGTAAGTCACGCTGAGCATGCCGACGGTACAGACAGACAGACAGACAGACAGACAGACAGACAGACAGACGGAGGTATGCCAGACCGTTACATTATGCTTTCCGCTTGACGCGGCCAGTGTACTAAGTAATGATGGTGACACTACAGAACGCGAAAAATTAGAGACAAAGTTTGTTTAAACGACGAATGCACAAAATGGGTCAAAACAAAGCGTAGCGGCCTTGCCGCATGGGTTGGGTCCCGTCATCCAGGAAGACCGCGACGGTATATGCAATTACTCGCGGCTCACGGAGCATCTGCGACGGCATTATTGCAACGGTGCCGGAGTGAATATGATCGCCGTGTCTTGCGGGTCTACGACACCGACAGGGCGGGCTTAGGAAGGAGGGGAATTAGACGGGAAGGTGAAAGGGGTCGGCCGTTCGATATGTCTATGGTGCTCATTACTACTGTGGCGTCATGACTGCCAATGAACCTCAGTAGTCGTCCAGTAGATGTGTGCGAAATGAGAATAATGCAATCCGCCGGCAAGCCGCAATTCCTTCAAAATATCGCGGACGGTACATACCCGCAGTTTCTTTCTTTATTCACCCGAAACGAAGCATAGGTTCGGGCGATTAATGGAACTACTCTACGTGTCAAAAACGGTGTTCACGCGTTCGGCTATAACTCCGCCGAAAGTGAACCGATTTTGATGAGGTCTGGAGCACTGTGAGCACATTGTTGGGGGCTGGCCGTGGTAGATTTTCGGCGCGATCCACGCAGTAGCGACAGTTTCAGAAATTTTGTATTTTTGTCAAGTATATGACGCACGATTTCGCCGATTTTTCGTCGGATACATTTTACGACATTTCAACACAACAACGTCGATCGGTATCCCGGTAAAAACTTTCGGTTCAGAATTTTAAACAAAACAGGTCGTTTTTCCAAAAAACGCAAAACATTGTTCACAAAATTTCCAGGTCTTGCGATTTTCAGGCCGTTATAACTACGCAATGATTACAGATCGCCGGAAATTCACCACACAACTGACCATCTACGGGATGTCTAGTTTCCATTTTTACCGTTAGAATCAAATCGCAGTCTTTCCCTGGGTGTACGTTCCGCACAAGAAAGGTACCTACCCAAATTTTTGGCAACGTCCGATGTCCGATATTGCGTATAAAAACCAATAGTAGTACTGGTGCTGCCTGGCGAGTGGCGACCGATATATGGAAGAAAAGAAGACTGAATTGGAAACTGATAATAAGTAACGCGGCAGATAATTCTGACATCACTCAGTCGCAAACATGTGACACTAGACATCGTCGAATGCAGGAAGTAAACAGCTTGACCGCTTCGGGCGAATACTGTATGGTGTTCAGTCAACACAGTACAGCCATCTAGTTCTTTCTTTCATTTTTTCTCAGTGAGGCTGATAGTCGCTTCGACGTTGCGGACATGTGTATAGAAGCCGGCAACCCATGCAGCACGGTGATTAGTCGGAAAGAACAAGACCCGACAACAAAGCTATTAAATAATATTTAGAATATTTATAAGCTTTGCCCGACAATTTAATGTACATATGGCCCGGTGCCCGGTCACGTGACACAACATAGCGTAATAACGGGTGGATTAATGGCCGAACAATTGAATCCTGATTACGGTCCTGCGTTGCCGATGTGTTTCTTCCCGTATCCCGTTCTCTGTACCTCCGCGTGCGTGCACGAGTGTCTGCACTAGGGATGCGCGCTTTAACACGTGCAAACGTAGGCCCCTATACGTTTACAAAACGATGCGGTATAGAATTAAAAGAGATGCCAAGTAGCTCTCTCATGCGGTCTAAACGAACAATCTAGTTTGCTGATTTTACCGAGTATCTTAGATATTAATTAATAATTAATAATAATATTAATAATATTATTAATATTAATAATATTATTATTATTGTGATTAATTACCTATTAATCAGTTATTGTCATTGTATTTGTGTGGTCGGTCATTAGAGCACTGTAGTGCCTTTTTGCCTAGTTCGACTCAGTCTAAAGTAATTATGCAAATATGCTTATGGACACAATACGATACGGGACGCAGCACGACTGGCCCGCCGTACAGTGTCGACCGCCCGACCTCCCGAGCGCCCGGTGGCCGGTCCGTCCGCCCGCCGACAGCGTTACAGACGACGACAGACGACAGACGCCGACAGATGCCGGCGAGCAAAACAATACTGGCCCATTAGGCGGGCCAGTAGCAACATTAGTGATTCATTGGCTAACGTATGTTCAAATATTTTGCAGCCATCTTTCGTGTGCCCTTCGACATCGTAGGCCCTAGACATCTGCCTATGCCATAATCCGGTCCTGGGTATGATGGTGGTGATGACACGTCGTCATTGTTGATAGGAAGGTTCAGCTGGTACCCAAGTTCAAAGAATATGACCATAACAAGAACGGATTCATCACGCTGGACGAAGCGTCGCGCATACTTCAGAATCCGCCGTACAGCTTTCCGGCCGGGAGAGTCGGGATACTGCTGAGGAAATTCGATAAAGACGGCAACGGGAAGCTGGACATCGAAGAATTCGCTGATTTCTACGCCGAGGCCAAAGCCACGTATGCATTGCCTGTACCTTGTGATAATCTTTATTCACCAGAATCAATCAGATAACCGGTAGCAATAAAAAAAAGAAAACTTAACTAACTTAATTAAGTACATTAAATATACAGAGTAGGCCTACTAACGGTATTAACATAATTTTGCACATAATGCAACAAACTATTACAGATCCAAACTTTACTCTCAAAATCGGTTCTTCTTTTTTTCAATCCGTTCGCTAGGTAACAAGAATTTAAAAAACGATATACATTCATCCATAACATTAATATTGGTTGATCTAAACAGTTTCATTAAGAGTCGTGTAACAGCGAAATCTAGTGATCTGAAATCGTGCTTAGCTAAAGAAAAGCATTCAAGGCCGGAGTACAGTACGCCTCTGTAGTTACGACCTTATGGCGGTATAGAAATTTGTGTATTATCATTATTATATTATTATTGGTATGCATTTACTATTGATTAATTGAAAGGTTACCTCTTTGGATGCAATTCTACTGATTTTGTCAAATATGGTGTTAGTAGATCGATAAGAGGATCGCGTTTTGCATGGGTGACTGAACATTTCAACTTATAGATAGGGGCCTAGGAGTTGCTTGTTTTTGTTTCTTCTACCGTAACTTCTATACGTACGTTACTCGAATAGAAGAGCATACAGTAGTTAATTCTAATTTTATTCATATAATTTTATTTACTTATTCATTTATTTATCTATTTGTGCATTGACTTCAAACTTGGTGAAAAAGAAAATGGCTCCGAGGTCACTATTTGTCGTAGCAAATACATACAAACATTTGGTACAGACAGTGAAATTCACACACATACCTGCACATGCAAATACACATAGTGCCTTCCGGAAATTTTTAATGGGTTCTGGCGAGAGAGCGTGAAGCCATTTTTGGTTTACTACAGCTGTCTATACCCATTACATTTTTGGCTAATTTAAATAAGTTATTGTTTTGGAAGAAGTTGATGGTGTTTGATAGTCCGATTTTGCGTTGGCTTTGCAATCAGACGTAAGGATAACATGTATGCGCTGGCATGTAAGTTGAATACTGACTGTGATCTGTTGGTAACTTCTCGGAGAGAAGTAAAGTCTAGAGTGTGGCAGTGTTTTGAAAGTGTAATTTCGACTGCGATTAATTTATTGTCTGAGCTGTCAATCCAATGGATTCCAACGATAACCTAACCGTTCGTGTACACACATTTATATTGTCAGGCGTTCTTCATGAGCCTGTAGCCCAGCACCACATTTGCATACTGGCATACTTAAAAACAGGCAGTGCACAATGGGTGTGGCCTTGAGCTCATGCGAAGCAATGGCTCTCCTTTTACGGACTTACGAAAATGCAGGAAGTCAGACTAAAGAACGCCTAACAATATAAATGAGTTTAGACGAACAGTTAGGTTATCCCTGGAATCCCGTGAGTTGACAGCTCAGACAATAAATGAGTCTGTACGAATGCAGAAAGACATAAATATATTCATGCCTTTCGTCAGCAGCTTCAGTCTGACTTCGGTCTGACTATACCGGTCTATTGATGGTTATTTGTAATAGCAGTATAGCAGTCGTTTAGCATTGTATTGTATTATTATTATTATTATTATTATTATTATAAATGAATATTATTTAGGTGCCGTTAAGTCACAAGAACTGCTAGAGCACCTTACAAGATTAACGTAAATATGTCCTGCGGTGTAGGCT
>Ga0209780_1001978_pt1 | contig 14153 bp, 11 predicted proteins | sample WorMetexBAHAMAS2_FD_187384 | JGI IMG/M metagenome (GOLD analysis project Ga0209780, IMG submission 187384) | Marine gutless worms symbiont microbial communities from Max Planck institute for Marine Microbiology, Germany - Inanidrilus exumae... | ecosystem: Host-associated > Annelida > Digestive... | reverse complement strand
CATTATTATAGAGAAATTAACGCATATGATGGAGATGCTGGTATGAAATCATCACTCGACATCACGCAGCGGCACTCGCTAGATGTCGCCGCACGTTGAAATGACAGTGGTTGAATGGAATGTCAGCTGATAGGTAAATATGACGGCTAATGTTTAGTCGTCCTTCGCACGATACGGTAGCGATCATAGGGGACCCACTTCGTTTGCCGGTCAGCATCTGGGTGATGATATCACATGGAGCCTGGCTGTTTATCTCCGCCACAGGTTGGCGGAAGCAGTTTTCACCCCCGGTTGTCTGTAAAGCTTAAGTCGTTGATTTGTCTAGCGCTTAATTATGCGGGTTACTGAACCAAGAGGGGGTGGCCTCTGTCTGAAATTCGAAATACGACAGTGGTCAAAACCGAGTTTTGGAATGCAATTCTTTCAGGATGGCACGTGTTTTTAAAAAGAGATCACGCAGTTTTTCCTGCCACCCACACGTTTATCCACGAATGGAATGAGCAGCCCTGCCTTTATTATTCTCAGCCGCGGAGCATCACCGCACTTTGACCGATACTCATTTCCCGTCCCACAGACGGTAGGAGGCTGAGTTGACCTGGGTGGCTGGTTACATACCGAAGATGGTCACCCATCCCAGTACCAACCCATCGATAGTGCATGCGGCGGCCGGGGATCGAACCCATATACGACCATTGAGTTGCAAGTTCGACGCCCTAACCACTATAGACTACCGAGCCACCTGTTAGCAGAATCACCTGAAAACTAATACAGGTATAGGTGGATTTTCACAGAATTTGGGGAAGAGGTAGACTACAGACCACAGAAGATTTGATTAAATTTTGGAAGTTTTCAAGTTATCCGGAAAATATTACGGATACCAGTCGGTCAAAATGCCGCCACACTGCGATTGCTGGACTCCGCGTAGAACAGGGCCACTGTACACGTCCGCGGCTGTACTGGTACAACGATCAGTACACTATTAAGCTACTTCACTTACACGCACACATCCGCTGCTCGCCGGTAACGACACTGTGCCGATTTCAACGTAACGTGGCGGAAGTATGCGCTCTACCGAATGCCCTCTATTAAGCAGACATGAACTGGAAACTGTAAGTAAGTAACAGGCAGTTGGAAATTCACGATCAGTTAAAAGTGTTGAAAAAGATCGGTACGACCTCGAGTGGGGGCTTCCAGTTGAATTTGCTGGCGATCCTGCAGAATAGCGGTCTCGGTTTCATACCCCATGGGATTGTCATGGCCCGCGCGGAAATGAACAAGTGAAATTCTCCATGGAAACTCACATTGCATTCTATGTGAAATACTCAGTAACGTAGTCCTCGAGGCAGATGCCTCGCCTCGACGCTGCCTCGATGCAGAAAAGTTTGATGCATGCCTCGGCCTCATGCCAGCTGCCTCGGTATTTCATTGGCTTGCCTCAAACTCAGAAAAACTGCCTCTGCTTCGCCTCGGTCTCGACCTCACTGCCTCGGTCTCGCCTTGGTTGATATGGTTAATGGGTAAGCCACGTAAATCCCAGAGTGCTGGTTAGAGGTCAGTCAAGACAAACCCCATAACTTGAGCATTTGCTGCCTTGCCGTGCCTCAACCAGTAAGCTTACTGCCTCGGCCTCGGAAAAAATGCCTCGACTACATCACTGGACATACAGTGTATAGCAGATAGCATCAACTTAGCTTTCACCGCTACGGGAAGCTCACATGCCATAATGGGATCACACATGCAGTGTTACCTGCCACCCGGCAGTGGTGAGAATCCCGCCTTTACCCCCAGCCGAAGCAGGTACTCCATGGAGTATCCATGAAATCCCATGGAGTCCTCATGAAGAATTAAACTTCTTCAATTCCGTCATCGAAATCCTATGGGACCGATATCCTACCGGGACCGATATTCTGCAGGATCGCCAAACGATCGTTGGGTACGGTCACGACACATACGCAGAGGCTTATACTCACGAATCCGTGTTTGTCGGAGATGTTGTTGGTCAGCTTCAGCTTGTGGAACGAGATGACCTTGCTCATCCACTGTTCTCCGGTGAGCGGCGAGTCCGGGTGGATGTACATGCGCTTCGGCATCTCCGGATCGGCCTTGCCGGACACCATCCAGCGCGAGTTGTGGAACTTGTAGCGGCAGTCGTCCACGGCGACGATGTCGACGAGCATGATGTACTTGGCTCGCTTGTCGAGGCCCGACACTTTGACTTTGAACGGCGGAAACATTCGCCTGCGTAAACACAAGACCGAGAAACGAAATAAAGATCTAAGTAAGTAAGTAAGTAAAGTCACTTATATCGCGGCGCCGAAAACTCGAAAACGCCGCAACATGCAGCGCCGGGTGGTCTTCGAGTCATTGTGAACGCGGGAAAAGATACGTTTTACTACCCTCCATGACCTTTTTACCCATGCGTCGAGCGCAAAGCGTAATGTAACAGTCTGGCGACCGTCCATCTGTCCACCTGTCCAGTCTGCATACTCACCGTGACTCACCAGGGGGCAGCATGCTACGCGGCCAGTGTACATTTCGGACCCACAATAATACATCTCAATGTGAATGAAGTTGTTCAATAAGAAGGACCGACATACTTGTATTTCCCAGCGAGAGTATACCAGAAGCATATTCGCAATTTCTGATATGAGGCCACCCCTTCTAAAATTTAAATGACACAGGCCTATAGTTACTCATAACTGTCCACTGCGTGTGACTTGTTCTGTTCTGTTCTTTAGTCGTCCTCGATCCGAGGGTTGGCCACACCATGGGCTTACCATCTCTAAAGTCAGAAGCGCAGACTTATCACAGTTTTTATTGCTCGGATACTAACCCTGTTCCTAGTTTTTTTTAATATAATATGGTATTTTGTGCATTAACGCCTGTTAGTGCCATTCGGCCTTGGCGTGTTACTCTCGTGTGTTGTTAGGAACGACGTTGTATCAGCATGATACATGTACTGCTGCATGCATACTGAACAGTATACAGTAACAAGAACCTTGAACCAACAGCTAGTATAGTATAAACAACGTAGGCCTATGTACTGAGTACAAGGAGAAAAATCGTGTCAAGCAATGTTACAAGCGACGCTTACACGCAGGGCGCATGAGGCCGAGTTGGAACGATGTGCAGACATAATAGACTATCATGGAAACTAGCGAGCACTCGGTAGAAGGTATACCCCACGCCATAGTGCAATCGGCACAGTATCGTTATCGGCGAGCAGAAGGTGCACACGTGTAACGTATAAATTATACCAGTACAGCCGCAGACAGACGTGCGCCAAGGTTCCGTTCTACGTGAAGCCCGGCAGTCGCAGTGTGGTGGCACTTACGACCAACTGGCATTCCGAATATGTTCCGGGTCGCTTCCGAAATTTGGTCAACACTCCTCTAGTCCCTAATGTACAGCTATTCTCTGAATTTCAGCAAAAATCCATCCGTAACTTTTGAGCTATTCCGCTAACAAACCGAGTTTTGGAATGCAATTCTGTCGGAATAAAACGAAATTAAAACAATCGATACCGCGCGACGCACATACAATGCACAGTAGTTAACAAGACAGTAGTGTTAAACGTTTTGACACTACTGTCTTATTAAAGTGCTTTTTCAATTCACTTATATACTGTGTTCCACACGTGACGACGGCACGACGTTTCTTTTAAAATAATTTCGGTTTTGACTCAAAACCAAAATTATTTTAAAGAAACTTGGAGTGCTGACCGAACACTTCACAGCTGCTTTTTTGCACTTAGCCAGATATGCTACCTGCAGAGAAAATTATGGCCAACTCAAAGAACAGTCCTAAATAACTATATACCGAGTCTGTATCTAATTCAACAATGATTCGGCAAAAAGTAAGTAATCCGTATTTCTATGTTAGTTATTGTTCGATATCAACTGGTTTATACTAGAATATATTATAAAATGTATTGGTAAATGTTTGCAAATTTTGATATGCTTAGTTAAGTTGTTTGCTTTTCTTTCACTTTTTATTGTTTTTGTGTTATTTTTCTTCTGTACCGTTTTGGTGAATAAAGATGAATATTTCGTCAAACTCCTGTCGGACACTAAGGCTTAAAAGACCGAAGTAGTTTGCCCACTTATTTAATAAAATTTAAACATGAGACATTTAGTAAGAGATGTCAGTCGAGTATTGACATTATTTTTAGTTTCACGGCAGGCGTGGCCGAAAATTCTTGGGGGGAAGTTTCGCTGTTGGGGGAAACTCCCCCCCCCCAAAAAAAAAGGTCCCTGGATAAAACACTGGGTATATTATATACCCCAAAGATGTGCACGCTGGTGATTTTGATATTTCGCCTACTGCCTGGACAGTTCGCCTACAGATTGCCCATTACACATATCTGATTTTATTTTATTTTGGTACTCTGGTTGATAAAATGAAGAGCAATCTGTAGGCGAACTGTCCAGGCAGTAGGCGAAATGTCTAGTAGGCGAACTGTCCAATAGGCGAACTGTCCAGTAGGCGAAATGACCAAACAGTAGGCGAAGTGTCCCGTAGGCGAAGTGTCCATCATTCGCACAAACTGTGCTTTAGCACGGTTGTCTTTATACGCCACATTGGCCCTATCGGCACAGAAATATATTGATCCTGCACGTGCTCATCAATCTGAGCGGCTGATTTAAGCGTGTCTATTGCACCTGGAATTGCATTTTCCTTTCCCTCAGAGAACTTTTGTTCACAGTTGAGCCGCTGAGAATTAATGTCATCACTAATTTTTTTTAGAAATTTTAGGTATTAGCTGCAGAAGAACAGTTAATTCGTTGACACATAACACGCTTTACCATCATGAGTCATGACAGCCGCGCAGTGCTTGAAAATACAAGTCGACACTTCTCAAAGTTTTGTAACACGCGCTGGCGCAAAAAAATGGACAGCTGTAAGCATTAGTGATTGTACTTCTGCAAGTAGAAATATAGCTGCAAGAGTTGCGTACAAGTTCCGAATGTAATTCTGTAGTGGCTTACTCATTTACGAATTTAAGCACAATATTGGACAGACACTGCTGAAAATTCATAACTCCAAAAGGCCAAAAACATAGGGTCATAGATACTACTGTGGACTGGGATAAGCCAGGGCTAGTCACGACGTGAGTTAGATGATGTATTGGACATTTGTAGGGGAGCACTGAATTTTTCTGGGCCGGGCCGGGCCGTGTTTTAGACCGGACAGAAAAATGTTGCTCATCGGTTAGCATTTGGCGAAGTGATGGACAAGGTCCTCACGGCCGACTATACAGACACTTCGGTCCCAAGACACTTCGGCACCAAGACATTTCGGCACGGTGGTGCCGAAGTGTCCGACGCACATTTCGGCAACAGTGCCGAAATGTCCGGACATTTCGGACCCGTTTTCATGGCAGGCTACTGTTAACAAAAGTCGAATCACCTGCCCGACTTTGTGATGACCATCTCAGTGCCGAGCTCATGGAATCGTTCCCAGAGTTCGCGCGAGTCCAGCTCCACCTTCGGGTCGTCGGCGGTCGAAGCAGTGTCGTGCGCCGCGCCGTCCGACGCACCGCAGACCCCGCCAGCTCCGAGTCCCGACGTCGCCGACGACGACGGACGGGCTCCCGGGCCTGGACCGCCGGTCCCCGTCGGACCCGGCACTCCGGCCGGTAGCGGAAGTAGCCCGACGCTGGTGTCGGTTGGCGGAGGGTGCTGCGGGTGGAGCGAGTGGTGATGATGGTGGTGGTGGTGGTGGTGATGGGACAGCTTCAGCGGCGACGAACAGAAGCCCGGCGGTGGCGGAAGTCCAGGCGTGCCGGCACCGAGGTACGTCGCGGCGGCTGCGGCCCCCGACGGCGGCGGTGGCGGTCCGTGAGGTCCCCGGCCCGTGCCGGCCAGTATCGAGCTCACGCTGTAGTCGGTCGGAAGCGGCCGTACGGCCATCGACGGAACAAGGAACGGGTTGAACGCCGACATGGACGAGTTGACGGCGACCGATGACGATGACGTCGAAGGCGGCGGCGAGGCGGACGTTCCAGACTGACGACGCTCGAAGATCATCACCTACCGACCTATCACTGGTCCCTCAAATCTAACCACCAACAAATACTGAACTCTCCGACGTCCGCCTGCTTTCTTCCAAGTTCAACTACGCACGGTATTCCACATAGATACTAGATATTAAATCCTCCTACGTTCAACACCGAGGCTGCGACTGAGCCGAACTCACGTGTGGTCAGTCGGTGCTCGCTGATCTACGCGCGTCTAGGGACGGTGTCCGGCCAATCGGCATTCGGCGCCGCGCCACAGACGTCGCCGCGTCCACCAATCACCGATCGCCGGGCGCGGGTGATTGACGGGCCCCGTCTGGCGTCAGGCTGGCGCCGCGGGCCGGCGGGAGTAGGAAGACGGAGGCGCCGGCGCCGATCAGCCGGGGGTCGAACACAATGTTACGCTGTCGTCGCCGGCTCGACTCGCATTAAGCCGTCACCGCAGACCGCCTGCGCGTCGCCAGCAACGTGTGTCGAACGGCTGAGCATGGCGCCGCCGCGACGGCGTAGGTGCTAGACTCAATTGCAGTCCGTTCTCTCTTCCCGCAGCCGTGGCGTCCACGAAACGACGCTTCTGACGTGTTGAGTGGTCAATACAGGAGCACAATTAGCGCCGTACTGGCGTGTATTTGGGCGGTGTGAGCAGTAACGGGAGTGTGTACAGAAGCCGCCAGACTGCATGCCAACACGATTCTGATGCAATTAGCCAGTTATAGTCCTGACATGTTCAATGTTTGACAAGATTTGGGGGTGATAATCCGCAACTGTTTGTCCAACAGTCCAACTGAATGCCACGTAAATTGTCACCGACCACTTTAGTAGTCCAGGACTCCAGGTGTTGCGATCGGTTCGCTGTGTTCGTTGTCTGCATGTGTCCGGGCCATGACTTTGGAACGAAATGACCTTTGACCTCGTTATTTGGTACGGTCGTTCGTCTTGACCATTTTCAGATCGTGTTCAAAGGACAAGGTCGTAGAAGTTCACGGTCACATGAAAAATGTTCCTTTTTGATTGAAAAGTGAAAGTAAAATTGGAAGAAGCCTTCACGGCGCAGGCCGCAATGCGCAGGCCGACTGGACGGCAAAAGAGAGCTGAACTTGAAACTGTAAATAAGTAACGAAGTCGTCAGCGCAACCTGAGATGACAGCTTTTTAGTTTGACACAGACTTGAAGGCTTTACAGAATATCGATGCTATTTCTAGGCTAAAATTTGGACACAACCTTCGATAGAACAGCCTATTTCAGTCATTTGCCACTTGTGTGACAAAACCTGCGTACTTGATATGAGAATTCCGATGGCACTGTTTTAATTATAAATGTATATAATTATTACTCGAAATGGAAAACCCCGGATATGATGGGAACTGATGTTCCATGCTGTGATATAATATTGGAGACATGCGAACGTTGACGAATTATGTTATCATCATAGGAACAGTCGATATGTGTCGAATTTCGTTTTGAACAACTTTATTCACTTTGAGAAGTAGTACAGAATAATACAAACAAAAACGGTTTTGCATAAATAAAGTTAATCTATGTTATTGGTTAGGGGCGAGGGTAAGGTATCACGTTTGGGGGGAGGGGGCTTGAGCCATATACTTCGATATCAAAACTACTGAAAGTCTCCAATATATTATATAGGAACAAAAAGGCTAGCACTTGCAAGAGCACAGTGACCCACCCACGCAGGTAATGTTTTCTTTGTGTTTAGTGACCTTGATATTTGACCTTCTGAGTTTTTCTGACCACAAAATAAATCGTTTTCCAGGACTCATCGTAGAACATGTCTATGTCAAGTTCGGTGATCCTATAGCTGCATCATCTATACAGCCTGAACATTATGTCCTTCCAATGATGTCCTGAAATGTTAGTATAGTTCATACCCTATCGTTGAAATGATAGCAAGGGCTTCCACACACACCAGGACTAGCAGCAGAGAAACTTCTGTCGCGGTGCAAAAGCCGACGAGTTCATGGTTCGCAAGGATAGCGTGAAAGAATGGAGAAAGACAGAATGAATAGGCCTAAATACGCCTTGACGAGATGAAAGGGTTGAGAAAGATTCTGCGGGTTTCGTGGACAGCAAAGAAAACAAACGAGTGGGTTCTTAACAAAGCTGGAGTAAAGAGGAAACTGTTAGACACTGTCAAAGCAAGGAAGCTAGCATACTATGTATGGTCACACCATGAGGAAATTCACTGGAGAAAGAGATAATGCAAGGAGCAATGCCAGGTGCACGCAGGCAAGGAAGACCACGCACGGCATGGATGGACAACAGCGCAGTGTGACGTACGTAGGACTATGATTTTCTGCGCTATATAAATATTCTTACTTACTTACTTAAGTGGACAGGACTCCCGTGGAAGAGTCAATATCAGAATGACAGAGGACAGAGATAAATGAAGAAAGTACGTCCATGGTATGTAGCCAAGCTTCGGATCGAGGACGGCTAAAGAATAGAACAGAAGGATGGCGTGAGAAGTCATCAGTAGAGCAGCAGCTGCAGCCGTGACGTCTGATGACGCGCGGGAGATGATAATGGGTTCGCGGCGACATCAGACGAGGTAGTGGTTACGGTCGTCAACGCCGGCAGTCATATCGATCTCGCGTCCGGCGTTGACGAGCTGTCGACGGCGCAGTGAGGCGCGGTGCCAGATCAGGCCGTACGTACGACTACCGGGCCGGACCTCCGGGCCGGACTACGCGCCAACGGCGAAACGTTCGGTCCGGCGCCTGGGGAGGCGATCTCTTTCGTTGACGGCTCGGATGTCTGCGTAACTGCCGACTGCATGGGCGACGTCGTATCGTTCCTAACGAGTGCGTCGACGTCGCTTCACGGACCTGCGTCACTGGCTAGAGTCATTAGCTTATTTACTTATTTAGTGTTCGATACTAATTTAATATACGTGGCGCGGTGTCGCAACGGTTAGAGCGTTGGACTTGCGATCGACAGGTTGTGGGTTCAAATCCTACTCGGGGCAAAACTGCGTAACAACCTTGGGCAAGTTGTTCACACCTATGTGCTCTGTCACCAAGCAGTATAACTTGGTACCGGCCAAGGGGCGGTGTTGCTTTGCGGCAGGGAAGGTAACCGCAGGCCTGGTGGAAAGTAACGGCAGCCTACCGCCGGGTGGATGACTTATAGTCACCTGCGGGCTGACTGCATGTACACCGGGATCAGCTCCGGGCCAAACGCTCGGTAACGAGTATGGGAAGCCTCTACCTTTTACTAATTTAATAGTTGAAACTATAAATAGCATTTAAATAAACGGAATCTAGTATTTCACTAGCAGCCTTTTTCAAGACATTATAGACAAGTGCATGTATACTGCCAGCCCGTGCCTGAGTCTGTCTACGAGGAAAGAAAAACTTTTTGTATAAACATATTAATTAAATATAATATTATTAGTAGAATATTTGTCACTAAGGCCACTGAAGAGTGTGCCAGCTTGTTTAACAGCAGCCATGTGTGTGTGTTGTAAATTAGTTAAGGCCTAGTTATTTTTTCTATTTTTATTGTTTCTTTGCTGCCATTATATGGTGAATAAAGATTATCAAATAGCAGGTTGTCTGTGGATTTAAGTACTCTTTGACAGTAGCGTATTTAGAGGGATGACAGTAGGCTATGCAGGGCATTTCCTTTAAAAGTCAAAACAGTTTTCTCAATCCTATGATTTCTGATTTTATGCATAGAGTCAGCCTCTTTTATTATGAAAATCAACAGAAAAAGCTGCAGAAAAAAGTACTTCGTTTAAAGTTAATAAATAATAAATTTCTGTATAGTGTCTTTTTTCGCTCGCTATATATACGCTTGGTCGATTACGGTCTCAATCAAAACTCAATTCCTGCTGTCATTCCCCTCTGCTGAATCCCGCCACTGCGGTTTAAGTGGCTGTCACTACTCGCGGACTCTGAATATGGTTTTTACCTCCGCCACTTTTGGCGGGGATTATGTATTCAGCCCCTTTTGTTAGGGGTGAGGTTAGTAACAGTCCAATAGTCGATTGATGTAATACGCCAAAGTGAATTGGAAGGAACGCGTCGCCAGGGTATTCTGTAATCGATCTTTGTCTGTGAACGGGACGGAAATGTGTTTGATCGTGTCTGCAATTCAACGTGGAGTACGTCCATTCGGGTATTCACTGATTTAAACTCGCTAGATTTTTCATGAAACTATTTCGAACCACCAATATCGATATTGTAAAAACATGCCAGTCGCAGTTTTCGTTTGACCTGAGAAACGTGTGAAGAAGTTCAATAAAGGTTTGGCTGAGTCTACACCTTCGTAGCACAGTTATAGCTCAGGGGCCCGATTTACAAAATACCTTACGACAAACTTAGGAAAACTTAGGATAAAGTGTCACTTAGGAAAATTTAAGATAAACTTAGGATGAACTTACACAAAACTTAAGATCAACTTAATAAGGAGATTGCAATTTGTGAAAAATAACTTAACATTTATTCACAGAATTGTCTGCACATATATAGGAAGAACTTAGTAAGTTAAAAAATTGCTTTAGTAAATTACATGTAAAAAATCTATGAAAATCTTAACTTTATAACTTAAGATAAACTTAAGATAAACTTAGGGAAAGCTTATGATAAACTTAGGATTTTTCCTAAGATTTTTTGTAAATCGTCCCCCTGATTGATATAGCCTATTGTGTAATTTAACATGTGTGTGTATTCTATTGAAAGTGTTGGTGTTTGCATGTAATGATGTAGTCAAGCTCTAGTTAAGTTTTTCTCTCTTTATTATTATTCTGTTCTGTCTCTCTCTCTCTTTTTTTCATCTATTTTTTTGCTGCTGTATTGTTCTACGGCGAATAAAGTTGAATATATATTTTGTTTGTATTTTTATTTAGTCATCAAACTACCATATTTTCATGGTAAAATAAAGGTTTTTCAATTCGAAATGATAACATCGTGAGGCGCCTGCATTTCAGTTGGTTGAGTGACGCCGCGCGCTGCACGCCGGTGTCCGACTTCCAGGATGATTGACAGGAGAGAACCGACAGTGACGGAGTAGGTGGTCGATGACGTCTCCTCCTCGGACACGACGGCGGCGACTTGTCGTCGTCGCCGGGCTTCACAATGGCCGCTTCGGCCGCAGCGGAACGATCAGATTTCATCGGCGCCGTCGCTGGCGTGACGGGGCCGTGTAAGCAGTTCAATGGAGTGAGCCGAGCGCCATTAGCATCAGCAGATGGCCGCACCATGCCGCGATCTTCGGGCGGCTCCGTATATAGCTCGTCGATAGCGATCAGCGACGACGCGTCGGTATCAGGCGTCTGCCCGAGCAAAAATGATACAAATATTAATAATAATAATAATAATAATAATAATACCAAGACAATTTCTAACGCGCCGTAACATAGACTAGATAAATAAAGTTTTTACATGGATGTTCAGACTTGTTCAGGTAAGGAGAGTCCATGACCACGGGAACGGAGGTTGTAGCCAGTTTGTTTGGGCGGAAGAAGGAGTTGACACAGGACATGTTGAGGGTTGTGTATAGGGTGGATCTGAAAAGAGTTTCATCATTATCTTGCAGTAATTCTTCGAGGGAGGGAAAAATTTTCGGGAAGGTAGACATAGCGTTTGTGTGTTATACCGATGCCGACGTGAGTGCTGGCTTCTTCTAGTGTTATTATGATTTTCATGCTAGCACTAAGCAGTGAATAAAGATTCATTACAAGGCAGTCGTAGATATCAGACTTCGCCCGCGCTGTCCAATCCCGCCGCCCCCTTCGCGGCCGATAGGCCGAATCGCGTGCGCCCGAACATTTTCAGAATACTATTTGCGCCTGCCTGGCATACTGAATGATCCCTTCTGCTGCATGACATTATTGGCGATTGAATGATCCCTTTTGCAGCGAACTCGGCAGCGATGCTACAGCGACCGCTGCATCGAAGATTTCCAATGCTTTTGAATGGCCCGGACAACCCCAGAAAATTGCCTCTTCGGCCCTTCGCCTTGGAGGATCTGCACCCATATCTAATACATGGTTCCTTGGGCCCACCCGAGTCTACTTCCAAAACGGCATGTTGATCGGTTAAGCCTTTTTGGCACAGCTCACCATAGTGTTCCATTACTTTACAATGGACCGCAACGTCCCCCAAAAATGTCTATTTCCCTTGGGGATCCGGTCTTCCATCTAACACGTGGTACCTCGGGCCCAGCCGAGTCATCATGCCAAACGGCATCTCGATCGGCTCAGTCGTCTTTGTATGAGTCCCAAATGCTATGATGTACTATGCATTGTCAATGGGGAATAACCCCCCAAAATTGCCCTTTTACCTTGGGTTGCGTCACACCGCCGGAGGAGGACCGAGGCACGGCGATAGGCCACATGCACAAAAATCGGTAAATATCGCGCGTGTGGTTCTGGAGATATCCTCGCGAACAGACAAACACTCAGACAGACAGACACACACACAGACGTGCTCATCACAATACTTCGTTAACGCTCCCGCGGGCGAAATACTAAACACTCATTGACACTTGATGTGGTAAATAAAGTCGATTGAAAACGTGTAGCTGTCGATATTTAGTGTGCGTTTAACTACTTCGTGCACGGTTCTGTCACGTTCAACCGTATAAGTGATGCACGAAACGTATAACCAGGGGTATCGACGCGCAGTAACGGACAATAGATATCGTTAAGGCGAGTTGATTGGCCGTTTTGTTACTGCAGCTCGCAGACAGTCTAACCAGTGATTAAATCCAAAAAAACGTCGCAAAACGCTGTAGCCTGCAAGAACATCACGGACAGCATAATTGTCAACGAATTATAAGTTAAATATCTTGCATCTTCGCAAATATTCGTATAGTTGTTAATGCCTCCGCAAAGCCGAGATTTGTTCCGGTTTTCTTTTTCTTTGTCGCTTTGTTTCTATTAGTATTTTGACATTATTACTTTGGTACTTTAGTGGTCCAGATACAGCAATCGGACAGATGTGTGTTTCTATATCACCGGATAATATATTTATTTTTATTCACCATCATGGCAGCGAAAAGTACATAAAAACTACAAAAAAACTGCAAATAACAATGTTCGAACTGAACGACCTCTGTTTTGGGTATCTAGCTTGCTGGTTCATCTTGACAGTGTCTAGATCAATTTTAAATGTCAAAGTTATACGTCAGAGTTCAGGGTCACTGGAGAAAAATGTTACTAAAGTGGTCGGTGCGACATCGAGTGAGGGCTTTGTAGTTACTCAAAAAGTCTTCGATTTATGTATTTGTTATGCTACCATATTTTTATGGTAAAATAATGGTATTTAATAAACTAAATAAATAGGGGATAGCGAACAGCGGTAACGCTCTGTTGCTAGGAAGGTAAACGTGGGCATGGCAGAAAGAAGTGGCAGCCTATATACTGCAGGGTTTATGAATAACGTCACCTGCCGGCGGTCTGTCTACTAAACCGAAGATCAACACATGCCCTACGGTCATTGAGAGTCTGTTCCCCTTTTTATATTGTTTGATCGCATCTGCAGGATGACGTCATTAAACATATCTGGACAGTGGACATGCGTGTAATGTAAAGTAACTAAAAGTAAACAGTGTATAGCAGTTAACATCAACTTCGCTTATACCGCTACGGGAATATCACATGCCATATGGGATCAGACAGTGTTACCTGCCACCCGGCAAAGGTGTGAATCCCGCCTTTACCCCCAGCCGCAGCAGGTACTCGATTTAGCGACCCCGGAGGGATGCAAGGCTGAGCTGACCTACGTTACGTGAAAGCGGACCGGCTGGGATTTGAACCCGCGCGCGACCTGTCAAACGCAAGTCCAACGCCCTACCTCAGCGCCAACACGCAATGTGTCGCATAGAAGCCAGAATGCAAATTTCATCTCAAAGTACGAGTTCTGTGAGTGCATTCTAGTTTGCCGTCATAAGTGCAGGTGCTCGACAACTGCAGATGAGAGTGAAGGTGACGTCATGCTGCTACTGCCGCTGCTACGGCGTATCGCGTCATTCAGTTGCTGGGCGTCCCATCATGCATCGCGGCGCGCCGTGCGTGCATGCTCGACGCCGAAATCGGTGGCGTCTAAATCGGTGCCAACAGCAACCGCAGTGCGTCATTAATGCAATTGAGTCGCCACGCAGTGCAGGTGCC
>Ga0209780_1001977_pt1 | contig 14154 bp, 13 predicted proteins | sample WorMetexBAHAMAS2_FD_187384 | JGI IMG/M metagenome (GOLD analysis project Ga0209780, IMG submission 187384) | Marine gutless worms symbiont microbial communities from Max Planck institute for Marine Microbiology, Germany - Inanidrilus exumae... | ecosystem: Host-associated > Annelida > Digestive... | reverse complement strand
CTAACCTCTGCACCGAGCGACCATTGGCAGGCCCTACAAAAGCATGCTGTATGCCAGAGACAGTATAAAAGATGCAGTGACATACGCGTTTATGGCATCATTGGGTGCATATCTGTAGTTTTTATCATGTATGATTTGATGTGTGTTGTATGCTTTTTTGTACTTTGCTGTGCTGCCTTAGTATCATAATAATAAATAGTAATTATTTTGCAGCCATTAACATTACCTTACAATACAACTCCTGCTTAGTGTGAGATTGAAATTATGAAACTGCTTCAAAATAATTCTCAGAAGAATTTTTAAAACAGATTTGCCATCCTGAAAACTGTCTCCATCACCTCCTCCCACCTGAAAGTGATCCTTCCCTTTCTATCAGACTGTGGCATTCTGCTGTTGATCCCATTCCCCATGTCAGAACAAAATGGTACTGCTCATTCATTCATTCATTATGCTTTGAGAAATTGTTACTGAGGATTGTACCATGTTTGTATGTGCATTGTTTATTTTATGACTAAAATGTGTGGATACTGTGTATTAGCTGCTGCTTCTGTTATTTATAACTGTTTGCCATTTTACTTATTTGCATTTTTATGTCATTTGAGTCTGTATGTAATGAATCAAGCCTTAATGGCTACAACAAACCAATAAAATTTACTTATTTACTTAACCGATAACGTTAATTAGAAAAATTTTTATATGTAAAAAACATTGAAAAATCAACTGTTTTTATGTTTTCGCTACCTGCCAGTGTCAGTGAATGCGTTCAGGCTGTCCATCTGCCGCGTTTGTCCATTACTTCGTTCATTTGTTTGTTCGTTCATACTGACATTGTTATCACCGTGATATTTCATGAACAGCTTGAACATTCTCGATATTCAGTAGCCCCTACTTATGACCTGATTAGATTCTGGAAGTCAAAGGTCAAGTTCTCAGCAGGGCATTGAGGTGGCGATGGCATCCATCTCAAAGTCTATCTTTTAGTTATCTGTTGTCAGTATGTTGGAAGGCCAGCATATAGGGACCATTGCCTTTTTCATCTGGAGTCTGCTGGTGTTTAAAGAGAGGATGAGGCCAGTGGGGTCTGTGCTTTGAGTTTTCTTTGGTTTTTTTACACTGTTAGTTGGTGACTGGAAAGGCATTCAGCTCATAAAAACCTCAGCCAGGGATCCCAAACGTTCCCTTCCGGACCAAGCCGAGGGGGAAACAGCTGACCCAAGTCCATCTGGAAAATGAAGATGATGGTGGTTTAATTTGCCAGTTGTGTTGTTGCATAGATGTAATGAATATACAAAGCGTGACCTCGTTGATGTTGAAGACAGGACATCTGTATAGCGCCTTTTTGTGAGAACTCACCTCTAAAGCAATCAGAATGCCACCCTCACGGACTTAATGAGCCATCCTGCCTTTACTTCCCAGCCGCAGTGCATCACCACACTTTGGCCAGTACTTATTTCCCGTCCCACAGAGGGTAGGTGACTAAGTTTGCCTGTCTGTGTTTTTCACCCAGTGTTGTCTGCTATGAATTTCATGTCGTTTATCACTTTTGCTTGGACCAAGCTTATTTAGCATTAATCAGCATGAACAGTAGATATATTTGCTGTAGGGTGAGATGATCGATAGGATAGAACATAATGTGGAGAAGGCGGTAGACTATGTGGAAACAGCTGCAGCAGACACAAAGAAGGCAATGAAATACCAGAGTGCTGCTAGAAAGGTATGACACCATGATGGACCTATATTTAGGCTTTTTACCACTTCTGTTAACGTACAGACAAACTGTAGACCAGTCAAATACTAATTGAATGGAATGCTGCAGTCTGGTTTATTGATTTTCTTTGAAATTTGTTCACGGTATGGATCAATTAAATATTCTCTGTTAGCGAGGGCATGTGGCCTGTTAAAATCCAACACCATTTTCCCTCCAAAGCTTCTCTTTTGGGGGACGTGGTCCATCCTAGAATAATTCCAAAAAAGAAGGTTGCTTTCTCACAAACTGTAAGTAGTTGTTTATCTGCCAGTTTGTTCTGCCATCTTGATTTGATGTTCGTTTTTACTACACAACACTGATAGCATGATATATGCTGTGCTCTTATGTCCATCCGTCTGTCCATCTGTCAAAAGCCGGTATCGTACTAATATGGATAAATACAGGATCACGGGAAAATGCCATACAATAGCCACGGACTCTAGTTTTCTGGTGCCAAAAATCTCAGCGAAATTCCGATGGGGTTACCCCCAACAGGGGTGCCAAATACCAGTGGGGTGGGTTAAAATGGTGATTTTTGACTAGTATTTTACTATATCTCAGAAACGGTGCAAGAAAGTTAGAGTTACCATGAAAGGCTAATAGGAAAGCGTCGTGAGGACCGATCACAGGTTGTTGCCGTTCCTGGTTTAGGCGACGAAGATATGCCAGCAAAGACGTGTTGCTAACGTTAGCAGAGCCACTGAACGGGCAGCCAGTGTAACATCCTCAACAACGGGCTGGCGTGGGATCGTCTTGGCACCTGGAGAATTATCCGAGCTGCATTGTTCTGCACACGCTGTAACGTTTTGATGCTACAGTTTGGGAGCGCCATGCAGCACAGCATTGCAATAGTCAATCCTGGACAGGATCAGACTACACGCCAGCATCTGTGCCATTTCTGTAGTCAGCAGGTGCCAGATGGCCTCTGCATGGTAACTGCATGATTGCTCCGCTGCCGAGATGGGCTTGTGAAACGTCAGCTGCCGATCAGTGACGACTCCCAGCACTAATCACTTCGGCTACTGGCAGGTCAACTCCTGCCACGGACACTGATGACATTGATGACATAACTGCATGCAGCTGACTTGTCGTCCCGACGATGACAGCTTCGGACTTGTCCAGGTTGAGCTGTAGGCCGTTCTGCAGGTTCGTCCCTGTCTGACGTCAGTGGTACACTCGGTGATAATGGACAGCCCGTCTGGTGTGTTGTTGGCACGCATGGTGAGATGAAGCTGTGTGTCGTCGGCATATTGATGATACCGTACACCGTGGTGAGCGATGACGACAGCAATCGGGCTGCAGTAAACTGCACACAACAGTGTCAACAGAGGCCTGAGCACAGACCCTTATGGGACACCCACGTTGACTCCAGTTGCATGCGTTTGGTGCTGGCCCATCTTAGATCAAACAGAGGCTCTCAGTTAATTTTACTTTAGCTGTTTACAAGGCAAGAAATATCTGTTAAGCCTATTTAGGTTTGGTGCAACGTAATTATTTATTTGTGAACTGATTATTTAAAATTAAAACATGCAGACAGACAGGAAGCTAAGCTGATATGAAGCTGATACGAACTTAGGTCTGCTATAAAACGTACATGGCACTAGGCTTAATATTCTCACAAACCTTATACAAATTTAACTGACATGACATACATAAACTTCGGCACCATTTTTATTGTGTGTTAGGTTAGCACTTAGCATTCACACCATAATCATTCATTTTTTGTAAGCATTGGCAAGTCGCTGCAAAACTGGAAGGCTAGCAAAACATCCAATTTTTATGTCAACTCTGAGTCGACCTAATGAAGTGGTTCTCAAATGTCCATCCGTCCATCCACAAAAAGTTTCTTCGATTTCAGTGAAATTTGGTATGTAGGTAGAGGTCAATGAGTGATGCATGACGATGTGCACTATGACCCAATCCAAGGTCAAGGTCACGAGACCTTGAAAGTCGGAAATTCGGCCTATTTCAAAGGTTATCTCCTCCCCCATTTACAATGGGGGCTAGCAAATGACCATGCATTCTTTAATTAGGGCACAATACCTAAAGCTTTTCGGGGCCGGATTTTTTTATATTTGGCCTAGTATTTGTGTGATGTGACTTGGAAGTTGGCAGAAACGTCACTTGTGAGGAGTCGACCATCAGTCCCATACAGGGCTAATTTATTTAAAGTTGAAAGCTGAAATCATCAGTCTAAGACTGAAGTCTAAGCCATTGGACTTAACAATGAGGACTTAAGCATTCGTTCATATCAGCCTTTTGTCTTAGACAAAAGTATTAGCAAAACGACCTCACTCATCAACACGTTATAGTTAGGCTTAATATATTTTTTATACATTTGATGGAGATGGTGTAGGCAACATCATTAAAGAGATCTCTGGCATTTTCTTCCTAACCTGATTGTGCTGGATGCCGCTACCAGGCTCATGCAGACAGTAAAATTGCTGCAAAAATCATCCAGTTCTTAACTACGGGTGCCGGCTGATACAGGCTGAGCTGTATAATTGCCATAAAACAGTTATTGTTGTTGTTGTTGTTATCGATTCAGTTTTGTCACGTATTTAGTAGTTGTTTGCAGTCTCGTCAGACTGTTTGTGTCTGTGTCAGACTTAATGAGCAGCCTTTATACTAATGCTTGTGTGTTGATGTTGCAGAAAAAGATCATGATACTCATCTGCATAGCTATCCTTATTGCCATCATTGTTGTTCCATTGCTCTTCTTCTTTACCTAAGTTTCATTGTTCCAATGTCTGGTTCAGCACTGCCCAGCACATGACCTTCAGCCACGTTCCTTTTCATGACATTTTTTGCTGTTAAACTATTGCCCCGTGTCGTCAGCTGTACTGGAGTAGGTATTAACAGCTTGATGTTCTGCAGTAACTATTTGGTTCTAACATTTTGGTTGATATAACAACAAAGTCACAAGAATAAAGGTTCAAAGTGTTGCTAGTACTGATCACATCCCCTTAGCCCATACTAAATATAATTAGACGGCTGCATATGGCTGCTGGCGTTTTTGCTTGGATGTTGGATGGGTATAGAGTAGAGAGTGGCAGAATGTTATATCCGTTTGTTTTGAACAAACGATGCGAACGGCACAGAAGGAGAACTTTATAACTGAGATTAGTTTTCTCCATTCCGAACGTTGTATGATATACCGGAGCTGAGGCGCGTGTCGTCAGCCACCGAACATTAGCTCGATCGTCATTTGATGCTCAGTATGCACGTAATATAATAATGAATGTGATGTCGTATAGTGAGTCAACGCACCGCTGTTGTACGTTTTGTTTTACATTCTTCTGCCGATCGCTTGCTTGTTTCTGTCGTTTGCTGATTTGTTTCCATTTCCGGGTTTGATCTAGTTAACAAGTTGGCGGCTCCAACCATTTGGCAAATAATAAGCATTATTTAGCGTTTTGGAGTTCTTAAAAATTAGCCTGACTGAGGCCACACATTTCACAGAAGAATGGCAACATTGTAAAATGAGACTGATTTTAACTTGTCATAGATAGTCATTGTTTTGTATAGCCTGGGTTATGGATAGAAAAGTGCATATATTTATCCATCAGTGGAAACACAACTTTGTCATTAAGAAAGCTGAAACCTTTCCACTTAGTGCTGGCCAAGACCTGAGAATCTAAGGCTATGTATTTAAAGCCCAGACTACAGTGAAATATTTGTCGGTGCCTTGAGAACACACCGCTGCTGGCTTGCTGAGTGCATATCTGTTTGGCCAACCATGTCTTTTTAAAGATTTGGTATCCGAAAGAATTTTTATTGAACATTTTGGCACAAAAATCTGGCTTCTAGTGGCTAGTTTCTGTAGTAATTGGGCGGTTCACATTGTGTGTCGCTGTTATCTGATTCTGTTGTTACTATGATCACACTTGTTCTCACTGTTATCTCGTTGCCATGTGTCGTAGGTCTACGAGTTTTTCCTAGTGCACAGCTCACAGTTCATTTCAGCTGTGTTTTGTCATGTCTGTCTATGACAGTGAAGAGACTCTGACCTTCTGACAAAGTTGGTCTTGTATTGCTTTCTGTCGAGAAAGCAATATGTTGTTTGCTTGTTATTTGCTGTCAGTCGTGTATGATATTTTGCGTACTTACTCGTTGCGAGCAGATGGCATCAGGTTGTTGGGAAAATTGAAGCGACGAGTGATATCTTGTCTCGGCACCAATCATATCATTATTGCGAGTCTGTCTATGTGTTAACTGGGTTTTCATTGTTCTCCTGCACAGAAGCAAAGGACTGCCCATTTGGTATTACCATACCCTTTCACGCACGACTGCTACTCCAGTGCACTGAATGAATCACCTCGAATGCTAGTAGCTTTATTCTGCTTATTTAGATAATGAGTCTCACGACCCTGGATGATGTTGTTGATAAGAACACATTATTAACTTAAGAACAGAGATGTGATTAATTTTACATTAGTGACATAATCAATAAGGCAATCGGGGTAGCAGATTTTGCCCCTGGTGCCACTATATTATATTATGTGAAAACATGATGTCTTCCACAAAACCGGAAGTACATAATGTATTGCATTGTCGTCAGAAGAGAACCAAGCGGCGGCAACGTACAGAAAGTTTTGTGAAGTTTGGACATGTGGTTATTGAGATATGGGAATGGACAGACATACAGACACGCTGATCGCAATACTTTGCGATCAGCGAAAATCGTTGTTTGCGATCAGCGAAAATCGTTGAATAAATCGTTGAACATATAATTTTTAATGTTCTGTATAATTAACATAAAATAAGAATTAAAAATAAGAATTCTTTTATTCCACTGTGATAGCTGTGGCTTGTGGGCATAATCACAAGTGTAAGTGCAAACAATGCCATTTCTATTTTATAGACTTTTTGTTACCTGAATGCTGTCATTCCAAATTTAAGTAGTATCCTATTATAAGAATATAAAAAGGCTCATGATACAGAGTTTGCATAATATTGGCAGTTATATGAGCAATTTACCAAAGTCCCTTATCAGCTACCACTGTTGTGCTGATAAACTTATTTTGACGTTTTCTTCTCATTTTCTTGCCCATGCTGCTTAATTTTAATACTTTTTTCTGCATAGGGTGTTTCATGTGGAGATAAAAGTCACTTAAAATGTAGACAAATTTTCATAATGCCAGGAAATCCAATGAGAGTGGCATTATCGTTGTTAGCTGATGACAGTAATAAAGGCTATAACTCGTACCGAGCTTTGGGCCTTGAGCTAATGACGGTGTACAGGCAGTCGGCCCGCAGGTGACTATAAGTCATCCACCCAGCAGTAGGCTGCCATTACTTTTCGCCAGGCCTGCAGTTACCTTCCCATCTGCAGAGCATCACCGCCCTTTGGCCGGTACCAAGTTATACTGCTTGGTGACAGAGGCACGTAGGTGTGAACAACTTGCCAAAGGTTGTTATGCAGCTTTTGCCCCAAGTAGGATTTGAACCCACGACCTATTGATCGCAAGTCCAGTGCTCTACCCATTGCGCAACCGCGCCAACCGGATGACAGTAATACCATATTTTTATTGTCTTGCTTCTCACCTAACATGTATTGAAACACATTATAGTCAAATGTAATGCACCAGTGTGGCTTTTGCCAGTTGTGGGCTGATGTTGTTTTGTTCCTGTTCCAAATTCTGATTCCAGCATTTGTACGAAAACAGTTTGTTTATCGGAATGTGTACTGTACTTCTATGACATACTCATTGCTTAGTAACATGCTACTCAGTGATGATAGGTGTTCCATTTGTTGTTGCTGGAACCACAGTTGCATGCATGTTATCATTTTTTTTCACATTTGTTAATAAGTGATGTGTTAGGTAGTTGTATTATTATTAGTTGGTTACGATACGATATGACAAGATACGGTAGATTAACGTGCGCTCAAAATCTGACGAGATTGCCAGCCTAATCTAGAAATGAAAAAAAATAAGGAAAAACTATAAACAAAACCGAGTAGCTCAGAAGAAACTGTCCTGGCAGTAGTCCGTGGAGGCAGTTTGGGAGGTAGGTAAACAAGTAGGTTTAAAGCCGAGAGTGAAAACGAGAGGGAGTTATGGATGTGCAGAGTGATGAATCAGAAAAGGAAGAAGTGACGGGTTGTAATATATCTGTTGTTTGTCTGAGCGTGCGTGACTGTGGCATCACAGAAGCAATTACGTTTGTTAATTTGTTGTCTGTTAATTGTCATGATTGATTCATATGTTTTGTCATTCATGCAATTTTAATCCAAATCTAAGAATTGTAAATGACGTTGGAATAAAGTCGCACACATGTTAATGTGAACTCTCGTTTGCTGGAAACTAGAAATTTTTCTACATTATTAAAAAGTAATTTTACATTGTTTGCTTGCATAGTCTACTGTTTACTTAGACATAGGTCTTTACATTTTTCTTGTGCTGTTGTGTTTACTGTTATGTTGACTAGCATTCCATTGGCAAAATGTTACATACGCTTATGTTGTCTGTCAGTTTGCTCACCTTGGAAAACATTTAGAACTTGTGATGTGATAAAGCAGAGATACACTTCTGAAATACCAATACTCGTTACCGAGCATTGGGCCTGGAGCTGATCCCGGTGTACAGACAGCCCGCAGGTGACCATAAGTCGTCCACCCGGCGGTAGGCTGCTGTTATTTTCCGCCAGGCCTGCAGTTACCTTCCCAGCCGCAGAGCATCACCGTCTCTTGGCTGGTACCAAGTTATACTGCTTGGTGACAGAGGCACATAGGTGTGAACAACTTGCCGAAGGTTGTTATGCAGCTTTGCCCCGAGTAGAATTTGAATCCACGACCTGTTGGTTGCAAGTCCAATGCTGTACCCGTTGCGCCACCATACTTAAACTGTAGCGTGATAGAACGTGTTATATTCCATTTACCGATAACAGATTTTGCAAACCAGTTTTCTAGTGTGTGAGTCAGTAGATTGGATGTGTAAGCAGAAACATCATACGTGTTTCACTGCACGTATTCACTTAATTAGCCATTCGCGATTTTGTCCATATCGTCTCTAGAATAATCCATACTTTGTGGTTTTCACGAATTTTTCTCATCGTAGTAAAAACTTTTTGAGTGTATGTTCTTATTCGTGCTTTAGTCTGTACAGCCTACAATGGCTGTTCATCAGACGATAGTTGCTGTGTTAGATTATTTCCGTGTGTAAAATATTTTTGCGAATGTGCAAGTTCGCTGCTGCTTTTTCAGCACGGGACAACCGTCGCTGTTAGTTTGTTATGTTAGTCACAGAACTAACTTGCCGCTGCAGGTCTTGTGACGGTTTTAACGCATGTAGGTGCAGTTGAACGCATACGTAGATATTTTTGTGAGTGGGCCAGTCTGTCTTGGTTGCAATCACACGTCGGTCGGTCTATATTTGTTGTACTTAGCTGGTCACTGATAGTTTTTCATTTGGCTGCTGATGCTGCAGCTGCATGCCAGGCACGTGGTTGAAGTTCCGTTACACACTGTGGCGTACTTCGCAATGATCTTTGTTCCATTTCATACCAGTTCTTTTGGTTTTGGATGTCTTGCATTATCAGTTGCCATTTGATGCTGAATACAGGCTTGGTGGTTAGAAGGTGGAGATTTTTAACATTGTCTTCATCTTGTTTGTGGAAATATCATACATTGTGAGAAATCTGTACATATGTCATCGTTATACAGTAATCTGATGTGAATTTGTTTAAATACCTTCCTTTGTGTGTCATCATGTTGCACGCCTGATTTTACCTTTCCTTACCTTTTTGGTAGGCACTTAGTGCTAGGCAGTGTTAGTTTTATTCAGAGCACATCCTCGGTGTGGTGGCATTGCGCTGCACAGTGCTGTTTTTTCTGTTTTTATCTAAGTCAGCCAAGGGTCTTCAGTGTTCTCCAATCTACAATGGAGACTGGTGCCATGGTATTTTTTTACACACCGGATACCATTACCAATACCCATCTGACAACAGGGCACCACTGAACTACCCCCTCCCCTCCAGTAGACAGCATCTGAGCTCTGTTGCTTGTCTGGAGGATAAGAGGGAACTGCTCTGTGCTTTGTTGTATACGACAGTTGTGCACAATAATACGCACACACGTGAGCTGTTCTCACATTTTTACATGTTAGGTTTAAATTTCTATTTGTGTGTTTATTTAGGTTTTGTCTTTTATGTGTTCTTTTATGTTAGCTTAGGTCATTTTGTTCTTTATCGCTTGCTTTTGTTGTGTTGGATTTAGTTCCTTCAGTACTTAGCCAAGAGATTGACTGGGAAGAACGTCTCCGAAATGACCTATTTTGTGTCGAGTTGGACGTAAAACCTCAACTCAGTCAATCAACCACTGAAATACTACTGCTACTTTTTAGCGCCTCTGATCTAATGGCACTATACAAATCTGTTTATTATTACTATTACTACTACCACGACTGGGACTTTGTTTTTTTTGTTTAACTGGCACACTTTTCTGAAACTAAGTTAGCTAAGACCGGGTCTCTGGAAGGTTTCACAGATGGGGAAGTTTGATATGTTTATTTTAGAGCAAAACTGTTGTGAGCATGCTGTCGCCAGTCAATCAGCATCAGAACACTGAGCACATTATATTATTGTGTTATGATGAGTATATAGGACTATGCCTTGTTCTAGGCAAGTCTTTATTGTTGATGACTGAGCTTACGACATAGTGTGTACTACACTAGGACTTTTATCTTCTTATGTTGTGTATTCTCTCTCTTAGTTTGGCAGCTGATTCTTGTACATTTCTTATATTACAGTTTCTGAATAAAATCAGTAGACTTTACGCTGTTGTGCTGGATATACCAGAGTGATCGTAATTATGTCATGTTTGGCGTGAGTGATGCATTGGATCACTGTCAGTGTACGGTTCTCCAAATATGCCAGTAACAAAAAAACGTGCAACATCGGAAAGCTGTTAAATGGCGGCGAGTGTACGTTTTATTCTTGTGTGCTGTGTAGCTTTTGTTGTATGCCAAGTGCATGCATGCATGCATCGATCTTTTGCACTGATTAATCACCTATTTTGTTGTTTGATTGATTGGTTGAAAGCATTATTGCCAGGACATTCCAAATAACTGCCGTGTGATAGTACGATTCATTGTCAGTTAGGTCTATAGCTCTTCTTAAAATGCAGCGATATTGATAATTTTGTGCAGATCCCTGTGATGATGATGGTGGTGGTGATGGTGATTATGATGACTTCAGAAGTGGTCACTATTACCTTTTTAATTTCTATGCAATGTTTGTTTTGTATGTGCATGTTAATGTTAGTCTTTTGGCTGTGTGTCTGTGTAACTGCACACGCAGACGTTGATAAATTGACTCCACATCAACATAAAGTGATTCCATTGCATATCAGTCAGGTTCTGTAATGAATTCTGGTTTTTGCTTATTCTGTTGTGTTGTGCACGATAGCATCAGAAGAAAATCATGTCAGTATTAAGCTTTGTTTACATCGCTGCGACAGAACTGAGCTGGAGCTACTAGGTCTATTTTTATGCAGTTATTTTTGCTTTTCACTGACAGCAGAAAATGAGAAAATGGAATATGAACACCCGTTTTCCGTTTTCTTTTCTAAATTAAAAAATAAAAAGTGAAATGCGAAAAAATCACTGGTTTTTACGGGGCGACGCTATACCTGCTCGGTATATGCTGTCGTCATGTGCCCGTCTGTCTGTCTGTCTGTCACAAGCCGGCACTGTACCAACATGGCTAAATGCAGGATCACACAAACAACGCCATATGATAGCCCAGGGACTCTATGGTTTTCTGACGCCAAAGATCTCGGCGAAATTCCGATGGGGTTACTCCCAACGGGTGCACCAAATAGAGGTGGGGTAGGTTCATATCAACAGTTTTCAACCAATATCTCGCTATATCTCAAAAACTGTGCAAGATAGAGACATAGTTACTGTGAAATGCTAATAGGAACTCCTATGTCCTCTATCGATTGGTGCTGTTTCCAGTGACCTTGAGTGACCCTAACTACCCCAAACCACGCCATTTTCGACATTTTGTTTCGCCTTTCATGTCTTTGTAGTGAGTGGACATAGAGACTTCAAATTTGGTAGATAAGTTGATGGTAACAAGTGCTAGCCCACGGAAGGCAAACCGTCCCATTTAAATTTTGGTGGGCACCAAACCATGTGTCTGAAATGGCTGATCGTCTAATGTGCTGTCAACTTAGTTCGCCATGTGAATGTCATGAACTTCAGATGGTTGTCGACAACTCTTAATCACACCAACCGTCGAGATCTGTATTCAGCAGCTAGGCCGAGTAAAAGAAATGGTTTGGTTACCATGTGATGTGATACGGAATATTTAGCATGCGCTAAGCCTCTACGTCGCGCGGGTCTGTCAGCGGCATAATTTGCGTAATGTGCAGTAAATGTGTATGATAAATTTATCCTCGAAGTGGATCATTGACTGAAAAAGTCAACTCCAAGCTGCGATTGAAAGTGCCATTGATTGATTAATTTTTTCATACTTGTGCATAGTTATTATAAACTTGTGAAATGCAGTTATCGAAGTGGTCATGTGAAAAGCAAAAATAATGGTATATACATGGAGGTTACTACTGTTGCTTCTTGTAACCGAGTTTGCGGTAGCTGTAGCCAATCAGTAGGAAGTAGATGTCACGTTTGAACTGGGTTGCAACATGTATGTTCAGTGTAGTTTGATTTCTGTTTCAGTTTAGTTGTCGCAGCAATGTGAACGAGGCTTTAAGGTTGTTAAATGTACGGCCAGTGAACTGTATAACGTCGTTACTGGTTACCATTTCCATTCTGAGTACATCTTTAACTACGAACATTGGAGCAAAAGCAAAGCTTATTTATTTACATCTCCTTGTTTAAGACAAAAGTCAAATTTAGTCTTAAAATTCTCAACTGTTCTGTCTGTCATAATTCTTCCGTCATATTCGTCAGTGATTCTTACTAAAAACAAATACTTTCTCATATCTAACCGATCCTGTAGTTCGAATAATTTATGTGAATGTCCACACAAACCGGCATTTGATAAATGAAAGAATTTCAGGCACTGAAAACTTCAGTTAAATCTTGAATGAGTAAAATTTACATTCACGAATCCCTGGTTGTAATTTTGGCACTGGCTAAGTTGTATTTTGGACCCAGTATTAATTTTTATTATTATTCTGAATGAGTTACATAACGACTACATTGCTTTTGTACATTTTTTGTGGTAGAGAAGAACGCCGTGTTTTTCTATTATTGTTATTCTAGTCATCAGTTTTGTGTGTACTGTATAGAGCCTGTCAGTCAGTATATAGACCACAGTTGTTCATGATCATTATTATTATTATTATTGTTATTATTATTGTTTTGTTGTCACTACTACAGTTATTATTCTGTTGCGCTGTGTGAATTACGTACGTGTGTGTCTTGAAAGGAAGTAGTTAAAAGTTGTTTGACAAGTAAAGGTTGTAATTTGGGTGCCGTGTGTCAATGCACTTACTTAACGTCTGTTATGAGTCTGCTGTTATCACGCACGCACTGGCGCAGCGCAAACACTAACATAACGGAAACACTGCTAATGTTCAACACTTCCGCATTTCTGTTGGCTGTTGTAACATATGTATACGATTTTTGTCGCCTTATGCCTTCTTTATCGCTGCGGATAAACGTGGGATGAAAGTGACATTAGATTAGTGGTATTTCATCGCATTACAAAAAAGAATATAGAATTAGAAGGTTATTCTGTTATTTTCAATAAATGAAATAACCAGAAACCGGTAGCGACTCGGTCCAGTCCTTCATGCCAAATTTTACTGTGTGGGGCAAAAAATCTCAAAATTGCCCCTGAATAACTTAAATACCAGCCGATAACAACAGTACTGTTAGCAGCATTCCATTGTCACAGACCTGAAGACTACAGGTAAGACCTAATTGGAATGTTCAACAGTTGCACAGTATCTGCAGTTTCGGAATATAAACGCCACAGTGGCTATTCTTTGGGCGAGTTCTACAAAATTTTCATGATTTATTGATCAGCTTTTTGGTTAACTGTTAAAATTTGGTTGGATTCGCTCCATGGGTTTCGGAGTTATGGGATTTAAAGTTAGGGTGCATTTCCCCCAAATATTTAGCGCCCTATGGCGGCAAAACTATACATCGGATGCAAATACGTTTTAGAGGTGCAAAGATGGTACGGACATCCTTTATCACCTGAGTTTGGTGGGGCTGGGACTTTACACTCACCTCCAAGCCATGTTTCACCCCATCAGAGCTGTGGTGGGGTGAGGGCCCCCAAAACTGGAAATTTCATGGACTTTCAGGGGCGTATCCCTTCGGCGATTATATCACCTATTAGAATTTTGGTGGATTCGCACAAGGAGTTTTGGGGTTATGGGGGTTTAAGTTTATGGAGTGCATTTTACCCAAAACATTTTTCATGGC
>Ga0209780_1001976_pt1 | contig 14158 bp, 12 predicted proteins | sample WorMetexBAHAMAS2_FD_187384 | JGI IMG/M metagenome (GOLD analysis project Ga0209780, IMG submission 187384) | Marine gutless worms symbiont microbial communities from Max Planck institute for Marine Microbiology, Germany - Inanidrilus exumae... | ecosystem: Host-associated > Annelida > Digestive... | reverse complement strand
CATTAAATAAATGGGCTAGTGTGCATATTAGCGATACGAATGGGAAAGCATTGGAAATTCCCACGCAATGCATTTCCAGTGCATACCACTATACTTCATGTGTCCCGACGTGGCCTACCGACTGGCTTAGCCCTGACTGGTGCTGTGTGCTCCAGCCAGACGCCAGACAAGTCTGTTTACTTCAGCCACGCCAGCATGGCTAACACTTTGGCGCTGCTAGATCAAGGTGTCGGCAATGGTCACAGTTTATAGAGGACACCATCGAACCCTCTTTTTCCTGCCCTGGATTATCTCCCTTGGACCCGATTCACAGACATTGGGTGAGGTCAAGTTCGGTCTAAGCCAACAGGCTAAGACTAAAGGCTTAGACTAAAGTTTGGTCTAAGTCTAAACTTAAGACCGAACTTAACCTCATGTCGGCGATTTGGTCTAAGACCATACTTAAGTCCAAAGTTCGGACTTAAGTATGGTCTTAGACTAAAGTTTTAGCTAAAGTTTAGTCTAAGATAGTGTTGTGAAATGGCAATCGGTTTACCTGTAATCGCTTTAAAAACCGATAATCGGTTTGAAAAATTCAAAACCGATTATTGATTTTTTTACTATGCTACGTTTTTGTTGTTCACTGATTTATTTATGTTGTTGTTTGTTGTTGGACTCTCTCAAAACGGCCTCAATGCGCCGGATTTATCACAAAATAGACAATCATGGCTGCCACTCATAACCATTACACGGTAAAGTAAGCACATGCCGTCAGTCACATAACGTAACGTGTCATTAACTTTTTAAAGAAAAAAATTTGCATCGCTCCGTCTCTTGTGGTGTCTGGTGAGCTACCATCAAACGCGTGGCCGTTGACAAAGCTTGGTTGTCAAAGGCATTTCTTCTCAAACCAGTCTCGCCACTCGCCGTGCCTTTGATAGTAGCTCACCAGCATTTTCTGTTCAGCACGTGACAGACTCGATTACTCAGGTTGTCGATTAGTCCCTGGTTACGTGTGTGAGGTGCTGCAGTACGGCATTTGCCGTCGATATTATGTAACCCCTGAGCGGCGCTGACGGTCCGAGTCGTCTCACACGTGCATTGATCGCCGGCACAGACTGCATTCACGAACGAACATAGGCCGACAAACAATGCAGATCAGCGATAATTATCTCAACGACGGTCATTTGCCGTGTCACAACTCGCGCGTGTGACAACTGGCAGTGCGGTGTCCTTTGAAGTACCTCCCGCCGACGACCACACACATCGCCGACCGCCAAGGCGCTCGGCGGCGTGGGTGGTCTTAATGTCGTTGCACGCTGCTTACTATAGAATGCTCCGATGTGCCGTTTTTCGATGTCTGACCATCTGATGTGTACATCGGCCGAACTCTACATGATACACGTCGTCGAACGGTAAATATAAATGTGAGCAGCATTTCGACCTCCGTAGTTAACCAAGAACAAACGCGACTATCCCGGATGTGGTTCGGTTCCGGCTGGAACAAATTGTCCAGTTACTGATTTGGTCTCGGAACAGCAACGGTCGGTCTGTTTGATCTCTAGCCAAAACGCGAAGCCGCGACATCCATCTGTTTCCCATTAACCACTTTAGCCTTGACACCCACTGGTGTTCGCCACCGGCACCGCTGTAGCATGTCAAAAAAAGGACCACCACCGACCGAGTTCTTAATTCATGCCCCCGTAACAACACTATTCTGTTACAAATGTCAAAGTAGATGGCACGTTTCGTTATGTGATTGACAGCATGTGCTTACTTTACCGTGTAATGTTTCGGGCGGTAGCCAAATTTATATTCTATGCTCCCGGCGGTAGCCATGATTGTTTATTTTGTGATGAATAGAATAAATCTGTAAAAAATAGTACAGTTGACGGTAATGACGGCAAGTTACCAACTAACACATGTTTTCGTGTCGGCTATAGGTCGTCTTTCAGTGTAATTACGAAAAATAGGAAATGTAGTTCATCACATAACGTCAGCATAGGACTGCGTGTGCCTGGCCTATGCGGCATTCATCTATAGTTTCAAATAATAATGGCGTTTCGATTATCGGTAAAACACCGCTTTCGGCAAACCGATAATTAATTGTGAAAAAAAATCGGTTTTTACATCACTAATCTAAGACCAAAGTTAAGTTGAAGTCATCGGTCGTCAGCTGGGATTCCCTAGTGCTAACTGCATATCAAAAGGACTTAAGCCATTTGGCATAATTATGTACTTAGACCAAACAGAGGTCAAGTTTGGTCTTAGTTATTACTACTATTCTAGCTGTTGATTTTATGTGAATCTCGGTTAATTTTTACTTTAACTATTGACAACTGGGCATGAAACATCTGTTAGGCATACTTAAGTTTTGTGCGTCCCTCTGGCAAACGCAACGTTAACAATTTTTTTATCGAAATGAAGTGATCTTTGTATTAAAACATGCGAACAAAATAGGAAGCTAACCTATCACACTATAAGTCACAGCCTACGGACGACATACTGTCCCTGATAGGGACGTGGTCAGTTCATGTGACCCATTACAAAATTTTGGGGGCTCCAATCATATCACTGGGACGGCTGAACCTAAAGTCGTCAAATTTTGTACACGAGTAGGCTATATCAATTCTAACAACAGGATGACATATCAAGAACAAAAGGGCGTGGTTATGGTCACGTGACTGTTTTAAAATTTTGCCGTTTGTCGTGATGCAGCGTGTCGCGCGGGTTGGTCAGCGACAGCTGAGCTGCTTGTGTTATGTATAATTCGTTTGCAGAATAATGATAAATGCTGTTTGCTTTTCCTTATTTGACATTTTTGTCTTAGGGCTGGATAAAAGCTGTACGACATCATAAGCATGTTGTTTTCTTTCATGTAAATGATGGATCATCACTGGAACATCTACAGATCGTTTCGGATGTCCCAAGCTATCCGGAGTAAGTGCCTTTAAATTATTCACAGTGGTTTTGTTAGTAGTGCAGTGTGGTTTAATTTGTTTTTAGAAGGCCAGTTATTGTAAAGTGTAAAAAATGTCAGTTTACAACAACGAAATGCTGTTAAAATCATACATCTAAAACGGATCATTTTTGCAAGGACACAGTAGGACGCACTGGCTGACGTTGCAAGTGTAGGTCACGAAATCTCATTTTGGGCCCCTTGTTATTTAGTAAGCTAATGAAGCTGGTACATTGACCGTTAGTATCATTTGCCTGTCAGTGTGCCTAAATGTGAAGTTATTTGCTAGCCATTTGTGTTGTATATGAGGCTATGAGCTACTTACGTCACGTACATTAATGCTTTGTCTCAGTGACAAGTTAGTATAATGCGTTTTGTAATAGATAAAGTAGAAAAGACGAGTCTCTATCTCTGCTGTGGCAGATAAACTGTGTGACACTCTGTGTCATGGCTACCATGTTGTAAACAAAGGTGGATGATCAGTGTGACAAATTTGTGAACTTAGATTGTTTACAGCACAGCGTGCCATGGTGATAAAGCAGAAAAATCGGCTACATTAAGAGTTTGGGACAAGGTTCCAGAAAGAAGTACCGTCAACTTTGGAGATATCTGTAGTCCCTTATGACACAGCATAGTATAAGTAGCCTTTTTGCTGAGAACCACCTCAATCCATACAGTCATGTTGATTCAACACTGGCTTGTGATATACAGGTGGAAACAAGGCCTTAACCTATAATGCACTATGCATATGCTTGCATCGTGCGGTAGAAATGGCTGACATTTGTAGCTTAACGGTTGGCAAAAAGCTGACTTGATGAACTGTAAACCTGGTGTGCACAGTGAGCACAGATGCACTGTGTTAAAATTTATTATGCATTCTTGCACATATTTGGAAAAATAATACTACTTTTTTACAGTTACAATTGGGTCATGTGACGTAGATTATAAGGTCAGCAAGTACACTATATCATGTGCTTGCAAAAATGTGCTGTTTTAGATTTATTTTACTAAAACTTTGTTTTAAATTGAAGTGTTCTTTACATTATAATTGGCTGTTTTATTATAGGCTTAAAGAGCCTATAATGGAAATACTTTGTGGGACAATAAACGATGTTCACGCATTCAGCTATAACTCCGCCGAAAGTGAACCAATTTGGATGAAATTGGGAGCACTGTGAGCACATTGTTGGGGGCTGGCCCTGGCAGATTTTGGGCGCGATCCACACTAGGGTGGTCCAAAAATCTCAACCTCACCCAAGTGTCGATCCACAACCCTAGTTTTATTTTGCCCCTTACTACAAATGTGTCTGCCAATTTTTACGGTTATTGGCCATTCTTTAGAGGTCGCTCAAGCTGGTGATAGTTTTTCTATTTTATGTAATTTTTGGTGAAAACACTATTAGAGCATGTCTATGCAATAAAAGATACAGTAAAACAGAATTAGGCTGAATTAAGTAAAACAAAGGAGAAGAAATATATCAAATTAACTGCTACAGTATTCAGAGTGTCTTTAAGTGTTATTTACTGTCCCATATTCTTTACCATGAGTATCATGATCCCGTGTTCAGAAGAATAGAATTGGCACAGGTTGGATATCGCTTTCTGTGTTTTTCAACCAGACATAAGAGATACTGCTTCTGCTCCTAGTTCTCTGTCAGAGATAATTGTACTGCTGCAGGAAGTAAACAGCTTGTGAGTCAGTAAATAAGTAAACAGTTGTGTTACCTGTCGAGTATGCCTGTAGGAAGCACTCTCTTCGAGCCTATATTCCAGTGTGTCTCCAGATACATTGCAACCCGTCTCGTTTCCAAGTTGTCACAGTGAGATGAGTATTTTTTTAATAGCAGTCATGCACCGTCTTGAATTTTCAAAAATGAAAAATTTCAGCTGCCATTAGGGTTTGTTTTCGCAGTAAATTGGTAAAATTATAGTTCTTTTACTGTTGTTGTTGATTGCATCTGTTATTTGTGATGATTACAAAATTTGCTTATTGTATTTATTTTACCACAGCTTTAACTTTTAAGTTAATCCCTATAAACATTTCGTCTAACTTTGTGTTGACAATTTTGTCTGATATGTGCAATATAGTGCTGCTACGTATGGCAGCTGTATCAAGGTGACTGGAACTTTGGTGGCAAGTGAACATGACAGGCAGCCAGTCGAAGTGAAAGCTGAAACCATTGAAGTTATTGGCAACTGTTACTTCAAGGTCAGTTTTTATCTACTGCATAATGCTGTGCTAGTACCTGCCCATGTGGCGCACTAGTCTGAGCACAGCACTTGGCCACCATGTGCAGTAGAGTGTGGTGCGCTCAGTGGCCGAGGTTCAAACATCAGCCCGGGTGCGTCCGCCTACCAAAGAATTATTTCAATAATTCCTACGCACATGATGAACAGGGAGTGTATCCCAGTCAGGAAGAAAGAGAGTAATGTTGGATGGCGTCATTCCCAGTCTATGTATGTTTACATAGCAGAGTTGACAGTAACGTCTAGTGTACAGAACCTCATAGGATAAGATGACAGTGTATAGTTCAGGTGTGAATATGATGTTTTGACACTGTTTTTGGGCGTCATTAAGAGCATTTTGCCCATATAATAAAAGTAAAACTATCTTTTTGCGTTAACCAAGTTGCTTTTTTGTTGTAGTTTATTGGTTCTTTTCTGTTACTGTATACATGGTACGGGGAGTGTTATCCCTTCTGTTGTAAATCTATTGGTTTGTCAAGAAATGTGAGGCTAGTGACTTTCCGTGATTGTGATCAGTTCTTTGAGTTTCCTTCCATGGTTTGACAGTATTGGCTTGGCAACAGGAAAGGCATCAGGCACTGTAAAAACCCAAATGTTCTGTTTCATGGAGCCACAGCCCACCTGAAGTAACTCTAGAAAACAAAATCTTAGCATATTTGTGTACATATTAAATTATACTTGCATAAAATTGAGTTTTTATTGTTGTATGTATGAAGGAATATCCTTTCAAAGCTCACAAGCATCATAGTTTGGATTATGTCCGACAGTTTCCACATTTGCGACCAAGAACTTTATTTTTTGGAGCATTACTGCGAATACGCAATGCAGCTACAATGGCTGTACATAAATATTTCCAAGTGAGTGAAATAAAAATGGATATTCATGGCATTTTTTGCATTATAAGATGTTTTGTTCTGAAAATGTATTTGAAAATGTAATCAACAGTTTGATTTATGATACCAAGATATGGTTACTGTTGGTAATATTTTAGTTTTATAATTACCTTTTGTTTCAGTTTCATTTTTTTAAATTTGAGTATGAGTTTTAATTTAAACTAGGTATGTTGCAACTATGAACTATGACAGTTGCAACGTAATGTCCGCCAAAGGGTGGGTCCAAAAGAGCCAGCGGATCTCAGACATTTCTGGGTCAAAGGTCACGGATAGTAGGTCAACTTTTATGGGACACATTGTAATATTTTGTTTTGTCCATGCAACGTTTCTTTCCAGAGATATGTGATGTCTAGTGCGAAAGTTGCAAAAATCTTGTTGGCCAAAATTTTAACTTAGGCTGGGGGCGAAATTTTTTGGGGACGAATTTTCCTGAAATTTTTATGGTGGATAGTAAGACCCATAAGTTCTCTAACATCCGGCAAAATTTAGTTGGCCTGAGTCCAGTGGCCTTTGTATGGGAAGCCCGGCAATAAAGGAAAATGGTAAATTTTCATAGGATGTGTTGCAATGAGCCAGTGGATCTCAGCCGTTTCTGGGTCAGAGGTCACGGAAAGTAGGTCAACTGTTAGTTTGTCAATGTGACGTTTCGTTTCGGAGATATGCAGATATGCAATGTCAAGTGTGGAAGTCACGAAAAAGTGGTTAAAATGTTACGTTTATTTGCGCCCCAAATTTGCGAGGAGCCCCAAAATGTTATGGGGGCATTTGTAAATCGACACCACTTCTGACCTACTGGCCAAGTTTGGCTAAGATCCCATGGTTGGTCTTTCATCTATGCTGACGAAATAAAAACACTAGACATGTCACAACTTTGATGGTTACAACGTAATGTCCGCCGTCACAATAAGCAAATGGATTTCGGCCGTTTCTGGGTAAAAGGTCACGGAAAGTAGGTAAACTTTTATGGGACACATTGTAGATTTACACTAGCATTTTTATTTGTTGATGCGACGTTTCATTCTGGGATATGCAGTGTCAAGTCGAGTGCGGAAGTCACGGAAAAAGTGGTCCAAAATTTGATGGTTTTTTGTGCCGAAATTTTTGGGGCATTTCTAAATCGACACCACTTCTGACCTACTGGCCAAGTTTGGTTGAGATCCCATGGCTGGTCTTTCATCTATGCTGACGAAATAAATAAATTACAGTGGTAAAATATAATAGCCTTGACTTCGGTGGCCATAATTAATTTTATTATCAGTTTATTTGTATCTGGATGTCCCAGAGAAACAAAAATTACCCAATTGGAAAAAATAAAATAACCCAATAGTTGTTATCGATTTTTACCGCATTAAGCAATGCTAGCGTGGTAATATGCTGTCATTGTGTGTCGGTCCTTCTGTTTGTCCGTCTATCACATGCCAGTATTGTACCAAAATGTCAAAACGTAGGATCATACAAGCGATGCCGTACAATAGTGCAGGGACTCTTTGTTTTCTGATGCCGAAGATCTCAGTGAAATTCCAACAGGGTCACCCCAACGAGGGCGCCAAATGGAGGCAAGGTAGGTCGAAATCGGCAATTTTTGAGTTTTTGACCAATGTCTTGCTATATCTCAGACACATTACAAGATAGGGTATATTTCATATGGAAAGCTAATAGGAAGTCATATATGGTCTATCAAATGATGCTATTTCCAGTGACCTTGAATGACCGTTATCTACCCTAAACCACCCCATTTTCGACATTTTTATCGCCTTTTATATCTTCGTATTGGGAGGAGATAGAGACTTCAAATTCGGTAGGCAGTTTAATTGTAGCAAGTGCTAGCCCACAGATGACAAACCATCTCTGAAAGGGGCGTGGTTACGTCACATGAATCACATAATTTTTTTATTAAGTGTTAGCTATGGGGTGACAAACTACCCCTAATGGGCGTGGTCAAGACCACGTAACCCGTTTTCAAGCAAGTCTTCACTGCGCTGACAGACCCACGCGGCATAGTGGCTCTGCACATATTCCGTAAATATTCCATATCGCATGATATGGTAATCAAACCATTTCTTCTACTCGGCCTAGCTGCTGAATACAGATCTGGACAGTGGGTGTAATCAGCAGTTGCGACGACCATCAGAAGTTAAGTTTATGACACCGGCGAACTAAGTTGACAGCATATGATATGGTTGGTGACCCACTAAAATTTAAATGGTTCACGTGACCTAGCCACGCCCATTTCAGGGATGGTTGCCATCCGTGGTCTAGCACTTGCTGCCGTCAACCTACCTACCAAATTTGAAATTTCTATCTCTACTCACTACGAAGATATGAAAGGCGGTAGAAAATGTTGAAAATGGGGTGGTTTGGGGTAGTTAGGGTCACTCAAGGTTACTGGAAATAGCGCCAATTGATAGAGCATTTACGAGTTCTTATTAGTGTTCCATATTAACCATGTCTATCTTGCACCGTTTCTGAGATATAGCGAGATGTTGGTTGAAAATCGCTGATTTTAACCTACCCCACCTCTGTTTGACGAAGCAATGGATGATTGACGTGTAACAAAGGCTGCAGCAGATAGTCATTGATGAAGCTGGCACCAGTGAATGGCGTAAACGTCTGCGAGCTCGTGTTTGTACCAGACATGGACGACGTTATAAGCAGTTGCTTTAAGGTTCAGACTGGAGGCAACAATAATTATTATGTTGTTATTGAATTTGAGCTGTGTATGTTGAATGAATGCAGAGAGAAGGCTTTTGTTTGGTGCACACTCCAATATTAACAGCCAATGATTGTGAAGGAGCAGGTGAAGTGTTCGCAGTCGAGGTGACTTCCTCAGATGCTACATGTCTGATTTTTAGCTTCTTCTTACGCTCTCCGCATCTAGTGTAAAGTGTAATGTAACGGTCTGATGTCTGTCCATCCGTCTGTCTATTCCATTAGCATACTCACTGTGACAATAGGGGGCACCATGTAACGCGGCCAGCATACATTTTGGTCCAACAGTAAAGAGGACCGCCATCTTGAAATATCGAAGAACGGCCATATCTCGGCAATGGCTTGGCCGATTGGCCCGAAATATGGCACTATGGTATATATTTACTCTGAGAACCGTATTGGCAGTTAAAAATTTGAATTGCTAAAAATTCAAGATGACAGACAGCTGCCATTTTGATAACAGTTTGCTATATCTCAAAATTGCTGTGATGATACACTTTGACCATAATAATCCTGCCGGTGGTTAAAATTTTGAGTGTGCAGAAATCTAAGATGGCGACGACTGATATTTTCAAATTCAAAAATCATATTTTTGCAATACCCACGTGAACCTTTTCAAATTAAAAAATCTTTTGAACAGACGTTTGAAATTATATCTTAGTAATAAAACAGCAATTATAAATGGTAAAAACTGGCCAGTTTACAACCAAGTGAAAGGGCGACAGAGTCATAGCTCTAAAATGGCAAAAATCACTTTGGTAGGACTCCCCTAGAATGTTAAGCACGCCCTTACCAGCGAAATCATGCAAAAATCATACTTGCTGTGAATGTGACTGTAACACGGAATAAATGACCCTTTTAGCAATACCAGTAGAGCACAGAACCATCAACTGCCACATGACTTCGCTGGTAAGGGCGTGCTTAACATTCTAGGTGGAGTCCCACCAAAGTTGATTTTTGCCGTTTTAGAGCTATGACTCTGTCGCCCTCATACTTGGTTGTAAACTGGACAGTTTTTACCATTTATATTTATGTAGTGATGGCAAAGTTTGAAGAAAGACTTCACCAGTATGGAAGTAAATTACTATTGCAATTTGCTGACCAGCAGCTGCAAAAACCGACTTGGTGACTATCATATGGCATTGTTTGCTTGATCCTAGGTTCAGCCATCTTGTTATAACTCTGACTTGTGACAGATGGACAGACACACGAAGACAACATATACTGTGCTAGCATAGCATTGTGCAGTAAAAAATATCATTGAATATTATTGACTATTGCCTATGGTGAAAGGTATCACCGATACTTACCGGTATTGTGAGATTGTTGATAAAGAGTTTCGCCGATCCTTGTGTTGATCGCCGTGATTCCAGTACTGTGATACTAACAACGCTGTTTGTACTTTGTAGCCATCTGACAAGAATATTCTGTTGGAGCTGGAGAAAGACATTGGTGCTGGCATTGTGGATCACTTCTTTGGTGTTCCAACGTTTCTGACAGTATCTGGCCAGCTGCATCTTGAGATAATTAATGGGTAAATGTCGGTACTAATATAACATCTGTTGTGTCATTTTTCTCTTTGTTTGTATGTGGATTGTAAGGAGAGCAGTGTAGGTAACACTGCTGAGGAAATCTTTGGCATCTTCTTTCTTAGTCCAAATGTACTCATTGCCATCAGTAAGGACATGCATGCAGTTAAATTTTGTTTCAACAACATGCTGCTTTTCTTAACTGAGAATGCCTACTAACACAGGTGGACGTGTTTAGTGGCCTCAAAACGATTGTTGTTAGTGATGTATGTGGCTTGTGTGCTATCACAGTGTAGCACCGTAGTGCTCACACTGTTGTTAAGGCGACCAGCTATCCCATGGAGAATGGCAAAATTGGGGGTATCAGAACTCCGAAACCCCAGAACTGATTCTCACCAAATTTGGCATAGGTGATATCACCCCGCACGCCTAAATTCAAATCGATCGCTCCAGTGGGGGCATCCCGACAAATGGGTGAAGTATTACTCTCACGTGGTTTTTAGTTTTATTTTTTGACCCCAAATTTGGCTTGCATCCCGAGCCGAAAACGGTAAAACGATTTTTACGCTGTTTGATTCCTAGTGTGTCAATCCCAGGTTATTGCATTCCTAGAGGGATAAAACTCCAAAAAGTATGTTTTTCCCATTTTACCCCAAAAACATTCCAAAAAAGGGCCGTGAATAGGCATTTTCAAACCTTATGCGCAAAATATTAAAACTTGCGTAATACGGAAACTACTGCACTGATTTGACCAAATTTTACACAGTGCCAAAGACCACCAAATGCTGTCCATGGGTGGTCCGAACAATTGTATAACAAATCCAAGATGGCGGACGGCCGCTATCTTAAAAACGAAAAAGGCCATATCTCCGTAACTGTTTGACCAGTCAGCACGAAATTTAGAATAATGATGCAAATTCGCCCTTCAAGATGTACCAAATGTTCAAATTTCCAAATTTTCAAAATCCAAGATGGCGGACGACCGCCATCTTGAAAAATAAAAAACGGCTTTATCTCCTGAACGATTTGATTGATTCCCACAAAATTCGGCACAGTGACGCGCATTGGCCTCCGAGACGTACCAACTGTTAAACATTCTAAGTTGTAAAAAGTCAAGATGGCGGACGGCCTCCATCTTGAAAAATCGAAAAACATCCATATCTCCACAATGGTTTGACGGATCGGCACGAAATTTAGCACGATTACGCATATTGGCCCTCCGAGACATGCTAACTGTTAAAAATTCCAACTTTTAAAAATCGAAGATGGCAGACGGCCGCCATCTTGAAAAATTGGAAAATAGGCCATACCTCAGCAATGGCTTGACCGATCAGCACGAAATTTGGCATGATGACACTGATTGGACCTCTGAAGCGCACCATTTGTTAAAATTCCAGCTTTTAAAAATCCAAGATGGTGGATGGCCACCATCTTGAATAATTGAAAAAGCCATATCACTGCAACGATTTGACCAATTGGCACGAAATTTGGCATTGTGTCGCAAATTGGCCCTTTGATGTGTATTGGCCATCAAATTTTAAACTTGAAAATGCAAGATGGCGGACGGGTGCCATCTTGAAAAATCGAAAAAGGCCATATATCAGCAATGACTTGGCCAATCTGCACGAAATTTGGCATGGCGATGCATATTGACCCTCCAAGTGGTATGGCAGTTAAAATTTCGAACTTCTAAAAGTCCAAGATGGCGTACGGCCACCATCATGAAAAATCGAAAAACTGCAAAGTATCAGCCAATATTTGACAGATTGGCGCAAAATTTGGCATTATGATGAAATTTTACATTATGAACCGTATCGGCAGTTAAAAATTTGAATCCCTAAAATCCAAGATGGCAGTTGGCTGCCATTTTGATGACAGTTAAGTTGCTATTTCTCATAAACGTTTCGACCTATCGCTGCGAAATTTGTATGAGGATACATGCTGACCTTATTAATTATATTTTGAGTGTTTTGAGTTTTGTCTTGCTTACACTTGATTGTAAACTGGCCAGTTTTTACCATTTATTTATGAAACACAACACATTTGAATGTTGGTGTTCTCTGTTTATGCCACGGAATTTGCTGATTATGATGAAATTTGGCATTGTCCACTCTCTCACGTCAAATTTGTCCCTGATCATCGAAGGGGGGGTGGATATGCGAGCCTCCAAACTTGAAAATTTAGTAAATGTCGCGTTTTTAGGGGTTTTGCCGGGCATGGGTGATAGTACGTACCAATCAAGCTAACATTTGACGAGGAAACATACACCTAGTACAGTGAATTGTGTGTAATGTATTTTCAGTTTTTAACAGACTTCAATTTAATGTCATTTAAATGAAAAATGACACCAACTTGTGAAACTGACCACACAATGTGATCTGATTTGTCTTTGATTTGTGAAGTGTAAATTGATGGAATAATAGTAGTATTTTTATTGTTTGATTGGAACGTCCGTGGTTTAGTTTATTTCCATATGTAAGTCACTGTTGGCATCAGAAGGCTATTTAGACAGAATTGTTCCATGTTCCAGAATAAGTCTACGGTCATAGCTGGGCATTGAGTAAACAATGTTGGAAGGCATCTGTTTGAATGTGTGCTTGCAGCGCATTTTCAAAAGTTTACACTTTTGGTCCAACATTCCGTGCAGACAATTCTCGCACGCGTCATCATTTGTCTGAGTTCAATATGATAGAAGCAGAGCTGGCTTTCACGCTGTCGCTTGATGACATCATGAAGGTATCTACATCGTTATTGTTTTCGTTACTGTTGATTGTTTTTGTGGTGCTACAAACTAAAGTGCGAACGTGATTGGTCTAACTTTTTGTTACGTAACATTGTATCGTATCGTATCATATTTATTCGCCGTGAACTGATAGATAAAAGCAGCGAAACACCAACAAGGCAAGTCTACCAGGCAAACTATGCACTTAAGGCAGCTATAAAATCTAAAACCACAACACAAACACAAATTGAGACAAACTCCTAATAAATAAGTGCTTCTAAATCAGTTGCTTCCAGAGACCTTCTAAAAACTCACCAGAGAGCTGAAATCGATCATTTCTGGCAATAAGCGATTCCAAACGTTTACGACTCTCTCGCTGAACTACGTAGATGTTATTGTTAAAATGCTTTAAAAGTTTGTAAGTATGACTTTGTGTTCTGCTCAGCACTACACGTCATTATTTGACAACATTTCAGTCTTTCGTTAGACATTTTCACTGGCAGGCGACATGTAACAAAATTCAAGTGTTGTTGATGACGCATCCATGATAGCGGAAATTATTAACTAGTTAACAGTTTTTACCCACGCTACGCAAGCAATGCGCAGGTAATAGCCGTCATCGTGTGTCCGTGTGTCTGTCTGTCTGTGTCACACGCCGGTATTGTATCGAAACGGCTAAACGTAGGATCACGCAAACAACACCACGTGATAGCCCAGGGAATCTAGTTTTCTGACGCCAAAATTCGTCAGTGGACAACCCCCTTCCCTCCTCAAATTTGTGCTCAAAGTGACCCACCCCCACTTTCAAACAGTGCAATTTCGACCAATATTTGCTCATAGCGTCTCAACCGTAAGAGCTGGCGGAAAAAGTTCAATTAGTGCTAATAGGAAGTCGACCACGCGCTTTCCAACAAGCGATAGATGAACCGTGTACGTTAACCCTAAGTCCCCCAAGGGTGGCACAAAACGCGATTTCGCTATTTTTCCAGTAAATTTCAACTTCTGTCGAATAAAGTCTGCTGCAAAGTTTTTTCATGTGATAACTTCCAGCGGCAGAGTTGTAGCTACATCGTTTTTCTATCTAACGGTCCATAGATTGATTGCGGGCGACGTCCCTATG
>Ga0209780_1001975_pt1 | contig 14160 bp, 10 predicted proteins | sample WorMetexBAHAMAS2_FD_187384 | JGI IMG/M metagenome (GOLD analysis project Ga0209780, IMG submission 187384) | Marine gutless worms symbiont microbial communities from Max Planck institute for Marine Microbiology, Germany - Inanidrilus exumae... | ecosystem: Host-associated > Annelida > Digestive... | reverse complement strand
GTATAGGCCCTTCACATGGGAACGGGGAATGGGAAGGAATGGAAATGTTACTGCCCCTGAAATTTTCCCACTAAGGGTCTTTGTCCACGTAAACTATTTTATTGTAATAGGGATATAATACGCGTTACAGTGTGATGCAAATTACCTTTGCAGAAATGAAATTGTCTAAGTCACAGATAGAAGTTTACAACAATAACTCCAACGTGTTTGTCAAATCTGCTGGGACTCAGACAGCCGCGAATGGGAATAGATTTTCAAACTGGGACGGGATTTAGAATACATCTACAAATTTGAAATAGCTGGGAATAGAAATTATCTGATGCGAATGGGGTGGGATGGGAGTACGAATTATCACTCAGACGGCGGTCTCGTGTGTAGGGTTTTTGTCGAAAACCGACGCAGCTATGGGATCATCAAACTTGACATACAGATGTTTCACGATGAGTCCTGGGAACCGTTTATTTTAGGGTCAGAAGTCAAATGTCAAGGTCACGAGTCGTAAACAGTGCAGGCATGGGTCGTTGTACTCTTGTGAGTGCTGGTTTCTGCTAGTTGTATTCGCGCTCACCTCTCATGTACTTGTAAGCCGAAAGTGAATATTCACTGAAGACACTTCGCTGAGTTCATTTCTCCGGCTGCAGTTGTGTCCATTGCACCGTGGAGGTGGGCGCCGTGTGATCGGCTTGGTACAGTCGCGCCTCACGTATGATACAAGCCTCTACCGCTAACTCTTCAATCACAGTAGAGTAAACTGAGAGAAAATACAACCAGCAAATTGCACTGTAGCTAGGAATAAAACGTAGAAAATAAAAACGTTTTAACAGTTGCAAAACGAGGTGTAAGTATGTGAGCAATGAAGTTCAGCCGGTAATTAGTTCCAAGCAGTGGGTCCAGCAGCAGAAAATTAACTGTCAGTCAAACGTTTATGTGTTCGCAGTACAACGTACATGTAGTCCTGACGTGACGCAGATCGCAGTCGATCATTAGAACAGACTTGACACAGTTCAGCCAGATATTGTGCGGCTGTACCGTTGAAAACACGATACTGTACATTAAAGTGCATAGTTGGTACTAATCCGGGCTTCTTGGGAAATATTAGGCCGCATCGCAGCGATAGCTGGCGATAGCGGCCTATTGCTACAGACGGAGTAGCGTGGTCGGTCTGTATGTGTGTCTACGTGTTGGTCACGTCCGAAGGCCCTGCAAAAACTGTTGACCCGATCTCGAGCTGCTGTTTTGGGGCTGACTCGGGTGGGCCCAAGGAACCGTGTATTAGATGGGGTCGAGATCCCACACGGAAAGGGCAATTTTGGGGGTTGTCCGATCCATTCAAAGTATTGGCGGTCTCTGCTACGGTCTTCGCTGCAAAAGGGATAATTCAGTATGCGTGACATATAGAAGTAGGCTCCCGCGTGGCTGGTGTCACATGCGGCCTTTTGTCAGAATTTTTGGACCTCTTATTCCCTTATTCCCTTTGGTCTATCACAGTTTGAGGAGTGATATTCGGCAAATGGCGTCGACGCTGAAGCGCTTGTCTCATTTTTAGCGAACGTGAACTCACGTTCGTGCACCCTACGCAGCCGGTTGAAATTTTTTGCAACGTTTATACGCCATTTGGTACCTTGGCCATCCCTTGACATCCATGGAAAATTTTACGGAGATCGTCCCAGGGGAACCCTTCCGTTGGGGAGGGGGTTAAACGCAAGAGGAGTAGCCAAATATAGCGATTTTTGAGCTTTCAGAGGCCATATCTTAGAAACAGTGCAACATAAGAAGTAAGTTAGTAGTAATCACTAATAGAAAGTTGTATTATGAGCTTTCGATTGGTACCAAAATCGGTGACCTTGAATGACCTTGAACGACGTAATGGCCCTTATTTTGTGTTATTTTACCGAATTTGGAAGTTTCTCGGGCGCATTGCGTAATAGTGGTTGATAAAGCCATAACTATGGACAATTTACGATTACTATATCTAGTAGTAAACATCTGCAGAGGGACCGCGCGAAGCCCACGTATAAACTCCTAGCAGATTTATAAATTCAAGACTTAATGTGCAGTACTTGCCTAGATATCGTCTTGATAGGAAGTCGTATATGAGCTTTCGATTGGTACCAAAATCGGTGACCTTGAATGATCTTGAACGGCAAAATGGCCCTTATTTTGCGTTATTTTACCGAATTTAGTAGTTTTCGGCGTCCATTGCGTAAATGTGGTTGACAAAGCCATAACTATGGACAATTTACGATTACTATGTCTTATAGTACACGTCTGCAGAGGGACCGCGCGACGCCCACAGTATAAATATTCTATAACTGCCAGGTGAAAATTCTGTAGAAGCTTCATAAATTCATACTTGTCTAGCTATCGTCTATAATTTGTTAAACGAAGTAAGTTTTCTTTTTGGTGTTTTGAAGTACGTGTGCGATATCGTCGTAAAAAAGTTCACGTTCGCTATCTTATCTCCTGATGAGTTCTTGTTAAATATCACGTGGGCCTAAGGAAGGTGATGAATGAAACAGTTTGCCTAAGTTGGTTGTATATCAGTTAACAGTATATAAAACAAGATTAAAATCAAGATTAAATAAATTCCGGCAAAATCAATATATTATACAAGGTGGCCCAAAAATTGGCACATTTTTGTACGCTTTAATTTTACCAAATATTAACTGATTTTCAAAATTATTTTACTGCCAGAATCAGGAGAAAATTTGCAATAAAGATCCCACCACACCTCAATTGTGTTGCTACACTACCTTGTGAAATGTCAAACGTCTTTGAGTGGGCATCGCGGCCTCGGCCTGCGCTCATGTTTACATAGAGTAAAGTGACGTCGTAGTAATCTTTGGTCACGCTACAATCTCCGTGTTGTAGGGCATGATGTCGTACTGTGCGAAGTTAAATGGTGAAGATTTGTCACGTTATTTAAACAAAACTGAATCAATGTGTTAAAGACAATCCTAGTGCTAGCGCCAGATCGGCGATCTGGCTGTAAATGCTGCAATGTTTACATTTTCTTGCTGTACATCATGGCGGCCAGAACAGCTGGCATAGATAGGAATGTCGAAATTACGTCACTGTCACCCTATGTATTTAGTCGACGTCTATAACTGCGTCTACGGGTGTGGTCGTGTCTGTCGTTTGGCAGATTCGACATCGGTTCCGTGACGACGCGATGGCTGACGACCTGGACACGAGCGGATTGCGACTTGCTGGAATGCCGGACGTACGTTCACCAACGATGAGCAACATGGACCAGTCCGATGTACGACCTCAGTCACATCCACGTGACAAATTATATATAAACGAATTAAATTGCTCACAGTTTATCTGACGTTGTATAAGTCGAAACTCTAAAACGGAAAAAATAAATGGAAGACTAATAGGAAATCGTATGTAGCCTATCCAGTGGCACTATTGCTAATGCCCTTGAATGACCTCGAAGGTCACTTTTGCTGTTTGAAACCTTTTTATACTCCCGAGTTTAAAAACATAGCGCGTCGCGCGGTCCCTCTATAGTAGCAGATTTTTTTTCTATATAATATTTGCTATTTCATTAACGCTTGAGTACGGTAGTAGACAACTATAGAAAGCGGGGCATAACCCAACGTGTAGCCCGCCCGACATGCGCATCGTGACTGCATTTCTTACTTACCTACAAACTGGCTATGCTACTGCCACCGAGCGAATGACCTTTAACCAGCACAGTGCGTATATGTCTGTATGTCTGTCTGTCTCTCAGCTTGTATATCTCAAAAATCACCCGTCCAAATTTTACCAATTTTTGCTGTCCATATGTTACCTGTTGTCGTAGCTCGATCCTTGACATGGGCATGATATTTGATTAACAGCAATTGATCTGACAGCAATGCAATTCCGGTTTTGTTGACGACGTTATGTTTTCATATAGTGGATCGAATAGATTAGTATCGAATATGACGCGTGTGTTTCGTCCAGTTCACCAGGTGGCGGCACCGGGGCGAAGTGCGCCGTCTCCGACTGCATCGTATTTCGATAATGTTGTTAAAATATTGACAATAATGGAGAAGGTACACTCTTTTTGCGGGACACTTTCGGCTATTACAAGACGCGGAACATTCTCGTCTGTCTGTCTGTCTGTCTGTCTGTCTGAGTTTTCGGCCTGTCAAACTCGGGACGTGTGTTAATGAACTCATCACCGACTCCAGGCCTAGTACTATGTTAACCTAGGTACTATGTCAACATTTATCGCCAAGTCGAGTTGACAGTGCGAGTTTACTTTGTCTTTAATCCTTAATTTCACGCTTTTGTTTAATATTTCGGTTTGCTTGTGTTTATTCATGTCGTATTTTTGTAAAGTTCTGAGCTATCACGTTGTGTCTACCACTGTGTTGTCCGCGCATGGTACTTTTACGTTTAGCACATGCCGATTTCTGATTATGTTTATATGGCCGACATGGCTTCGGGAATTCTGCCAATATTTTCGTCACCGAAATACTGCATAGCGAAATATCGTTAATAATACGTCCATCCATTTATTGTAAAAACATAGCCTACAGCAAACGTATATGAACAGTTAAAAACGGTTTGAAACAAGGTGTCGCCCTACCGGGACTTAACACTACTGGTCCGCCGTGCAGCTATAATTAGACTGGAAGCGGCATGCGGTAATCGCCTGGCCTGGGCGGGTGAAGCCGCCTGCAGGCCCGCTGTGCAGTGTTACAGACACCGACAGACGACAGACGACGACAGACACCAGCGACCGCTACTAGTCTGGCCCCCTAAACTATGTGTAGATGGGCCAGTAATAAGCAGTTAGAGAATACAAATAACATGAATCCTAAAACAGAAAATGCAATGCAAGATCTACATAATTAAAAAGATAACGTGGCACAAACGACTGGTGATATTATTTACGAGAGTGTCCACTGGCAGTCGACTGTTGTGAGTTTGTGATTTCTTGCTCTGAGGGACATATCAAATTATCTTTATTGGGTGGTAAAAGAGAATGAATGCAGTGGTCGGAATTAAATACAATACAATACAATATAAAACTTGTAACGCGACATATGTAACTAGAATGTTATTTGTAGGCGCTAAAAGATCTTGTTACAGATCTTACTAGAAGTTGTTCAATCTTAAAAACAAGGTTACAAAAACCATACTTAAAACATCTACAAAGGAAGGAATTCATCCGTTAAGTAAGTAAGTAACCAAATTTTATTAAGCGCCATAATCATTCAGTAGAATGAATCAGAGGCGCTGGACAAGTCGCTAGCTTCTATTAAAAGCAGACGGGAAAAGATGGTTTTAAGATGTTTTCGGAAAGTATTTAAGGTTTGAGACGAACGAAGGGTAGAAGGGAGATAATTCCAGACTGTTGATGCTGCAATATGAAACGAGCGTGAACCGAAGTGGAGATTAGTGCGAGGGACGTACAAGTAAGCGGAGGGATTGGAGTGTGCGAGAAGGAACGTAGGGATAAAGACGTTCAGTACCGGTGTGTAAGACTTTGTAGGTAAGTGAAGCCAACTTAAACTGTATCCGCCATTTGACATGATGCCAATGAAGTTGCTAAAGTGTGTCTCGTGAGGATAGTGACGGCCGCTGTAATACAATCCTTGCAACTGAATTTTGAATGCGCTGCAAACGTGTCAAGCACCTCGACGGCGAGCCGTAAAGAACTGAGTTGGCATAATCAAGTCGATTATAAACCGAAGCTGCGGCGATATCTGCTGCGGTGGACTTACCTAAGACACCACGTATATGGCGAAATGCACGGATATATGGTAAGACATAACTGAGAGACACGCTTGGTATGTTGCCACATTGTAAGATTGGTATCAAGAGTAACGCCAAGATGTTTAATGTTGAAAACGAAGGCCGAGTGGTTCCCTGTTTGAAGCAGCGGGCTTGGTACGAGAATGGTGTTGCGGCGGCAGGTGGCGAACGTTGTGTACGAGGCGTACGAACAGCTCAGTCGCGCGGCCGTGTTCGTCACTCAAGCTCGTATTGGTGAGACGCTGGCCGCCCACGACGAGCCAATGTTACTGGAGCGTCACTGGCGGAACATCGAAGATCACCCGGAGTTCGGCGTCTACTGGCTGCTGTGCGCCCTTCACCGGCTGCACCAGCCGCTGCCGGACAGCGTGGTCAACGAGATCGGACAGCTGAGGGTGGCCGAGGTGGACCGCAGCGCACTACGCCACACCCGCGACTACCTCGTTCTCCGCGACCTTGAACGCGTCCTCGACCGCTTACGAATCCAATTTGCGGCCGTGGGTCAGCGGCACGGGGACGCAGCCTTCAGGAGGTCAGAAAGACGTTTCAGACACGCGCTGTTCTCGTCGTCGTAATTGTTTGATGATTGGCAATTGACTTCGGCCTTTGCAGCAGGCACGACGAGTGTCCAGTGACCGAGTGATCAATCTAAATGTTGACCGCCACCCACCGTGAAACAGTAGCTTCCATGCACTCATTGCAAGAAAAATATAACCTAAATGTACGTCCTTGACCACCTATTAACCGATTACCTGCCATGACGCGAGATATACAATGAGACAAGACGAACGTTAAGCTGCCTCGCGGCCAAACGTCGATGTCAACACTCAGCTGAAAGCAGAGCGTTAAGCGTACGTTACTCGTGCGAATGAACGCGAAACTGGCGTTACAGTGGCATTGTCAGATGAAGTGACTTTTCGATGATTTATTTAAATAACGTTATTTATTTTTTTGTAAGTTGTTTCGTCCCAACTCACTTACATATAATTAGGGCCTATCCGTCGTCGTAGTATTCGGACGGAAATGTACGCTGGCCGCGTCGCGTGCTGCCCCGGTGAGTCACGTTGAGTATGCGCTACGCGCTCTGTTAAGGTTGGAAAAAAGACGGGACAGACAGACAGACGGACGGACGGACGCCGGACTGTTACATTACGCTTACCGCTGGACGCGGTCAGTGTAGTAACTGAAGGTATACGACTATAAACACGTGCATGGTTAATGCGTGTTGATGATGTTCAAATATGAATCTGTGCAGTGACGGAATGTGCAATATATTTGTGTACGCTGCGTAAGCTCATAAAATGTACGAGTGTTTGTGTTGTGCCGTTTATCCACTCCTTTCAGTACAGGTTTCAGGAGCATCGAACTGCGTTGCGTTCACTAAGTTTCACACATAGGCGAAGGGTTGACGTATATACATGATTTTCGATGTTCGTTGCCGATGTTACTTTGCGTGATATTTGATTTTACGATGCGTTGTTTGACTGTGATGTATTGACTGACGAAGGGTAAAGACGATCTGCGGGCGTGGTCGAGACGTGTACTGTTGCGTTCTTTCATCTCTACGAAATGTTTCATCTAGTCGTGGACATTAATTGTTGTTCGTGTATACGTAAATTGTTCAACATTCCTTGTACAACTCGTGCTAATTTTGCTGACACTGTATGTATAGGGCCTAGGCTAATTATTTGCCGATCTGTTTTCGTTCGCATGCCTCTTGATATTTATAGTTCAGCCTTCACTAACCCTATATTTGCATGCATGAGATATCATGTCCACACGATTTTAAAGCAAGGGGCTAATAAAAATATACAACTCACAGAGTGGGCCAAAAAACTGCATATACTGGAAAACAGAGAACATGCTGAAAAATGTGTTTTGTCCATCCTGTAACCATTGACACAATCGTTCAAAATAGAATAAAATGCTTTTCACCAAAATGTTCGTGTAGTTCATAAGAATAAATATTCAGATGCAGCGTATGAGCGAAATCATACGACAGTGAAATCATCCAGACGTAGGAAAATTGGACAACCAACCAATAAACAGCATGTGCTGAAAATTTTGTTACATTTTTTTGTATTAACAGTTTCACTCATTTTAAAACTGCTGGCTGGAATACTTAGCCAAACGTGTCAGAGCCCTGAAACGCGTCTTATTTTCTGAGCAATCATCTAACAAAGGACGAAATCATAATGGTATTTATGGGCAGCTCCAGACGCAGGTCGCACATCAATCAATCAATAGCTTTATTGGCAACAAGTGCAGAAAAAATGGAAAAGAAGAAAAGAAAATGTGGCACGTGTTTGTATTTATCGTGTTTTCCGCTTTCTGGCTTCCGTATGAGAGGGCAGCAGACCCCAGTCACCCCACCCCATCCATGTGTTCTGGTTTGGCCGTTTGTCGTTGTTTCTGTAAGATGGTATCTACGGCAGTGCGTTATCACAGAGCGGTTGGTTAAGTGGTGAACTGTGTAGGATGGCGCCGTGTGGGTACTTCGGCCGACCAGTGGTTGACGTCGTCTAGATGTATCGAGTCCTGCCTCCGTACCGCGGTCGCCCTGCTTGCGCCCACACGGACCTGCGGCATTTCGTTGAGACGTGCCGACCGGCCACCCACGCCGTTCACCGTACCAACAACCACTGTCCACACACGCCATCACGCACCGGCTTACGCAATGCCGTCTACCGGGCCTGTTTCTTCGTAACGTTGATTAAGACGTCACCGTGTAATGAACGTCGTAATGTGTCGCGAATCTGTTCCTGGACTTCGTCGACATTTGTAGTACAGAAATTTCAACGAGACGTATCATCAGTCAAAGGATTCATAGAACTTAGCATGCAGTCGATGCAGTCGATGCTTGATTTTATCACCTAGTTAACTATCGACCACTTCATTGTCCAGTGGGTCTGTTGTGTATGTGCGTGTGTGTCTGTTGTGTTTGTTCACACGATAAGTGTCGAACGAAATGATCTATGACCTACATGTATATATCTGGCATGGTGGTTCATCTAGACCCTATATCTAAGTCAAGTTCGTAGGTGAATGTTATAGGTAAAAGTTCAAAGTAACAGAAATGTTTTTTCGAGAAAGAATAAAGCTGGGAAAACCAGATTCAGCAATATGGAGAAAAAGCAAACCTGGATTGGAAACTGCAATTAAATTATAACAGCTGCAAAGTGGTCGATGCGACCTCAAGTGAGGGTTTTTTCTACTTCATTTCTATAATTACCGGAAGGTTTCAACCATTAATAACCCTATAAATAAACTGCAGTTTGCTAGGCTGCCAGACTGCCTAACAAACTGCGGTTTATTTATAAGGTTACTGATAGGCGAAACCTTCCGGTACTTATCGAAACTAAATGATAACATCCAGATTAGTTGCTAAACTCTACTACATCGTTCGACTGATGATGCGTGTCATTGAAAATTCTAGAATTTAGGCCCTGCAATGTAGACGTACTAAACGATGGTTTTGTTATGCGCTACATTTGTGCTTTCATCTTTTTCATCTGAAACATATTAGGCAATATTTTAAATTTTCGGATCTCATCTTATGAAAAGAACGAACTTATTAAGCTAAATATCAGCTAGCGGAGACTCTCAATATCTTCGCACACAGACTTATTGTCAAGTCGTATGCAGTCAAAATGTGAAGGCAAAAGCTTGTTTGTGCCTTGCAAATCTATACCAATCCAAAATGTAAAATAATAAAATAGACAGAAAAAAACAACAAAAAGACACTTACCCTAACCCCAACCGCAACTCTAGTCTAAAATTTAACCAACTTATGTTGCATTATGTTTTTGGGTTGTCCGTTCGTCCGTTAGTTCGTTTGTCCGGACAAATAGGCCTATTGTTACCATGATGTCTGAGGAATGGCTTGAACAATTTTGACAAAACTTACAGGTAATAACCACTAGACCCTGTTGATGATCTTAGTAGATTCTGGAGGTCAAAGGTCAAGGTCACAGTAGGCCGTCGAGGTGGCGAAGGCATCCATGTCGACGCTGGGGCGTCGAAGTCTATCTTATAGTTCTGCAAACAAACGAAAGAACACACAAACACAGCTGAAATATTTTACGCCAACCTGTGGCAGAGGTAAATACAGTGGCGCCACCAAGCGAATAATGCTTGCGCGCATAATGTTTCTGTAGTTTTGCAACGCCAATTACTTTACTTTACTATTATTTTAGAAACACTGGACACGGATGGACTAAAACTTAATCATTGAAAGTCCTTCCTCTTCCCAGAATTTTGTGACAAGTCTTTAGTACAGGATTCAACGTTAAACGTTATGTTCTAATAAACTTGAACATCGTTACAGTGTACATTTATCTTCGACTTATACGAGTACATAGTTTGTTTATTGTTTACTCTTGTTGTTGTCGATGATGATATTGTTATTGTTGTCGTCGTCGTTGTTTAGGATGAATTGACGTCACAGCAATTTACGATCACCATGTCGTATGGCATGATGTCTTACTTTGAGAAGATTTCTCACATTATTTAAATGAAATTGAATCGATAGGTTTAAGAAAAGTTTAATACTAGCGCTTTCTCGGCGATCTGACTCTAAGCGTTGTAAGGCCTAAAATGTTTACGTTTCCTTGCCATATAGGCTAGGCCTACATCATGGCGGCCAGAACAGCTGGCATATAGATAAAAAAATGAAGACATTACGTAACTGTCAAAAAGTGTCAATCTATGCATTGGCCTAATTACGATGTTGTAGTTGTCAGTGTTGTGATAATGTTGTCGTTGTACTTCATGCATTGTCTTGATCGCGGCGACAAAGTAACGTAATGACCGTCGTTATGATATAGGTGACAGTTGTTGCCACATTATGCATTACTTACATTATTCACACGGTTGATTACGAATTAGAGTTTGTTTTGTTGGTTTTGGTCACTATTCGATGAACCAAGTAGTACTGTTACTATTAGTAACAGCTAGGTGCTGTAATGCGAGGGGCAGCTTCTCCAGTAGGTCAACAGGGTCGCATGATTTGCTACAGTGGGCGGAAGGCTTGCAGCAGCAGCGGCGTAGGCTATTCGTGCGGTAGGCAGAGGTCGCAGCATTATGTGCCGAGTTAGCTAGCGCCGGTCCAGGGTTGAAGTTGAAGAAGTTGAAGACAGGACATTTCTATAGCGCCTTTTTCGTGAGAACTCACCTCTAAAGCGCTCAGAATGGCACGTCTTAGCGAGGGATCACACCGTTTTACCTCCCACCCACACGTTTATCCACGAATGGAATGAGCCATCCTGCCTCTACGTGCCAGCCGCAGCGCATTGCTGCTTTTGGCCGGTACTCGTTTCCCGTCCAACTGAGGGTAGGAGGCTGAGTTGGCCGGGTGGCTGGTTACGTACCGAGATGGAATGCCCATAGGCGTCGGAACGTAGCTCCTTGGGGCGGCTAGAGCCATCCGACTTTTTAAAGTGGGACGGCTTGCATATTAATTTTGCCGTTCGAGCCGTCCCACTTTTGGCAAAATTTTGATCGATTTACGTACTGTGAAATATGCACTTCAGAAAACTCATAATGATTGCCACCAGCAGCTATCTGACAGCTCTAAACTGGACCAAATTTGTATTCGGTCGGGGCTCTGCGTCGGACCCCGCTGTGGGAGCTTACAGCGCTCCCCCAGATCCCCTAGCTGGCTTAAGGGGCCCTACTTCTATGGAAACGAGGGGAGGGAAGGGAGCGGAGGGAAAGGAGACGAGGATACGCCAATGAGCCGTCCCATTTTTCTGAACGTTCCGACGCCTCTTCGTATATGCCCGTCCGAAGATGGTCACCCATCCCAGTACCAACCGACCGATAGCAGCAGCGGCCGGGGATCGAACTTATGATCATTGAGTCGCAAATCCGACGCCCTAACCACTAGACTATTGAACCAGCAACTAATTGATGGAAGGGAAGGAGAGCGCGTTAGCGCGATAGCTTGCAGCGTGTGGTCTAATGCAATTAATCTGAAATCGTAATATGCGCTTTCAAGAAATTTTTAACACGATAACGGTTCGTATGCTTTGATACTGAAGCATTCTTAATGTAGCTGTAAGCATTAGTTATTACTGTAATATGAAAACGTTTAAACCATAATTAGCGTACGCTTTACAGAATGCGACTGCCGCAAGGAAAATTTTATCCTTACTAACTAATTTGCTGATAGCTTAATAAAAATTATTTTAATACGAAAATCTTAATTTAACTAGAAACCATAAGTACCGCCGAGTCGCTGCAAAACCGACAGGACAGCCTCCCATATTTTTTTTTACCGCGCGACGCTATGCCAGCACGGTGTATGCGGGGACGAAGTCTGCCATCTTCGACTGCATCTTGTTTTATCCTGTATTTTAGCGATCTCAGCAACTCAAAGTGCCCGAGCCAGTCTGAGATGAACTTTATAGCTCTGTACTATATAATTCCTAGCATTATTTAGTTTATTTGCCGACAAATATTAAAAACCATTACGCTGCATAAACATCTCGAAACAACATAATATCACGAGGTTAAGTTTGAAATCGCATAATTACTGCGCTACGCTAGGCTGCTCGTGCGGTATATGCCGAGGGCGTGTGTCCGTCCGTCTGTCACAAGTCGGAGTTCTACCAATGGCTAAATGTAGGTTCATGCAAACAACAGTCTGTGACAGCACAGGACTCCAGTTTTCTGGCGCCAAAGATATTGGTGAAATTCCAATGAGGTCACACCAAACGCATCTCCGAATAGAGGAGGGGTAGGTTAAATGGACGATTTTCGACCAATGTCTCGCTATATCTCTATATGGCTCAAGATAGTGACATAGTTACTGTGGGTGGCTTATCGAATGGCACCGATACCAATGACCTTGAGTGACCCCGTGTATTAACTATACGATGTACACGTGAATCCGAAAGCACGTGTGGCTTGTAAACTCAACTGTGTAGCCTAATCGAAAATGAAAAACTTTTCAAGGTCACACTGTCACAGGCTGTCATATTCATTGCAAATGTGGTAATATCTCAGAAACGGTGCTTTAACATGTCTGTAAAATCACTCTCCCCATACTCGTCTAACGCAATGTATAAGTGATTTTTATATTTCAACCCATTTTTGTACCCATTTTGTCGTACTGTAGCTTATCAGAATGATTTTTCATCGTTATGTTTTATGTTTTTATTTTATGTTGGAATAATTTGCCATCAACCTCGACTGGTAACCTCTTTGAAATAAATTTACAAATGCATGGCAAGAGTGGACTTAACGGGTATTTGCAACACATATATTAACTTTAATTCGTTTTTAATACGTTTTTCTGTGTATTTATGTTGCAGCGTTATGTTAACGGCGTTTTAACGCCATGTGATTGTCGTGGAGTTGTATACGATTTTTTATCTATTTTTACATTGTACTATGTGTTAAATAAATAAATAAATACATAAAAATAAAATAAAGACTGGGTTGTTACTGCAGACCACTAATAGGAGGTGATATAATTATGGTTTATCGAATAGCGCAATTCTGATGACCTTAAATGACCACCACGGTCAATCGTTATTGTGCAAGCCTTTTTAAATTAATTTCTTTTCGTAAAGTTGTGCAGCACTTGACAAGGTCAATATTTCAAAGTACATAGCGCGTCGCGCAGTCCCTCTGCGATAGCTGAGTTTCTTGTAAATGTTAGGAACTGCCACAACACTTCACCGATCAACGGGAAATTTAACGTGACAGAGTAAATCTATAATGTGCACTTCCCGTCAAACGTCGTCTTGCGGGATAAAAAACCGCCTACTGCGATTTTGACCAAATACTAAACTTTTGGGGGCTCCTGTGCTTATCTTGTCCACCGATCGGGGTCACATTTGGCATGCAATAGTGGACCCACGATGTATTCTACCACGCCAAATTTTACCTCGATTACATAGTCGTATCCGCGGGGCGAAAACCGCGATTGTGACCAAATTTTTCAGTTCGGGCCTCCAGTACCAAACCTCTTCGCCGATCGAGGCCAGATTTGGAATTCGTGCGAGAGTAGACGCTCGGTGTACGATTCCGTGTCAAATTTTACCTAGATTGGTTTACTGTGTCGCCTTGAATGGCGAAACCCCTCAAATTCGACCGAATTATCAACTTATTATTATTATATAAATCGTACCATAGGTACAAACACAAATAGCATAAAATAAATGGATAGAATCAAACTTCAGTGCACAAACAGCTCATAATGTCAGATACATCAGATGGCAGAAACCAAGGAGGCAGAACAGCCCGACCATCCCTGATCAGTACGCATTCAAATAGCAAGTCAGCCGTGCAGTTCTGAGCAAAAGTAAACTTACTAGAAACACAGGAACTTATAACATTACGAAAGTAACTAAACTTGTTAAAGAAAACATCATCAACATCGAAACCATATCGTCT
>Ga0209780_1001974_pt1 | contig 14162 bp, 8 predicted proteins | sample WorMetexBAHAMAS2_FD_187384 | JGI IMG/M metagenome (GOLD analysis project Ga0209780, IMG submission 187384) | Marine gutless worms symbiont microbial communities from Max Planck institute for Marine Microbiology, Germany - Inanidrilus exumae... | ecosystem: Host-associated > Annelida > Digestive... | reverse complement strand
GAATTAGATATTCTTTGCCCTTAATCTGACTCCAGGAAGTTGGTACTCGGTAGTCTCGTTAAAAAAATCTTTGAAACTGAATATATCCCTTAATATGCAAAAATAATTTTTCAAATTTTTTTTCTGAATCACGAGTACATACCTGTATTTAATTATGCACTTTATTTTAAAACTTCAAAAATCGCTATACCCCGCCTTTAAATGTAAACTATAAATTAATCAAGAATGTTACTTTACAGTCCTCCAGTTAAAAAAAAATCATTCCGTTTTCCAGTTACACACTTAATAGACATCGTCAATACTTCGTTCTTTTTCAGAATTAGCTTATTCAAAACATATATTCATTAATATTTAATTTTTAGTTTTATTATTACTGTAAAGGCACAATATGATCTAGATTGTGTTGAAAGAGACATTAAATCTCAGCCAGCCAACCAACTAATCAACCAACGTATCCCTAGTCAACAGTTCTATGAAAATCTATCTATGACGTTCTGAGATATGTGGCTTACGGAAAGAGTGACCCAAAATTCAAAAATTGTGTTAACTCCTTTGTGGAGGTAGCAGGATTTGGCGAAGACCTTTATGATGAGTTCCATTTTACCAGTGACAGGTATTCTAGGCTGGTAGCCAGACCTCTGCCTAATGTGACCACATGATGACAGCGACATTATTTGCAGCATAAAGTAAATACTAAATGCTAAATTAGTACCACTCGGTCATTAAAACGTCCTGATTTGGCATTTGATTAATTTCTTTGTCATTGAATTACACAGTGTACTGTGATATGTAACATCTGGCTTAGCAACGTGTGCTATGGCATCAGGCCAGTTAGCTGTTAGGGAACCAGTCTATAATATGTCACTGGCTAAGTCTACCTGCTAATTTCTGCTTATCTTGTTATGCATATTTGATAGATATTGCATGCGGTTGTATATTATTTCCTTGGCATGTGAAATAGGCTATGCGATGATGTTCTGGAAGTAAGATCAGCCATTGCCTTTGTTTACCTTCTCTAGCTTTTTTCGACATATTACCAGTTGTAGCTTGACTTTGGTGCTATATTAATTGTTTGGTTGTGTGTTTACTTAACTTTCTTCTTCACTTTCTTACTTCTTTACTTTGTTCTTGCCTCGTGCTATCTTTGATAATTATTTACTTTCTTACTCATTTACTTCCTGACTTATCTGCTTCTTCCAGAATAGACACATTCTGTTTCCAGGTAGGAGATCGTAGGAGGCAACCAAAACGCCTTTAGTTTTTTGGTTTATTTTATGTTGTTGTATATTTTGTTATGGATGCATGTTTGCTTTAGTTGTTTGTTTCAGTTTTTAGCAAACGTGAAGTCACCTTCACGTTTGCTGTATGATATTGTCCGTCCATCTGTCATCTGTCTGTAACGTTTCGCGACCTACACAGCCAGTTAAAATTTTTGGCGATGTTTCTTCACAGTTTGGTACCTTGGCCATCCTTTTGACATCCACTGAAAATTTTACGCACATTGTCCCAAGGTACCCCTCCATTGGGGAGCTTAAACACAAGAGGGATAGCCAAATATAGTGATTTTGGAGCTTTCGGAGGCTATATGTCGGAAACAGTGCAAGAACTCGGCAGCTTTCGGGGCGCATCGCGTAAAAGTGGTTGAACATATACCTAAACTTTCTGCGACAAAAATGTAGCCCAAAGCATCTAGTTTTTAGCGACATCACTTACAATGATACCATATACCTGATATCGACAGTTTAGAACCCCCGGGGTGTAATTCCCAATTTTTATCAGTATTCGTATCACTACCTGCTGTTTGTTTAATATGACCATGGTCAGTTGAGTACCAGCTGATGTTTGCGCTCGCCAGGAGGCGCCGCTGTCGTAAGTAAGTAAGAATGAATCTCCATAAAAGATGACATAGTTGCAGAAATTGCAAACTGAGCCAAGAATTAAAGTGGAAAATAATAAGTTTCTTCCAGATTACGCACATGCAAAAATGGCCAGTCGTAAAAGAGAAAGATATAAAATAAAGCCAAGAATTTAAGTACCTTTATGCTGGGATTGAATGATGAAAGCAAAATGGTTAAAAAAAACTATAAGTGATTAAAGGAATATGTTCTTGGCTGCAAACTTTCAGTCTGTACAACCCAGGAGGCAGCCAAAAACATATTTCTTTAATCACTTATAGTTTTTAATCATTTTGCTTTCATCATCCAATCCCAGCGTAAAGGATACTTAAATTCTTGGCTTTATTTTATATCTTTCTCTATTACGACTGGCCATTTTTGCATGTGCATAATCTGCCTCCTGGGTTGGATAGACGGAAAGTTTGCAGCCAAGAACATATTTCTTTAATCACTTATAGTTTAAAACATGATTTTGCTCCTCTCTCACCGACCTTGGCATTCCAAAATTTAATCACGTCGTCCCCTGTGGTCACGTGTATGACTGACAAATTATAGCTCTAATTATAATTATTTTACAAATTATCCAATTATTTAACAAATGTTAAATTGTGATCATGAAACAAATGCTAGGTTATTCTTTTAAAGCTAGCGATTGACAGATTTAAATGTGATCGTGCATATGTTTTATGCTCTTACTTTAATATTTATTTAATTATTGCCTTGTTAGAGCTTTGGCTTTAGCATTTCACACTTAGGCCACTATAAATAACTTCTATGTAATGTAATGTAACATTAGATAAACTATCAGCGCCTCTGAAGTTACGACCATATGGCGCTATACAAATGTGTATATTATTATTAGCAGTTATTTCTGTGTTTAAAATTACATCTTATACTGAGGACTTGACTGCATAGATTGTCACTGGGTTGTGCATACTCCATGAACATGCAAGCAGTTCATACAGATTACTAATGGTTTAGGTTATGCTCTTTTGTGAGTTTTTTCGTCTTTTCTTAACTATGGCCTGTTTGCTTGTGTTAGGGTTATTTTTTGAGTCTTTGCATATTTTATGTTTTTGGGGGTTTGTTACTTTGCCTGCGTGAGCAGTTGCCAAGTATTGTAATGAGCGTGTTTGTGTGTTAGTCTGTCTGTCTGTGAGGATATCTCTGGAACCACACACGCGATCTTTACCTAATTTTTTTGTGCATGTTGCCTATGGCCGTGGCTTGGTCCTCCTCCGGCGTCATTGCGGTACATTACTTGCTTCCGGTTTATGTGGTTGACATCATGTTTCTTTTCTATAATGCGCTGTTTAGCAGTATGAAATTCGCTACAAAGGACCGATTTCGCTTAAATTTACTTATTTACTGCATAGTCAGACAGAATTCAATTTCCTATTATTAGATGGCATAATTTTGACTAACTATTTCAAAATTTTACAAAATAAGAGGAACGGAAAAATTTGACAATTTTATGGGAAGAATTATGGGAACACTTGTTACCGCACCTGTTATTACTATGGTAACGGTGAACGTTGGCAGAGAAACAAATATACTTTGATGCCTGGACATAGGAAAGCGAAGTTAATTTAGCGTTAATGGGACTTAGGTTAAGGAAGTATATAGAGTTAAGGGCGAATTGAGATGCTTGATTGCAAGCATTGAATGAGTCTATTATCGGCCGCGAATTGTGTTGGGATTGCACACCACTGACGAAGTCTGATATATACGATTGCCCTGTTTGGTTATGAGTTTGTTTGGCAGTGCCAATGCAACTGATTTTTTTCCACAGTGTAAAACATCACTCACTTACTCAGTGAATGGATTTGGAGCTCGACGCATAACGTACATTGTGGCTGTGGGTACTCTTGGCTGCACAGTTGCAGCCAGTGTTGAATTGTAGGCAGTGTTTACGGAGTTCATGTTTTGGTTGATTAATGTGTCGTTTTATTGTTTTGTGATGTGGCGTACTAGATGGTTGATGCTGTATACTCGATAAGTACACAAATTAATGCAGCCATCGCTGGACATGAACGCATTGAAACGGTCTTGAAGAGACGTGAGTTAGTTATGTTCTGTTATAATGTTGTTATTGATGTGCTTCCTGTTTACTTAATATTCATGTATAAGTAAATTATAAAAAGTCACTTTCACTGCCTTTATGCATTAATAATTATAGTCAGGCGGCCAAGCCTAAAATGTCACTTTAATTTTGGGTTCGTATGCACTCTAAGAATAAAGATGAACAGTGAACGCTATTATTTTATGTTGGCATATCATTAAACAAGATAGTGCAACCCATTTAGTCTCTTAGTGGATGGAGTATCATTACGAATACACTGCATATAATAGCCTCATAAACTACTTGTAAATAGGCAAGGTTCTAATATGGATGCTCTCAAAAGTAACAGTCATGTTACTTATTGAAATTTGATTTTGTTTTTGATGCAGCTTAATAATAGAAGTCTTTTTTATCCTGTACATTGATTTTCTCCAGGTTGTTACCACAACAGCACGAATGAAATATTAAAGTAGTATTAATGAAGTAAAAAACAACTAGAATGCAGCTTGTTTACAACCACGACAGTATGGCATTCAGCAGATGTTAATTCGTATAGAGGCCCATCAGCCTGCTGGGCCGTTGCTGCTGGCACTGGCTATAGGCTGTGGCGAAATAGTATAATGAAACTGCATCCATTAATCACTAAATGATTTTTGCTGTTTTAAATGTGCATTTTGGCTTCTAACATCATATTTTAAGCAGCTAGGTTTATTTTTCACATTTATTGTAGTTATAAGGTGGCAGCAAAGCACAAATGAACGGACTTGAGTTTGTCACACAAAGTAGGAGTTGTTAACATATTAGGCAAAAAATTTGCAGAAAGTAATAGTATTCATTACAGTGCGTGAATTAATAGCCCTGTTGTCTTAACAGTGTACATTTATATATTGCTGAATTGCATGCACGTTTACTAAGGAAAGATGCATGCATCATGGACCCACTTAATTGCACACCTCAATGCAATTGAGTCGATTCAGTGTAGTTCCAAGCAGGTATGTATTTAAGCTTCCAAAGTGTGTATTGCATGAGCAGATAAGTTGATAACTGAGTGATGATTTTAAAATTTCTTTGAACTTGCACCGTTTTTATCAGTTTACAGCAGATACTAACTTGAATTTTTTTTGCAAATTGCCATATGGGGTCAAACAATGCATTTAAACATGTCAAACACTGGCTATAGCCCTTGGACTATTAACATACCAGTAACCACTGCTTGTATTTATGTTTGTAGTAGGTGAGTTAGAGAAATATCTTGACCCAAAATATGTTGACGAGTTATCATCTGTCGCTGCAAAAGCAGATGCCATTATTGCTGGCAAGTTCTCTTTGTCATGTTTATTGGATTTATTATTGGATAATTGCTGTGCTGATTTTTGCACAAAAAGGGCTAACCTCCATAACACTTATTAATGACTGTTCATAGACTATGGAAACTTAGGTGGATTATGAAGCCTTAATTTTTGCATTTTTTGTGTTTATGTCTTTGTTTTTGTAATTTTATATTTCCATTTCTTACTGGATATTGTCCTTCAATTTGTGATTATTTTGACAAAAAGTTCCTTATTGTAGATGAACCAGCTATACAAGAACAAGCTTCTCGGTTAGAGCAGATACAAGGAACTCGTTTGGTGCTTGACAGTGAACCCATTAAAGGTAGTTGTTCCTGTGTCCGATACTTTCACTAGCTGTTGCACATGTTAGTTGCCACAGTTTAAACATGTAATGATTGCAAGATAAATAGGTATTAGCCAGCTTAGAAAGAAGGTCATCATTATATTGTCGCTTATTATAACACTGTTATTCCGATAACTGAAATGTGGGCTTTTATGGTGAAACTTCATTGTGTAACAGAACTGAATGTGAGTATCAACATAAAGATAACGTTACAGAGTAATATCGAATTGTCATCTAGTTGACATTGAGTTGATTACTGTAACCTTCATGTCAGTGGTTCCTAACCTTTTTTATGCCTTTGTCAAGGCATTATGTTTTCCGGCTGTCCGTCCGCCACATTTGTCCATTCATCCGATCAGATATTGTTACCACGGTATCTCGTGAATGGCTTGAACAGTTTTGATAATATTGACAGGGCATATTGACTAACCCAGACTGATGACCTGATTAGATTCTGGAGGTCAGTGGTCACAGCCGGCATGTAGAATTCCATCTTCTAGTTCACCCATGCACTCGTTATGTTATATGTCAGAATGTCATCTCCCCTTTCTAAGATGTCTGACTCAAAAGATGTACTCTACATAATATGGAATGTCTTATTATTCATGATTTATTTTGTGCCATGTAGAATGTTGTGCTTGACGACTTGCCAAAATACACAACGCTTTACTTGACACCTCCCACTCTGCTCGATTGGGGAAACATTTATGGGGGCTTAGCCCCCAAGCCCCTGATGAGCGCCGCATATGTGCTCGAAACCTCTGCTTCATCTTTGACGAACATCTTTCTCCGACCAAATTACAGCTCTCTTCAAATCCGGTTACTATCACATTTGTCAACTTTGCTGTATCCGGCCTTACCTTGATTCGTCAACTGCCTGTACCATTGCTACCTCTGTCGTTCACTCCAAACTCGATTACTGTAATTCTCTCTACTATAAACTCCCTAAGTCTCAATTATCCCGTATCCAGCAGATCCAGAACTCTCTTGCTCGTACTGTCGTGAAAGCTCCCAAATCCTATCATATCACTCCCACCTTACGCTCTCTTCACTGGCTCAGGATCACTGAACGCATCGAATACAAACTCCTCTCACTTACCTACAAAGTTTTCACAACTATCCAACCTCCCTACCTTCATAACCTCATCTCCATTCAACGTCCTCTCAGTACTCGCTCTTCATCCGTCGTTACTCTTGCTCGGCCGCCATCATCCTCTCTAAAAATAACTTATCGCTCCTTCTGTTATGCTTCACCTTGTCTCTGGAATCAGCTCCCTTTTTCTCTTGTCAACCTCATTCTAGTACCAGTTCTTCCATTTCCTACTCACCTATTCCTTCACCCATCACTTCTTCCTCTTTTGATTCACCACTCTGTACATCTATAACTCTCTCTCTCTTTCACTCCCGGCTTAAAACCTACCTCTTTCACAAATCCTACTCCCCATAGTTTTCACTTATTCCTCTCGGACTGCCTCCATGGATCTTTGCCTGGATTGTTTCTTCTGAGCTACTCGGTTTTTGATTTTATTTTTTCCTTATTTTTTTGTTTATGGGCCGTGCACTAGATTATGCAGGCCATCTCGTCAGCTATTGAGCGCACGTTAATCTCTACCGTATCGTATCGTATCGTGTGCTATAGGAATTTAGTTGTCAGTACAGCGCTAATATTTCAGTCCGGCTAAACAGTGCCTGGAATTACTTCAGCATTATCTGCTAAAAGATCAGTATTCCAGTAGCTTGAGTCTGCCAGTGTATGGTCCCAGTTCCCCAAATACCATAAAATTTCTCCTAGGGGATTCCGCCGGTTAGGAATCCCTCTTTATGAAACATAGTTCCTTGCCCGCAGCAGCGATTATGAAGTATTGAAATGAGCATGTGTGTGTGTGTGTGTGTGTTTCTGTCTGCTAGCATATCTCCAGAACCACATGCGCAATCTTTGTCTGTCAAATGCATTTGGCAGACTATCTAATCACTTTGGTTTCTGTCTGTCCGTGTGTGTATGTGTGTGTGTGTCTGTCCACCGATCAGTTGTCGAACGATTATGTCCGCAATTCTTTACCGATTTTCACCAAATTTTGCATGCCGCTTAGAAATGTGGTTGTTTCGAACGCTATTGTTTCTGGGACAAACCGGAAGTAGATTACCGATTTTAGAGATGTGCAAAACTCCAATTTTGGCAGTTTCGCGATTGTGGTGGACATATTTTCGCACGGATTGTCACAAAAACCCGAACTGAGATATAACTAATCAGCGTTCACTATGTACTCGCTGGTAAACGAAACCGGAAATAGAATTCTGATTTTAGAGAGGTGCAAATTACTGTTTCGGTATCGATTTCATCTGGTCTAGAACGATTTCGTTCGCAACTCTTTACCATTTTCCATAAAACTTTGCGTACGGCTTGGAAATGTGGTCGGCTAGACACCTGTTGTTTCTGAAACAAACCGGAAGTAGATTACCGATTTTAGAGGTGTGCAAAATGCCAATTTTTCAGTTTCGCCATTGTGGTGGACATATTTTTCCACGGATCGTCACAAAAACCCAAACTGAGGTATAACTAATCAGCTTTGACATTGTACTTGGTGGTCAACGAAAAGGAGATAGAATTCGGATTTTAGAGAGGTGCAAATTTCAGTTTCGGTATTGATGTCATCCGGTCTAGAACGATTACGTACGCAATTCTTTACCATATTCCATAAAACCTTGCGTACAGTTTGGTAATGTGGTCGGCTAGATGCCTGTTGTTTATGAGACAAACCGGAAGTAGACATACAATTTTAGAGGTATGCGAATTCTGATTTTGGCAGTTTTCCAATTGCACTTGCCATGTTTTTCCACCGATCGTCACACAAATTTAACAGATTTAAAACTAATCTGCATTGAATTTATCTCTAGTGTCAACGAAACCGGAAATAGAAATTGATTTTAGAGATGTGCAAAATCCGATTTTGGCAGTTTCGCGATTGTGGTGGACATATTTTCCCACGGCAGAATGCCAATTTTGGCCGTTTTGAGGTTGCATTTGATAGACCCGAGTTCGATAGAACACAACAGTGCTTGTTACCAAATTTTTCGTGCATGTTGCCTATCGCCGTGGCTCGGTCTTCATCCGGTGGGGTGACAATCCGAAGGGGAAGGGGCAATTTTGGTGGTTTTCTTCCCCATTGAAAATACATTGTATGGGCCATATTGCGGTATGAATTTTGCTACGTAGGACCGATTTGGCTTAAATTTACTTCTTTACTGTAAAGTAGCACAGAATTCAATTTCCTATTATTAAACGGCATAAATGTGACTATTTTGAAATTACCAGTACTCGCAAAGTAAACTACAAGAGGGATGGAGAAATTTGATGATTAATGGGAAGAATTATGGAAATGCACGACAGAGTTTTAAATGTTACAATGATAATGGTGTACGTTGTGGAATAAACAAATATATATATTGATGGACGTAGGAAAGCAAAGTTAATTTAGCCTTAATGGGATTTAGGTTAAGGAAGTATATAGAGTTAGCAGTGCTGTTGCACACCATGGGCGAAGTCTGATATCTATGACGATTGCCTTGTTCATAATTCAAATAAACAGATAATGTAACATCAGAAAATTTATATAAAGTCATACGTGACTGATGGCTGCATCTGTCTGGATTTTATTGATATGTTATGCAGTTGTTTGTTATTGTGACTGATTTTGCTTACTTGCATTTTGTGTTTTTTTGTTATTTATTATCAGCTGTGCCAAGTTTACAAAACAAGCTTTATGAGCTGTGTAAAATACATATTGCACAGCAGGTTTGTTTCAATATGGTTTTACTGCATGTTGTTCTGTGTAAAGGTTTGTAAAACAATACCTAGATAGTGATAATTTACAATGTGCTGCATTTTTAGTGAATGATGCTAGTAAACACTGAATATTAAACTGAATAAAATTTATGAAATTTTATAGATTGCACTGTTTTATTATAAGAAATAGTGCTACATTGCATAGAGTTACACGCAATGAAGGTGATGGAATGTGTAATTGAAAGGAGATCTAGGGAGAAGGCAGTAGTTGATGTTGTGCAATTTAGATTCAGGCTATGAAAAGGAAATACTGATGCAGTCTTCATTACATAGTATTTTCTTTTCATAGGCAGATGTCTAGCACAGGAATTAGGATTTTGTGAGATTAGATTTCCAGCAGTGATAAGTCATAAATGTTTAAAGTAAATATAGCATGAGCAGATATATGGAAGAACGTTATTGTTGCATATTTAAAGCTGTTAGTATGGCTTCTAACACTACTTATGCTTCTGCCACCAAAGTGGGGGCATTAGGCAAAGCTAATATCTGTCTGTCTGACTGTACCTTGTCTCTACCTCTAAAATAGTGTGTTTAGAGCCATGGTTACTGTAGAACACTAATAGGAAGCCCCATGCTAGAAGTTGAACCCACTGATCAGAGTGGCCGTAAGGCTACCAGAAGTGGCCAAAACGTTGTGGAGGACGAAAAACTCATAGATGGCTCTTATTCTGGCTATTAGAGACTATTAGAGACTCTAGTAATGAGAATAATCATTTGCATTATTATTCAGTGGGAGATTGTTTTTAATGCTATATAGTATTAAATGCCTGTTGTATCTAAAGTTGATGAATGTTTATTTTTTGATATAGCAACATAAGGGCCAAGAGGCCGCTTACAATGTGCATACGTACAACGGTGCGAGTAATAAAATAAGCAAGTTATACATAAAACTGCTAAAAATAGAACATGAAATAGACAAGTATACAAGTACAATATACAATTACAAACAATACATGAAACTGTTATACAAAATCTGTGTAAAACTGTACAGGATGAAGCTGATGAAATGACGAGTGAAGTGAAACAGCTGATAACAAATTACAATAACATCGTATCCTTCTCGGTTGCTGTCGTAATGTAGCATAAAGGTTGTCAGTAGATTTCGTAGATATTCTTGTAATGTTGCACGTTCTTTAGTTGTGGGCAATACTCCTTGATGTGAGAGAAAGAGAGTTTGATTTTGTACGTGTTAATAATAATAATAATATACACATTTGTATAGCGCCATATGGTCGTAACTTCAGAGGCGCTGAATATTAGTATATTCTCAAGTAGCCTTAGAACACAATTATGGTGAATTGGGAAATTATGCATGCATTTGGTGTCCATGGGTATCAGGATACATGCGGTATACTAAATTTCATTGTAGTGAACTTATAACTGTAGAAAATGAAAACTGCAAGTGGATCCTTTTTCTTGAGACGGTGTAAGTTAATGTAAATTATAAATATGTTATTAGCTGTGAAGAACTTTCTCTTGCCAGATTCATTACATAAAAGTCCATTGCTGTTTCAGACAAGAATTTGTTGTTGGAGTACAGTGATCATTTGCTGAACAGAGGATGAAGCAGATTGTGATTGTTGTATTTCGTTGTTTTTTGCATATATTTGTTTGTAACAATTCACGTTGTTTTAAATATTCTTGACATTGTGCATTAGATACATCTTTTAAACAAGCAGTTCATTCAGTGGGATGAAGCAGTCACACGGCTGGAAGCTGCTGCCAAACCATTGCCATCTGTAGACTAGATGATCTAAACATTGCCCTTCTAATCCACGCCATTGTGATTGGCATACTCATGTTCTTAAATGTGGGTACTGATAGGCCGCAAGGGATAAGACTTGCAAAGGTTCCACAGCCACCAGTGAAGAGGGTCTGACTATGTACTCCAATCCCATGAAATTTTTACTTTTAGATATAAGTGGTGCATTTCTGGTCACTGTTTTAAACTTGAGACATTTGACTTAAATGATAGAAACCACAGAGAAGCTATTTTCAGCACTTACCACCATCAGTCTAGTCAGTTAAGTAATAACAGACCCCGGAGTGCTGTGCTGCCAACAGAATGAAGATATGCTTTAGTGTACATTGGAGCATAGTGCAGGTGTCTTACGTTACATTCACATTGCCGCCTCTTGTTACCCATGCTGAAATTCGGTTCATCCCTTATGTATATGCTCATATTGACGTATGGTATTACGATAACATTCATGCTGCCAGAGAACTTTGATCATATTTGTAGTAGTCTGTTTACTCTTATGTGTTTGTTTGTCAGAATGATGTGAATGACAAGAATAAATAAATACCAATGACATATTTCTTTTCTGTGTTGTGAAAATTATTTGTTAATGATATGAAAATGTGGGTACTTAATTTCAAGAGTGCCAGTAGTCACTGTATCTAGAAATCGGCTATTGGGTCGGGTGACACTACCTGTTTGGGGTCGGTGCTTGGGCAACAGAAAGGGCATCTGGCCTGTAGAAATCTACTCCAATTATACCAGAGGTTTTCTTTGGTGACCCGACACACCTTGGAGTAACTCTAGATGAGAAGGCCTGTTGAGCAGAAACTGTAGTTTGTTATATAGTTTGTGAACTGATAATTTAACAGACTGGTAGGCACTGACAAATTGAACCTGACTGTTGTGTTTTCTTTTCACTCATGCCTTGTTTTCATAATTTTTACCCGCGCGACGCTAGCTAGCGCGGGTATTAGCCATCGTCATATGTGTGTGTGTGTGTCTGTCTGTCTGTTGTATTGTCGCCAGTATTGTGTCAGAACTGCTAAACGTAGGATCATGCAAAGAATGCCACGTGATAGCCCAGGGACTCTGTAGTTTTCTGCTGCCAACAGTCGCTGGTGGGCGACGCCCCATTCCCCTTGAAATTTGTGCTCAAAGTGACCCACCCACCCCCCTTTCGAACACAATGCAACGATTTCGACGATTATCTGCTCATAGTGCCTCAACCATGGGCGAAAAATGTTCAATTAGCAGTAATAGGAAGTTCACCACACGCTTTCCAACGAGCCATAGATGAACCGTGTACGTTATTCCTAAGTCTCTAGTGGATGGCACAAAACGCGATATTGCTCTTTTTGCCAGTATAAGTCAACTTCTGTCGAAAGAAGTCTGCTGCAAAGTTTCTTTATGTGAAAACTTCCAGAGGCACATCATTCCTCTATCTAACGGTCCATAGATTGATTGCGGGCAACGTCGCCATCTACCTAAAGTTGATTGTCAAGGTGACCACCCCTTCAGAAAATGGTGATTTTGACAGATTTCACCTTCGGCGCCCCGTTCGTCGCGCTCGTCATGATTCGTCCCCCACTTTTTAAACCGTGGATACGCCCCTGGCGATGCTGCAGCTGACTGTTACCCACATGGAAGAAAAGCACATTGAATAAGAAACTGAAAGTAAGTAACATGGCAGATAACGCTGGAATCACTCAGTTGCAGGCATGACACTAGGTATCGTGGAATACAGGAACTAAACAGCTTGTGCGTCAGTAAATAAGTAAACAGTTGTGTCAATTTGTTGAGTCGACTCCGACTGCTCCAATAAATACTTGTTGTAGCCATAGACAATAACAGAATTTGGTTTTTCCACTGTGTTCCACATATTGTTACCGACTTATAACGTGGTCTGTCGGTCTGCCACCTAGTGAGCCCGGCAAAAACGGCTGAAGCGATCGAGATGCCGTTTGTGTCGAGGACTACTGTGGTTCCAGGGAAACACGTGTTGGATATAGCGGACCGCTTTGAGGCGAATACTGTATTGTGTTCAATCAACACAATGCAGCCATCTAGTTAGTAATTCACTCTCTTGACGCTGTGACAGTGCGGTATATGACGCGTGTCTGTTCGTCCGTATGTCGCAGGTCCGGAATTCTATCAAAATTGAAAAGGCTGATTTGATCAATCGAACTGGACTTTGGCAGAGGCTACCCTTGGCTTAACAAGTTATTCTACACTGCATTAAAGAAAATAGGGCATATCTATGTGACATTCTTCGGGGGTTCGGAAGACCTCTGCCTCTTTCGGTGGCGGAAATCGATAATTTGCCGAACGTGGTGCTTCGGTAACGACATTTCTAACGGCACCCCCAGGTGTTCGGTGTTCGCTAAAGAGTTCGGTGTCTTCGTCCCCAATGCTATATCTCATCATGGGAGGCCTAGCCAATTCGTCCTGATTTGTTTCAATGCCCGGCGCCTGGACTATTCGGCTAGCTTGCTCGTTCCCCATAATTTAGAGTCGTGAATCAGTCATCCGAAGGAGTCAGAACTACACCTAACTTGCTTCGGTATTTCGCTATCCTAATAGGAAGGCGTTCGTTCAGTGGGTTCGGATATTTCAGCGCTTCGCTTATCAATTTTAGGAAAAGGGACGCCGAAGTAGGTCTGAGCTTAGCCAGCTAGGAGTTCACCAGCTGCCCAGACGCTTCGGTCCTATCCTAACGAAGTACTACTCGGAAATTCGTACGAAGCCTAATGGAAAGGCTAATCTACGCGCTTCGGCACTAATTCGCATTTGTTCGGGTATGTTCGTTTTTGTTCGGACTACTACTTGAGTTGATTCGGTTTCGTCCGGTTTCGGTGTTCGAAGAGCGAAGCAAACGAAGACGGACGTTCGCTCAAAAAGTTCGTATTTTCGGTAGGGAGGAACGATCTCTTCGTTCAACTGCCGGTC
>Ga0209780_1001973_pt1 | contig 14170 bp, 2 predicted proteins | sample WorMetexBAHAMAS2_FD_187384 | JGI IMG/M metagenome (GOLD analysis project Ga0209780, IMG submission 187384) | Marine gutless worms symbiont microbial communities from Max Planck institute for Marine Microbiology, Germany - Inanidrilus exumae... | ecosystem: Host-associated > Annelida > Digestive... | reverse complement strand
CGATATTTCGTTCAATACACCAGAACGCCAACGTTGAGATAAAGTGAACAGACCTCTATCATTTCAATTTACAACATACGTGGTTTTGTCAGCATTGCTTGCGAACAGCACCGGTAGGCCTAATGTCCCTAAAAATCGCACAAACAAGGCTTCGCCTATTTCTCGTTAGAATTTTCCTAACTTCCTAAGTAAACTAAGTTGCTCTAAGTTTCAACTTGACATCAAATCCGGCCAGGGACTTATACTGTATCATGCGTAACCCTAATTAATACATATAATTACTTTGATAAAAACAGCCCTACTATGCCTATTACATAAACGCTCAACGTCTACCACTGCTGCAAATTTCGTGCACATGACACTGAAAAAATAGTTCACTTTGGCGGTATAGGCTTCCAATCTTATCTTCCTTTCTTATGCACGCTGTGGCATAGGGTCTAGGCCCCCTTGGGCCTCAACCTAAATCTGGGCCTGCCTATGTAACCCCATTACAAATTAAAACAGCATACTCATTGTATTAACGTGTAGGCAGTTGCGTGACATACTATACGAAGAAGCGATCGGCGCTGGAAAGAATAGCGCAGGAAATGAACATTGCGGGTTAGTATCATACTAACCCGCAATGTTCATTTCCTGCGCTATTCTTTCCAGCGCCGATCGCTTCTTCGCTCTGTCACAATACGGTTTGCAAGAAATATCATATAAACATTCATGCTGCTTCCACAGCTCTATCAGCTTCTCCTCCACCTCTTCGGTCCAGTTGTCTATTTTTAAGCAATGATGTTTAAATGTGGCTACAATGCAATATAAACTCGCAAACACGGAAAATGAAAAACCGGAAACAAGTGGCGACGTCATAATTTACGTCATTACGTCATGCCCTACAAATTGACTCAACTGGGTCACGACGCTCAGAAATGATTTTTGATCGTTGGTATGTAAGTGTATGCCTCTACGACACGACGTCGAGTTGCGTCGGCGCCGCTATGAACACTCTCACGACGCAACTCAACTGGACGTCGAGTTGAGTTGAGTTGTCCCGCTATAAACCCGGCTTAACACATGCCATCCTGAGTGCATTAGAGGTGGTTTACGGCGATGCGCTATACAAATCGACGTTTACTTTACTTACTTTACACCACATGGTGTATTAATTGACATCTTGACACCTGGACTGACAGCTATAATACACCCATGAATGCTTTTCCTGTCACCCAATTAATAGTGTAAAGTTGATTGATAATGAGACAGTTTCATGTCCTCCTGCCCCCCGACACAAAATAGATCATTTTGGAGACATTCTTCCCAGCCAATCTCTTACTGAAGAAACAAAATCTAACACAACAAAGCAAATATGCCTCCGTTATAAAAATATAACACACAAAAAACAAAAGGTTTGGTCGCCTCTTACAACCTCCAGCCTGGAAATGGAACAGGCTTATTCTTAAGGAAGTAAATAACAATGTAAGTAAGGAAGTTAGTAAACAAGTTATATAGCATCGGAATCAACAAATGAATCAGGGTGCATGGAACAAGTGCATGTATGCTCTTAACAATGACTTATAAATGTTGATTAACAGAAACAAATCAAACGTCAGTCTTAACCACAGCATCAAATCTGGTTCTTTAACATCCGCTCATGACAGGTGGCGCGGTGGCGCAACGGGTAGAGTGTTGGACTTGCGATCAACAGGTCGTGGGTTCAAATCCTACTCGGGGCAAAGCTGCGTTAAAACCTTGGGCAAGTTGCACTTTTGTTCACACCCGTGTGCCTCTGTCACAAAGCAGTATAACTTGGTACCGGCCAAAGGATGGTGATGCTCTGCAACTGGGAAGATTACCGCAGTCCTGGCGGAAAGTAACGACAGCCTACCGCCAGGTGGATATTATAGTCACCTGCGGGCTGACTGCCTGTACACTGGGATCAGCTCCAGGCCCACCGCTTAGTAACGAGTATGGCAAGCCTTTTTTACCATAAAGTTTATGCCAAAATAACCACAGTTACCAGGTCAACTGTTCATCGCCAGACGTAATCCAGAACTGCTTACGTCTCGTACAGTAAACGTTTACCACCTGACTGTTGAGGCTCAACTGCAAACACACAAACATAACATCATGTAATTACAACGGCAAACTGCCTCATTACAATGGCCTTTTTCCACCTGGGCTAACTCATTCAGTGTTTATCTTCTTCCACTCGCTCCAGAAGAAAAACTTTGGTGGTAAGTGGCTTAGGCAGGGTAAAAATGATAAGATTTGTATAGCACATTGTCACAGTCTCTTATGCACTGGTGTGCACAGGGTGTGCAACAAATCACGAAAACAAAAAATCCAGTATATTTCTAGGAGTTTCCAGCAGATATTTTAAGTACATATTTTCCCGGTGACACTGCAATGTCACTGCCATGTCATGGGGAAAAATCGCACCGACATCCTTCGTTGTCACTTGGAACAATTTACCCGCTGACATATTGTTGTGTAACAGCGAATCTAACTTTTAAAAAACATTTAAAGACATTCCTTTTTAACGCCTGCTTTTAGGCCGCCCAACTGACTCCTCTCCAGCGCCTCTAAACCTCCGCGTAATGGTGCTATATAAATGTGCTTATGATTATGCATCATATCAATCGCAACAAAAAATCCACAGACCTGGCAAAATTCGTGTCGGCGGGCCGGTAATAATGCCAAATAATCAGAGGTTTAAATTATTTAGCAAAAATATGAAAGCAAACTTCTAACTACAAATGAATGCTAAAAATGGTAACACAACAAAATCAGTTTTGGTTAAGTAGTGTTGAATGAATACATCCGAGACTATAGCAGAAAAATAATATACCAATAAACTGAAATCATGTTAATGAAATGTGGCCACTTATTGAGAAATAGTCTCATATTTGTGCAGAACAACCAACGAAATAGATCACATCTACGCACAAGAAACTGATCAACGTCTTACTGCAATGTAGTCGATTTCTCGAAAAGGAACAGTAGCCTTCATTTTATACGACTTCTTCTCCGTGCCAGACACCATATACAAGGCATGGTCAGAAATAAGTACGTAGACAGGACGCAAATCTCCGTCTGCATGTCCGACCGTGGATCGAAACATCTGAACATCAACACATGGACAATAGGTGGTCAAAGAATTTCGACCAAAGACCGCATGTCATGCTGTTAATGAGGACTGAATGGTCCCTTTTGCTGCATACACCACAGCACAGACTCCCGATGCTTTTAATGGGCCGTCCACTCCCTAAAATTGCACCTTCCAATAGGGGATGTTGATCCCCACGTAATACATGGTTCCTTAGGCCAACCCGAGGCACTCCAGATTTGATGATAAAAGCTTTGCTGTTGCAGGGACTCGTTTGTGAAACAGTTTGCCGATAAGTCTGCAGCAGATATCTGGCTTTGGACAGTTTAGGTGATATCTTAAAAATCATTTATTTGGGATTTGAGAAATCACAGCGCAGTGTGACGCATGATTTTCAGCGCTATATAAATATTCTTACTTACTTACTTACTCCCCCAAATGGCATCTCGACTGGTTCAGCCGTTTTTGCAGGATGCATCTGTAGCAATAGGCTACATCTATGCCATGCATGCGACGCGGCCTAATAATATACACTTAAGGATAAATAAACGTAGAAGAAGAAGGAGATATTGCACAGACAACAAGGTCCACTGCGAGGGAGCTCATCTGGCACTTTGAGCCAGCAAGGATTGACCCAGACATCAGTGAAATCACCAGCTCAGATAAGAACCACTACATTTAATCAACGAGGTCAGTATACAGTGCCTCTGTATCTTCAGACTTTACGGCGCTATACAAATGCTATTTTATTATTATTATTAGTATGTCAGAAGTGCTGGTGACATGGCTAACTGTTATACAGAATTCATGCATTGATTAAAGCTTTACGTATCAATCAACAGAAAAATAGGTCATTTCAGAGACATAAAAATGAACATAGAACAAATAAAATGCATTTTAAGTTTTAAAATGAACATTTTTCTATTTCAGTGTTTGGGCACCGTGTGGGTCCCGTGGCTGTAAGTAAGTGGGTTAGTGTCTAAGTAAGTAAATTTATAAAGCGCAGAAACCAGAATGGGGCCTCTCCGTTTCCAGACTGTAGGTCGTAGGTGGCTATCATACCTGGCTTTAGTTTTTTGGGTTCGTTTTATGTTGTAGTATATTTTGTTACAGATGCGTGTTTGCTTTGTTGCGTTTTATTTGTTTATCAGTACAGGGACTTAGCCAAGAGATTGGCTGGGAAGAACGCCTCACAAATGAACTATATTGTGCCGGGTGGGACGTAAAACCTTAACTCAATCAACCAATTTCAGTGCGTGGAGAAGAGGTCACATTCTGTTCAACTTTCCAGCAATTTTGGCCAGTAAAATGAAACGATAAACACCGGCAATAATAAATAAGCATGTTCCATGTAAAAAATCATAAATTTGAAAAATCTTAAAATTAACAATTCAGACTACAGACGCTGTACTTTAAGACTCCAAATTCTGCATCTTACCTTGTAGAACTTTTCCCCATCATGCTGGAAAATTTCTAGCATCAGCACCAACTTTGTATTGTTGTCTACCCTAACATAACGCATACAGATATTTGTTACTTACACAGACTCCACGACTATATAGGTAAATACTCTGTAAAGGTCATCTGTAAGACACTCATACACAAGATATTCATCTTGATAAACAACATTTCTCAAAATCAGTATTTTGTCCTTTACTTGTCAATCAGAAAAAAAATTTAAGCATTCAAGTTCCTTTAAAACCTGGGTGATATAATGAAAGCACATAAAACGTACGTTGTATACAAAATCTGGTTACATAACACTTTAAAACTGGCAAAAATAATCTTATTACTACAGTCATGGTTTATTCATTGTAGCACTCTGACATTGTTAGCTGGGTGATAGCAAAAGAATCTGACCTGGAAAAAACGAACTGGACAATGACCAAAAATTCTCCTTCGGGGTCTGAAAAACCTGCAGGCCTGCAGAAGAGAGGCAACAGGTAGAGCATTGGACTTGCGATCAACACGTCAGGCTGGTCACGACGCATGCTGCCCCCTGGTGAGTCATGGCAAGTATGCCAACAGGACAGACCCAGACAGATGAACAGACAGACAGACAAACAAATGGAACGACGCCAGACCATTATGTTATGCTTTCTGCTAGATGCAGACAGTGTAATAATGATCTGTATGTCCCTACTCTAAAAGCTGACGGTTGATTCGTCTTACCTGACTTCTGCAGAATGTGCAAGTGAATCCAACGACAACGCACTTGACGTTCTTGACATCTTCGTATCTGAAACGACGCTGTCGGTGTCCGAGAACTGCAAAGGGCTCAGCAGCTCAATGCAACCCGTTTTCTGCTGACAACAGACAGAAAGATCGTCCAACCTGACAATATATTCGGCGGTGGCTGCCGCACAGTCTGTGGAGCTAAGTTGTTGCCGATCTGCCAATCTACCGTCATCGTAAACAGAAATGTCGTCTTCTACAGCTGAAGACTCCGCGGCTATTTCGCTGACGGCAGAACAAAGCTGTTGATCTATACCGTCATAAATCGAAAGTTCGTCTTCTACAACTGAAGTTTCTACAGTGGCTGTTTCACAGACTGTAGACGAAGGCTGCGGTGGTGCTCTCAATCTGCTGCTATCGTAAATTGAAATCTCATCGTCCACGACTAAAGACGGTGAAGACTCGCGTGCCACTGAAGCAACAGTCTCATCAACAGAGGCTGCTTTTTCCGAGTCGCCTAAATACTCTTCTCGCTGTTGCTCAGTTCCATCTGATTTCGCTTCCATCCGTTCTTCCATCCGAGACCACTCATCGATAGTCAGACTGGCTCCACTGACGTTACTAGGCGAAGACACGGAAGAGTCGACTTTTGTGGAGGAATCTTTTGAATCGCCGACAGACAAGCACGTTGACAGATTACTGTCGGCAACAGCATGCGCACACAGCGACTTGCAGTGGTCCTCGAGAATACTTCTTATCAGCTCGTCCTCGGCCGCCGTTCGTGTAATAACTGGCCGTGTTTCGGTCTGGAGCTCACTCGGCTGGGAATGAGTCCCAATCGGCAAATCCGAGTTTGTAGACAAACCACCGGAATGTGAGCACGGACCGGTGAGAGGGGGTGAAGTGACCGTGAAAGACGGACAGCTGGACAACGAATCAAACGACACGTCAGACAAGACGACGGGAGTCGACGAAACGCCGTTGGCTACTGACCGATAACCGGACTCGGGAGATGAACGCCTGTCCGAAGCCACGTCGGAGCTGTCGCTGTCGGCCTTGCCGCAGGTCTGTCCACGTTTCCGACACTTATTCACACCGCTGAGGTGCACGACCTCCACTTCGTCGTCACGCGGCGAGCAATCGACAGACGGAAAGACATCCACGTGCAACGTGTCGTGGGCCGGAATGATCAACGGCGACGCCTTCTTGTCTTTCTCGCTTCTGAATAAACCTAGGAGCTTGCCAGCCGTACTGTCAACAAGATCACTAAGAACGTTGGTAGACGTGCTCTAAAACACACGTGCACAGTTCAACTAATGATAATAGTAATAATAATACAATTTATATGGCGCCAATAAAGTCAAAAAATACAGAGGCGTCACAAAAATTTTGTGTGGAACTTCATCGCGCAGACATATTCGCGACAGAGTTGCAGTGTGCAACTTTGCATGTGAAACACTGCAACTTTGTCGTACAAACCAGAATTGACCAATCAGATTGTTTTTTGCACAACCCTCTATAAAAATGAAAGGCCCAAATTCAACAATTACTCCAGTTTTCAACCATTCACATCACTCAATGCACATGAGCAGGGAATTACGTTACCAGAAATATGTCAGAAATATGCCAACATGGCCAGTACGGTCAATTGATAGTGTGAATTATGACAAAATATCTAGTTACAAAAACCAACCAACAACGGCTTACTAAATTCAACTGAGAGCTGTGCCATACCAACATCAACATGAGGATATGCTTAACAAAAAATCAGTTAGTTAAGTTAGTTAGTTGGACTGGAGTTTAACATCCTTTTTCAGCACAAGTATGGCTATATCAGAGACCAAAGGTCAGGGGTGGACAACTATCCTTACCCAGTAAAGAAAGGCCAGCAATATATTAACCTCAACCATGGCTGCCTTTTTGTTCAGCAGCCACCCAAAAATGAAAAGAGATCGAGAGGCTCATTCAAATTATTACACTAGTGATTACAACAGGGAGAGACAACTATCACACTGCAAGACAAAGCTAGATCAAATACAACAAAAACAAGCATGCATCCTTAACAAAAAATAAACATGACACAAAATCAACACTCAAATAAAATCTAAAGCCAGGTTTAGTCACCTCCTATGACATCAGGCCTGGAAATGGAGCGGGACTATTATGTTAGAATGGGAAGGGATGAAAAAGCAAAAGATCGATGAAGCGAGTAAGAAAGGGAAAAGGGAAAAGTAAAAGATAACGTAAAAAGTGGGGAAGTGGAAAGTAAAGGGTGGAGGGGGCATTGCCCCGGGCCCATACGGGGCAGAAAAGTTGCCAAAAACATCAACACGAGGATCTGCTTGCGAAAAAATTATATGAATCATTGAATGTCAGAAACTGTCAGTGCATCACTGCTTTGACAGTCGCTTGGGTGACTAGTAAGACATTCGACCTGTAAGAAAACGTGCCACCAATTTCCAAAAGTTTTCTTCATGAACAAATGCAGGAGGAAAAACGAGAGAAACTGGGTGATCCCGGCTCATCTGGATAATATAATGACCTTCAAAATCTAGATGGTGAATCACAGAGGGACGGTCTTTCCACGGCAAATTAATTGCTAATTAAATTCGGCAGATAATTGTCAATTAACTCAAATGTCATTTTTCCACCACCATTAAACAGTCAATCGTCAATTAAATCGTCCATTATCTTAATTTCCGATTTTTCGCCATTAACTTGTTAATGGCTGATTAACAATGATGGATATGCAGTCGTTTTTTGCTTTTCCACCGTCTTAACTACGTTTTTTGTTTTTTTTGTTCTTTCTGTCTTTCGTGTAGCTAGTAAAGTTAATTTGAGCGAAGCGAACATGTTGTTTTGCCATGGAGGAATCCGTTGCAGGAATATGATGATGCTAAATGCCGCCAGTGCTTCAGACTGTCAAAATTCATCGTCACGAAACTGCTGGACGATATACATCATGCCGGCAAATATCATGAAGGTTTCGTTCTGCGATTACAAAATCTGTGAAGCTGTCAAGCGTCCTTAGCGACAGCTGTCCACCTGTGTAAACACATCGGACGGTGACGTCATTGCGGCGCTATTCAATTTAGGTCACTCTGACAGCCAATCAGAGAAGACGAGTTTATCCGGCATTAGCTAATCACCAATTTACTAACTGGAGATCAAAAATGCATGGAAAAACGCAACTTGTGTTATCCGTAAATCCCCGAATAAACGTCGGGTCTCCAATAAACGCCGGGGGTCTAGATCAACTCTAGAACGAGTCTGATAGGCCTAGTAGAAAAATCCGATTGTTGCTGTAACCAGTAAGCAACTGCACAAATTTTTACGCAACAGGCCTACAGCAAGATTTAATAAACGCCGGGTCTCAGATAAATGCCGGGTCTCTAATAATCGCCGGGGGTTCTGATCTATTGTACGAAGAAACGCCGGGGGCGTTTATTCGGGGATCTATGGTAACTGACGATTAACCTCGACCATTAATTTAATCGGAGATTACGTAATCAGAGATTAAAGTTAATTTAATTCGCGGTGGAAAAACCGGCCCCGAATGTCAAACGTGACAAGACAAATTACCTGTGAACTAGAGAGAGAAGCAGTATCACCATCATTATCACCACCATCCTCATCAATGTCATCATCCTGTTGACTATAAACACGATCACTCGTTGGCAATGTGGGATGACTACACAGATCCAAGTAGCCGACGTCCTGCAGTCAAACAGACGATAAGCAAGAACTGGAGAAAGAGACTCTGCTTGATCGTGTTCGACGGTGTACTAACCGACAGCTTAATTACACCGTTATAACTGTATATTACATTGCACCAACCTACACTGACTTTGATGATGATGATACGTAGCACCCCCGGAGTCTTTGATATACTGGCGCTATACAAGCTAGATTATTATTATTATTATTTGTAGAGCGCATCATAAATGGACTCCTCAGATGCGCTGTCAATCAGCCAAACAGCCGTACCAGAAATGTTAAATTTTTTGTCTGCACCTGATCTTAAATTCTATGGTATGGAGATAGTGTAGGTTGGCTGGAAGACTGATGTCCCTTTCAGCAAAAAATAGGCCATATCGGGGACAATGTCCTGGGTGGAGATTTAGTTCTGACAGGTAAATGATAGCGAACGATACAGTAACCTCCTGACCTCGTTGCCTTTTTGTTCCGCGATGACCCTAAAATGTGAAAGGATACGGGAGGCTCACATAAGTTATTATGCTAGCGCCTACAACAGAGTGAAACTAACCAACCGCCACAAGACCTATTTATCAGTTCAATGTGATATCTTATGTAAATGCTGTTCTTCAGTTCCCATAACATATCAGTGCCTAATGACTCTTGATGTATAATATCTTTTCTGTGTTGGTCTGGCTTTGAAATGCTTCTCTTAGGTAAAACCCAAAAGAAGCATCCGGGGGACCTTCCACCGACGGTACCAGAGCTCTCTACCTATATGCCAAATTTCATTGAAATTAAAGAAACATTTTGTGAACAGACAAACATACACATGTAAGGACGGACAGACAGACATTTGAGACCAGCTTTATTAGGTCGACTATGTTGAAGACTCCACCTAATAAAGTAGCTGTGTTCTATCGTAATCCTAACACCAAAACCAACTCGATCTCTGTATGCATTAAGCCCCAATATACTGATGCTACAGACACACAGAAAACCCACAGAATAAGCCAAAATGCTATCAAAATCTGCTAAAAAGCACTCTAACCTTTTTGTGCATAACTGAATGTTGTTGTTGTTAAGTTTTTGTCCACTGTTAATCTTAAATCTGATGTTGATTAAGACGGCATAAAATGCTGGCCCATTTCAGTAAGTTACACTATTAGCTGGGTGAAAGGCAGGCCATCTCACTGCTAAGCAACACACGTTGATTTCTTGCAAACGTTTGCTGTCGGAACAGGTGAAAGAAAAGACTCAGGGACAATCTGCTAAACCACGTTCTTCACTGGAAAAATGGCAATTACAATGGTGTTCATATGTCAGAGAAAGAGAGAGACAAAGAGATAATACTGACTTACCAGCTCTAAGTCAAAGCAGATTCGTTCGAGGCCCGACACCAAAGTTAGAAGCAACTGCAGATGCTGCACAATCAGAATAAAAGCTCAACAGTTTCATCAAAACACAATGATTTACGACTATGCAGTAGCAAGAAAAGCAACAGAGTTAATTGAAAACTTACTGTGTAAACGTCTTCAAACTCATATATGAAGTCCATTAACACTACTTGTGAACTAGTTGACTGATTTTCTGCATTAAGGTATAACTTCCTCTGTTCTGTTCTTTAGGCGTTCTGGATCCAAGGGTTGGCCACACCACAGACGAACTTTCGCCCTTTATCTCTGTCATTCTGACTAACTCTTCCATGGGGAGACCTGTCCACGTATTGATGTTGTCCATCCAGGCCGTGCGTGGTCTTCCTCGCCTGCGTACACCTGGCATTGTTCCTTGCATTATCTCTTTCTTCAGGCATCTCCCTTGTTTCCTCAAGGTGTGACGATAGTATGCCAGCTTCCTTTCTTTGACAGTGTCCAACAGTTCCCACTTTACTCTAGCTTTGATAAGAACCCACTCATTTGTTTTCTTTGCTGTCCACTAAGAAGTTTTCCCCAGCCAATCAAGAAAGCTTGTATAGAGGAAACTAAACCTAACACAACAAAATCACTATTATTGTAACACAAAATAAACACATAAAACTAAACCCAGGTTTCGTTTCCTTGTATGCCTGACCTGGGATACAACAGTGACTAAGGGTAGGTCTTCAGAGGTGCTCTGAAGACCGTCAACAAAGATGCCGAGGTGACGTGCCGAGGCAGATCATTTTAGGAATATGTGGGAGCAACCAGGAATGTCCATCTGCGACACTGGGGAGATGCCTGGGACGGACAGTCAGAGATGATGACGCAGCTGACTGTAGACATTAACTAGAAAACGTAGGCAGTCGTATCGACAAGCAGACCCACACTGGCATGGTATGGTATGGTATTGTAGGGTTTAACGTCCCACTCGACACATTATAGGTCATTTCGGAGACGATTTTACAGGTCAGACGACCCAACCAACAGTGTAATAGCACTGAAGAATGATAGTCTTCCAGGTCAAGGGCCAATCCCGCAGGTTCCGCACACTAAAAGGTAAAGAAAAGGATGTAATCAAAATTTTTTTCTCAATAATGATACAGCACCAGAAAACACAGCATGCGCCTCTAAGCCAAGCAAGATCAAAGCCCGATCCAGTCGACCATGTACGAACTGCTCCTTATATAGGTGGATATAGGTGTGCATATGGTGTGCACAATTATGATGCACAACAGCACAGAGTTGGTCAAATAATCTCCCCTCTTACCCTCCAGACAATCACCATAGCTCAGATGTTGTCTGTTGGTCGGGAGGGGGCCCCACGCTGGCAATGGCCGCAGGTAGCATAGCCACGTATTGGTATGCGAAATACGGGACATGGTCACTAGCAACCATGCGACTGTGACGGTTTTCATAACCATGTGACATTGACCTTTTGACCTCTTGAGTCAACGAAAGCCGAGCGACTGCTATAGAGTATACGTGTACACAGTTTGGTGTTGATAGCTCAAGCCATTTTCCTGATACCGCGCAGACAAACAGACAGACAGACGCGACTGAACGTCCTACCCACGCCGGCTGCTATGCTGGCGTGGGTAACGAGCTTCAGAGTTCACCGTCAGGTGGAGTTCGTCAGCGAGATAGACTGTGAAGGTAACACAAAGCACTAACACCAACTAAAGACCCGGCTACATCATTTCTTTATTCAACAACGAACTCCTAAAGAAAGGGGCACTGCTCCCTTTACCCGGCTTTCTGAGGCCAATACGACTGTTCGCATCATTAGTTTATTGCAACGTTTTACTGAAGGTTTACAACTACTTTCATTCTTGTTTTTGTTACTTGCCCGTAACAAAAGTATTGTTTTGCACGCTGGTGTCTGTCAGCATCTGTCATCTGTAACACTGCCGGCGGGCGGGCCAGCCGCTGGGTGCACGGGCGGCCAACACTGCACAGCGGGCCAGTCACGTTACGTCCTGTTAGGGCGACACCTTGTTTATATAAAAAGATAAAGTTCTCCCATACTCATTAACGAGCGTTGGGCCCGGAGCTGATCCCAGTGTACAGGCAGTCAGCCAGCAGGTGACTAGAAGCCATCCACCCGGCAGTAGGCTGCCATTACTTTCCGCCAGGACTGCGGATACCTTCCCAGCCGAAAAGCGTCATCGCCCATCGGCCGGTACCATATTATACTGCTTGGTGCCAGAGGCACCCGCGTGTGAGCAGCTTGCCCAAGGCTGTTACCTGGAAGCGGACCGGCCGAGATTCAAACCCACGACCTTTTGGATCGCGAGCGAACGCTCTACCGTTAAGCCACACAGGCCACCATGTTTATATAGTGCAGCATAAAAAAACATGATCAAAAAGTAAACTATGGGGCCGTTTAACTGGTCTTGTACATACCAATTGGGATGGGTTCCCGAAACAGTATCTCTCAGATTTCTGACAGAGACTGGTGGAAGTCTTATAACAAAAGACAATAACACCTGGCACAGGTACAGTACCTGATAATCTAGAACAAGTGCGTCCTGCATGTAGAAACTTCTCACTAATTTCACATTGTCTATGTAACAGTGAATGTAGCTCTCAAGCAACTGATCAGACAATGCCTGATACAGCCATGCTCGACCTACGTCAACAAAAAGTATGGTTAGTTGCTGCGGTATAATATATCCAATTCATACATGGTAGTTTATACCCAAAACCTGTATTTGCATGTATTTCCACATAAACAAACAGTAACAACAGTAGTTGGTAAGGGCTTAACATCCCTATGCTCAATAAAACAATGAAATATCTTAATCAGTAAACAGATATTTACGTTAAAAAGTTTCATCCACGTTTACTCAACTTCTATTTGAACTGCCAGCAATATCGGCTTAATAGTCACAATTTGTACCTTCTTTTTCCTAAAATTTATCAAATCTATTTCCAAAAGTACTTAATGAGCCCAACGAAATCACAGACTCTGGCCAACCAATGCGTAGAAGATTAATATCTGACTGTTGATAGATAAGTACATTTTTGTGCCAGAGACAGTATAATATTTTATCGTATTCTAAACATCATGTAGTCGTACTTTTACTCAACAATAACTCAACTAGTGACAACCAGCACTTACTTCGGCCAAGATCAGTTACAACTTTGCTAAGTAGTTTAATATCTTTGACCGTCGACTGATGAGAAAATTCTTGTGCTATAGACCAATAGCCACTGATAACATGACGCAACCTACAGAATGACACAAATCAACTCGTTTTCTGCCCCAGGACAACATACGTGAAACAGCAGCTACCAGACTCATCAAAGGAATGTGTCATGTTGTCAAATCTTGCACACTAAACCAGATTTGGGCATTTTTTTGCCTGGCTCACAATCAGACCAAAATATATGACCCATTTCACCAACTCAGCAACCCAGTTTTTGAGTTTGGCTGGCGCTATCGCAGACGGGGCATAACATAAGCAAGCAACAGCATCGGATAGAACAGTCAGCAATAAAAATTTCCCGCACTGATGTTTCAACTTCAAGACAGTAAATTAAGACGTAACATTAACCGGCTTTGTAATAACAAAAGCAACAACAAATGGTCAAAGAATTTGGACGAAAAAGTGCATCGCAGAGGGGAGCAGATTTTGGCATTATCCAACTTTAGCCCCCGCAGGGGGCTGACTATTTTTATGGCTATAAAAGTACAAATCAACGAAAAATGGAATGTGTCACTAACTTTCGAAATCTAGGAGTTCGAAATATATTCACAATGAAAGGAATTAAATAAGTAAACTTG
>Ga0209780_1001971_pt1 | contig 14177 bp, 11 predicted proteins | sample WorMetexBAHAMAS2_FD_187384 | JGI IMG/M metagenome (GOLD analysis project Ga0209780, IMG submission 187384) | Marine gutless worms symbiont microbial communities from Max Planck institute for Marine Microbiology, Germany - Inanidrilus exumae... | ecosystem: Host-associated > Annelida > Digestive... | reverse complement strand
GAGAATAATAACATAACAGTCGTAGTTAAACTATACAAACCTATAATCATGTAATATATCTTACTGATTCTGAACAAGTGAAAATACAGTCTGTTTATAAAATTATGTCGTTTCTTTATACAAATGTCGACGCGTTTCTCACGACATTCAGATCACCTACGTCCAAATATCCACAGTGTGATAATCGTTTTATGGGAAAACTGTTTGTTGCAAAATTGCCGAGTTGACGCTTGACAGTAATTGATAATGATTGTGTATATTGTTGTACATATGTGTACTGTAGGCCAATATCACAGTCCGGCCATTTTTTTTATTTTTTCTGATATATTATTATGCTTTCCTGAATAAATTCGATATTGATGCTATATTTTAACTGAGTGATTTGTATTTTCGTCATTGTTAATGTTTCTCTGTTATTCAGTAAAATATTTTAAAACAAAACAGTAGAGTTCTCTGACAAAACCTATAAAACAATAAAGTTACGTTACAAGGAGTTAAGTTATTGCAGTGGATTAAATGAATAAAGCTAAAGTAAGTAACAGAAAGCACTCGTAAGGTGTTAACCCTGCTGGTTTCTTGCTGCGGATCGGATCAGATCACGTTGTCGTTTGATTTGTGTGCCAAGGCCTATCCATTTTATGATTCCAAACCTGTATGCAAAGTTCGTTCACAGCTCTAATAATAATAATCACACTTATGCAAAACGCGATCTCCTTGGCGGCACTTTAAACTTGGAAATCACCAACACATTATGATACTTATTGACGATATTAATACAGTACTATCAAGATGGAGACCATTTTCCTACAACTCGACTGTGTATTAAATTCACAGTAGGTCTGATAATGATTATCTCAAACACTCGGACATTCCTCTCGTTCACCTGTCTGTTGCTGAAGCATGAGCTGTCTGTCAGTGAATGACAGACATGCACTGAGACAAAGAGCTGCGCCGTGCTTCGGTTTTATTGTCATCTGAGCTGCATTCTGCATTGACAAAATCATCAATAAACTGACACTCACTACAGTCGAGGGTCGTGCATGTGTTGGACATACACAGCATTCGATGCAGTTGTCAGAAAACGACGAAATCTGCTGCTGCTGCTGCTGCTGCTGCTGGCGGTGGTGATGGTGATGGTGGTCGCGGCGTATTTCACGCTGTTAAGTCGTCCCATTCGCTGACATTAACTCATTCTAGCAGTGTCGCATGTGCGGTCGATCTGCGCACGGTCGGTCAGAAGACCTCGCCGGCGGTGAGGCCGGCCGGCCGGCCGGCCGGCCGCGGCGCTCGCTGCCACGGTACCAGCCTCCGTCGTTGTCGTCGTCGTCATCGTATTCGTGTCACGTACGTACTTGAACGAGCCGCGCCGGCTCAATCCAGCCAAAGTTGTAGCACGCGCTGGTGCCTGCGGCCGACCCTATAACGGCACGTGTTGGTACTTATCGCGGAGGCACTGTGAACTACAGCTCTAACAACAGTTTATGTTTTCTAGCTATACAAACCATTAGGATGGCGATACCGCGTCACGTGATTAGAAATTACCTCTGGCCTACATTATTACTACATTATTATTATTATTTTTTCACCCCCGGTAGTAAAGATCCCGGGCTTAAAAAATAAAAAAAATAAAAACTGCCGAGCTGGAATAACTACGTGTCGCTGTCTCCTTGAACAGAAAACGTCTCGTGAAAAAGTATTGAGTTAAAACGTTGAAGGAGCACACTGATCCGCTGCAATAAAAAATGAGACTCAAGCTTGTCGCCCGAACCGAACGTTCAGAGATATTTCAGCCCAGATCACCGAGAAAGCAAACCGTGGATGTGTCCATTGGCCTGTGCGTTATGACCGCCACTGGCTGAAAGGCGTAAACTGCAGACATTTCGGCGTATTTCTGACACTTTCTGTCTGCGGTCTGTTGGGTAACAGATCGCGCCGACTGACTGGAAGTTGCCATGTGTGAATTGGCCACTTGATGGTGAGTCCACGTAGGCTAAAATACGCTGTGCGCTGGTTTTTAAAGGTCATTCGCTAGGTGGCAGAAGCATAGCCAGTCTGTAGGTAAGTAAGAAATGCACAGTTGCGTTTGCGCATGCCTGGCGGGCTACACGTTGAGCTTTCTAGTTGGTATTATTACTGTTATTTTTATTATTAATCTATTTCAGATTTTATTAAGTTATTTGGTGTGGCCAAAAATTTCGTCATTAGCATTGAACTGTTTAACGTTCCGTGACGGTTCTACAACGGGATCTAAGTGCCATCTCGACGACTCCATACTCTTGAGTGATATCTAGCTCAGTATCATACCAGTGGGTCATGCCAGCCACATGGTGACCAGTGGCCACTCCAATGCCCCGTCACGTGACAACGCCTGGAGTTGCCACTGTTTCTCCGACACAGCTCGGTGGAGCAGACAGAATCAAGGGCGTAATTAGGGGTCGTACGCCTGGGGTCGATCTCCTTAGTTCTGAAAAATTTTTAACTGAAAATGACAAAAATGACAAATTCATATTCAGAAGTCGCCACGTTAGAGAGGTGCTGGCTTTCTCTGAAATTCAAAATGCGCCGCTGATCGAAGTTCGGCTGTAATTGCGTCGTAATTAACACAGACAATCGTGTCGTATTCATGTGAACACATTGCTGACTAGAAGCCCTCACTCGAGGTGGCACCGACCAATTGAGCAACACTGACGGACCATGGTAACGATTCATCTACAAAACTTTTGGCTGGTGTTACTTATTTACAGTTTCCAATTCAAGTCTGCTTTTAGCCACCATCAGCCATCCCAGCAGTTGGTGAGCTGTATAGTTTACCTCTTGTGACCTCACGGGTCGATGTTACTCGTCGTTGAGTCGACATCTTCACTAGAAATAGAAGAAGAAGAAGAAGAAGAAGAAGAAGAACTTTAACCGATGATCTTGATCTTCGAACATACTCTATAACTGGCAGCAGCGTGAACCACCGCGGGGCCAAATACCTACGTCAAATGTCATTTTGTTTCACAATTATTGGTTGAACACACACACACACACACAGCGGCTCGATAGCTCTACGTGGACCACTGAAGTGGTCGGTGAAGAACCAACACGTCACGCCCGAGGGTCGAGTGCAGGGTGCCGAGATGTCGTCGGACGGCGTCTGAAGGCGAGCGAGCAAGCGAGCGAGCATCACCGTGGCCGTCGAGTCGGTGGACGTACAGCATCAGTCGTCTGTGGTCGAAGACTGTGAGGAGTTCATTCGTGTCGAGTCTTCATTTCAACTAACAACGTCACGCAGTGTCGACAAACTTTGTCTACAATCACCTTCTCTCTCACTCTCAACCACACAGCGAGCGACTCTTATAGTTCTACACGTTTTTATCGAACAGCAGACTGCATTGCGATATGTCGCATTGCGCTCAGGCGCTCTACTTCCGTTCTGCCACCTACAGTCACAATATCATGGACCGGCGCTAGCTAACTTGGCACACCATGCTGCGACCTCTGACTTCAGCACGAATAGCTTACGCCGCCGTTGCTGCTGCGAGTCTACCGCCCACTGTAACAACTCACGTGACCGTATACATCGAATGAAGAAGCTCTGTCTCCGTAGTAGGCTCCGCCCAGCTCCACAGCTTCTGACAACTTAGTAGCATAGATGACAACATTGTCCAGCATTTTAAAGTCACACATTACTAGCGGTTACATTGCCTTGGTAAGAACGGTATGACAATAGGTACAGAAGCTATGACACTTCTGGTTGAGTCGTTGCGTTTGGCTTAGTGACCGAACCACACCAGTCCTTGGTGTACCAAATAATCGTGCACATAATCATTCAGCCAATGTTACGGTTACTGCTGTACCGCATTAACGTGACGTGAAGACGTAATTTACTAATCGTTTAATAAAAAATTACGATCTATAGATGTGGCTTGAAAACGTTGGTCGAGTCAGAGCGACATATGAAGGAGGCAGGTCAGGTCGGTGCCTGACAATTGATCAGTTAATTTCGGCTCATTGTGGTGCGGGATGGGGGCGGCAGTGGGCATTAATCAACGCCATCTGGCGGACGGTTTGTGTATCTGATCACGGCTATTGTCACCGTCAATCAGATAGCATCGTGCCAACCTGCCCCACCCTCACTCAACATTGGACTCGTCACGGGGTCCAGACCTGGGGGATGACCACGGCACGACTGCATCTCTGCTGTTTTATTATGCTGGCCGCGTCTGACGGAAAGCGTAATGCAATGGACTGACGTCCGTCCGTCCGTCTGTCCGTCTGTCTGTCTGTCCTATTGGCACCCTCACCGTGAATCACCAGGGGCCACGACGCGGCCAGCGTACATTTCGGCCCGACAATAAGGACCAACAGACTTGTTTGTAACGCCAAGTGAAAGCGAACATATACAGAATGCACCAAATACACTACAACACGTACTTAGGTTCGGTTGCTTCAAGCTTAGTTAACTGTAACCGTCGTCATAGTAGCAAAACAATAAAAAATATTACAATATACTATAAAATAATTTTTTTTTATATTATAATGCAATATAACTAATAATAATATAAAACAAAGAAGAAGGTGCAAAACACATCAATACAATATAAAATATACTGCAAATTTAAGCGAGATACTTTATATTTGAACGTCTTTGTGTCCATCTGCCACGGTGGTTCTCGTCCACGATGGTAATATGGACATAAAGGTTTCAAACAGCAAAAGTGACTTTCAAGGTCACTAAAGGTCACCCGTAATGGTGCCATTCGATAAGCCACATACGACTTCCTATTAGTCTTCATTTGCAACTATGTGTCCATCTTGCATCGTTTCCGGTATATTATCACGTATTTCCCAAAATCTAAAGAGGTCATGTGACCTTGAACACATCCCTTTCGGGAATAATTTATCTTGTATGCACTAGTACTCATCTATATCAACCAGGACTCGAAATTTAACATGCCTATAGCTTCACCGATTCCAAGGATATGATTGAAGGCCAAAGTTTAAAAAACGAGTCACGTGACCCTGACCACGACCATCAGGGTTAGTTTGTCATCCCAAGGCTAACACTTGATTATTCTACCTGCATACAAAATTTGTTTTGCGTGATCCTAGGTTTAGCCGTCTTAGTAGAACACCGACTTGTGACAGACAGACAGACGGACGAACGGACGGACACAGTAAGTACCGCGCGATAGCATGGCGTCGCGCGGGTAAAATGGCGGCAAAAAGAGTCAACTTCGTCGTGATTGAGTGGATGCGATTATCATTGGCAGACAATCATGAGTCGACGTGTTGCTTACTTGCCAATGACACAGATGACCAGGCGGGTCGTGTGCCAAGCTGAACCAAGTAGCTCAGCCAAGTAGCTCAGCCTGATTCATGATCGGCGACGCGCCAACAAACGCCGTCTTGTGACAGCCGCCTGGTAACACTTGCCAATCTGATTATGTACGCTCACTCACCGACCGTTTGATGTACAATTGTACATACTCGACGCACGTCCAGCAATATATCACTTTTCTTCGAAATCACCATCAACATCATTCTGTTTTCTGATAAATCATACAAATGAACTGTTCTGTTAAACACTGCGCACCATGGAATGGCTCTTGAGAATAGACTAGCAATTGCCCTTGAAAAGATAGATAAAGAAACACAAAGATAACTTCTTATAGCTATAAATTATAGCTCCAAAAATCAGAAGTATTTTAAATATTAAGTAAGTAAGTAAGTAAGTTAGAATATTTGTACACGGCGCAAAAAAGCAACAGTCACTATGCGCCACATAAGTAAACAAGTAAGCCAAATATTAATATGCAGTGAATTACAGTCTTTATTAAATGTGCAGCAATATCAGATAAACACAAGCGGATGCATTCAGCACAGTAATAATAATGAAGTGTGATAATAATAATAATAATAATAACGACAATAATAATATGAACAATAGTATAAGACTGCCAAGGATCTGTCGTTTTCACACAAAACTTTTCTCGATTTGTTACTCCACGAAGTTTCGGCAGCAAACATGATTTTGACTAGTTTGCAAAGACGCACGGCATCATAAAGAAAGACGTGATGAGCGGTCACGTGGTTCTGTGACGTCATCGTCGACGCCCACTTCGACCGCAGGCCATCTGTGACACCACGTGATCAGTGCTGTGCGGATTAAGACTCGACAATTAAATTATTGTATGCAGTATGAAAAGTAAGCTGTCCGTGAATACATGACTGCCGTTCACCGAGTCTGTTATCTACATCCTACAGCTAACTTCTACAGTTTACCAGTGGAAATCACTAGGAGAAACAATGGGGAGCAAACAGCGTTCACTGTGAAAATGTGACGTCATAAGTGCATCCGGTTTCACCAGTGAAAGAATAAGCTAACGTAAAATGTATAGGGTGTCATATTACTGGGTGACGATATAACGTGGCCTTAAATGCGATGGCTGGGATGAGCGGCTGCTGAGTCTGATACTAGCAGATGTGAGTTGACCTTAGCGCTTACAGCGGATGCACCTATGACGTCACATTTTCACCTTGAACGCTGTTTGCTTCTCATTCTTCCTCCAATTAACACAGCAAATCGTCATTGTGGAACAACACAATAATTTGACAGGAGCCTCTATAGGGGTCGGGTATTCCGCCCAGCCCCTTTATGCTGTACCAAATTTAAAGTACACTCAACAAACGTCAGTGTATCAATTTCAAATTATTAGATGTGGCAGTCTAATTATTCGCCCACGGGAGCGGTTGCGAAGTATTGTAATGAGTACGTCTCTGTGTGTGTCTGTATGTCTATATGTCTGTCTGTCTGTCTGTCTGTCCGTCCGCGAGGATATCTCCGGAATCACAGCGCGATCTTTACCAAATTTTTTATGCATGTTGCCTATGGCCGTGGCTCGGTTCTCTAACGGAGTCGTTGCGATACGTTATGTACTTCCGGTTTTTGTGGATGACATCATGTTATTTCTATAATTGGCCGTATAGCGGTATGAATTTCGCTACGAAGCACCGATTTCGCTTAAACTTACTTATTTACCGTAAAGTCGGACAGAATTCAATTTCCTGTTATTAAAGTAAAGGACATAATTTGGACTATTTCGAAATTACTGAAGTAAAAGAGGATCAGAGAAGTTTGACGATTAATGGAAAGAATTACCGAAACGCACGTCTTTGTAGCTATTGTTACTATGGTAACGATGAAAAACAAATATACCACTGACTTTGATGCATGGACGTAGGAAAGCGAAGTTAATTAGCGTTAATGAAACTTAGGTTAAGGAAGAATATTATTTTAGTTAAGGGAGAACTGAGCCGCTAAGAATTATAGTGGTCCATCTGCAAATATACCAAAGTTGAAAAATTCGTGCTTAAAGGTCTTCAATGGCCCCGTGGTTACCTGAAGCAAGATATAACAAAGGATGCATTCATCGCCTTGCAGACCCGAAAGGGGTGCGCAAGTATTGCGATTGCACACTGTGGGCGAAGTTTGATATCTACGATTGCCTTGTTTTCACCGCAGTAAATTTAACTGACGCATGCCCAGTGTCTCAGAAGGCTTGATATAATAATCAGTTGTATGCACTGACGACTGGAGCAGACAGACGAACGGACGGACAGACGGACGCACTGACTCTAGCCACGGCCGAACGCGGGTCGTGTCTGCTAATTTATATATCGTTAGACACTGAGTACGCAGTCCGATATTAATTTAGTGCTCAGCCATTCACGATTCGAGTCAATTAAATTCAGTTCGTTTGGCGTTGAAATCACACAATTTATGTCGGAAAAACGCACATTCAATTTTTGGACATGATTAAAACACCACGCATTTTCTGTTAATGATATAGCCATTTCTGTATCGTTAAAGTTGTGAAGCGCATACACATGCCCAGAAAGAGTGTCACTGTGTAATAGCAATTTTGGAATTAATAGCTTTAATCGATTTTGATCGATTAATTACTGATTAAAACGTTTGATTTCATTGATTAGAATTTTTCTAATTCTTATTAGCTCAGTTATAAATTAGCTCTATGTATACAACAGCACGGCTATAAAATTATTTCATGTCGGATTTAGCAAGTCCTATACATGGACAGTTTTTATATACTATAGTGAATTTTTCACGGTAGACGTAGGATTACGAAATTGTATTTCACTTCATTTTTCAAGCGAACTCACATGCATTACATTGTATATGACAGTTTAGTCTGGCGTGGAAACAAAGAGCGCCAAGCGAAACCCACAGATATACGAAAATCAAACTCACAGAAATACTGTAGTTTAGACATAATTAGTTAAAGTCGAAAGTAGGCCTCATTGACGTAACACAGACATAAAGAAAAAGTGATAAAAAAGTGGGAATGAATGAAGCAATACCTGGAGGAAACCATCGGTTGCGGTCATATAACGTTGCACATGGCGAAATTAGAAAGTCAGATTTAGCGCAGTTCCCTGGAGGAATGAGGAAGGAAGGACAGAACGGCGGAGGTGCACGGCGGTGGTCCGGTCACAGACGCACTGCGCATGAATATTTCACGCGACGATGTTTAGTCGCGCCGCCTGCATGCGATCGAAGAGACTGCAGGCGTGCGAACATTACATCAACTTAGGTACTAGTCACCTGGACGTTTACGATCGTCTTAGCGACTATCATAACAATCACTGCAAATAGTTATCGTAGATATTCGCCGACGTCTCTGTCACCAATGCTACAGCATGCCACGTGAATGCGCGCTTCATAATATCATTTCTGTTATTCCGTGCGTCTTTCGAACATGCGTTCTGTAGTACAAGCGATTCAGAGGTACTGGGGCTGGGACTAGACCGGATAGGCTACGATAAACAGTTCAGTCTTTAGATTACGCTTAAAACACGAAACCAGTATTTCTCATTAGCATGTTATGTTTTATTACCGAATGCTTTATCAGTCCAGGCAGAGCAATCGTTCCGGTATATGAGTGGGTCGACTGAAAATGCAGGACCTACATTTTCAGGTCCGTTATTTTCTGGTCCTCCATTTTCAGCGCCCCATATAAGTCTGTGCCTGGGCAATAACATTTGACACATATATTTTACATAATGTTTCATCTTGACGATGTAGGTCAAGTTCGAATATCAACGTGATAGGTCACCGTTCACGGTCACAGAATGAAAGATGTTCCTGAAGTGGACGGTGCTACCTCGAGTGACGTCGTTGAGGGTTGGTCTGTCAACAAAATTACTCAAAATGTTATGGGCAAAGTTTCCTGTTTTTTGAAAAGTTGTAGTTCTTAAAATAAGGAACAATCAGCTAGAGTTTAGAAAGTGCTGTGGATCACAACTCGCCATGTGAAAAATGAACTTGTATAAATTCATTACGTAGGGCCTATGTACTGCAGTTAGAAAAGGCACAAAAGGGAAATTTCCAATATGCATCTGCTCATCGGCATGGGTAATTTCACTGTTGAAAAAGTACATTGGTTGCGGTTTGGACACTCTGGGTGATTTCTAGGGTTCCTACAGTTGTGTAGCAACGTACGGCTGTGAAAGCTGGACACTCAGAAAGAATAAAGAAACACGTCTTGACGCATTTGAGATGAAAGGGCTGAGAAAGATTCTGCGGGTTTCGTGGACAGCAAAGAAAACAAACGAGTGGGTTCTTAACGAAGGTGGAGTAAAGAGGGTGGGAAAAGTCGCGGGTCGAGAATGCTCAATTCCATTCTCAAAGCTACGAGACTCGAAAACGACACTTCCTGTAAGTTTTAGACTCTTTCTATTTTTGAAGTAGGCGTGAATGAATTAAATCGACATGCGCGCAGCCATAGGCGTAATTTTAGGGGGGGGGGGTCGAGGTGGTCCTGACCCCCACCTGTTTGGACTGGGAGGAAGGACCCCCACTTTATAAGTACACCAAGTCAAATTGTGCTTGGTCCCCTCACTTTTTAGACCAAAGTTACGCCACTGCGCGCAGCGAGATAGAGAAGAAAAGAAAGCAGGGTCGGATCCAGAATTTGGCGATGGCGAGATGACGGAGTGGATGTCCAAAACAGGAGCACCACTGCGGTGGTCCAGGGGACATGCTCAACCAGGAAAATGTTTTTTAAAATTAGTTTCAGACGGCGCAAGAGGGAGAGAAACATTAAAATGATGTTCATGCAGCAGGGGAGCTAGGTTGGTGGGTCATGTATCCCATCTCCCTGCCATGGATCCGCCCTCGAAAGAAAGGCCGAGACAAAGAGAGTAGGACAGAAGAGAGAGAGAGAGAGAGAGAGAGAGGCGAACACACGGTTGAGCCAGTCAGCCTGCAGTGGCGACGTCGCCATCATTTCCATTGCTAATCAGACCAAGCTCAGGTTCTGTTGGTCTCTGTTGGTCGGACGTGAATGTCTTTTAGCAAGCCGTCTGTCGCATTTCCATAACATTACATTATGCATTCCTTCTAGTTACCGCACTCTCTCCCTCTACACCCAGCGCCTCTCAGTCCCCGGCCGCTGCCTTGCTCTGCGGCTCGGTCTCCGTCTTCGCCAGTTCGACTCCGACGCTTGCATACGACGCACTGGTTACCGGAAGTACTGCAGAGTCGCGCGCATGCGTACCGGCGTTACAGTTTCCTGTCTATCCGGGTGTAACGTAACGTATCTGCAGTTGGCAAATTCGTTGCGAGCTAGTATCGCGGATGTGGTTCCGGTTGCTCGGTCTGAATGGCGGAACTATTTCCGGTCTGATCACAGAGACCGAAGTTGTGCGTTGAATGTTGAAAGTATAGTTCGGCGGCGGAATGACTATACGGACTGAGTGTCGTTAACGAAAACGATATTCTAGCGGATGGCGAGATTTTAACTTGGCTGCTCCGACCGACTGTGGCAAGTCTGTGGATGTGCGACGAGACTACTCTGTCCTACTTGCAGCGGATGTTGCTTGAATACCGTTGATTGGTTGACGCGTGACGCCACGTGACTCGGTTGACTTTTGACCTTGTACCTGTGCAACACCAAGTGTCCACACAGTAAGCGTAGTTCAATACTGTATGTGTATTGTTGCTGTGAATGCTGAATACAAACTGTGGGTGTATTGCCGGACTAATGGGTGACCGTTGTTCTGGTCATCGCTCATTCACAATGTCCTCACTATAGCAACTCACCCTGTCCAGTCTGTGTCTGCCCGTTCCAAATGCAAATCCAAATTTGTTCCATCCACTTGCTTTAATTCATGCCAATCCCCAGGGGAGCGTGTTTTATTTTTTCCTTATTTTTGGTTTCTGGGCCGTGCGCTAGATTAAGCTGGCCATCTCGTCAGCTATTGAGCGCACGTTAATCTACCGTATCGTACCGTATCGTATCGTATTGTATGCGACACTGCCCAATCTAGCCGATAACGCGTGTGTCGTCGAAATCCAAGGAGAAAGTTCGGCTGTTGGGAATTGGATGCTAGTTTGGACCACACGTTTTGTGAGTACATCTACAGAATCTCTGCTGCGAGATATGCACAAAATTCGTTTTATGCCAGGTTTCCCCTGCAGGACCTCGCAAATCTTATAAGCAACTGGAATATACCTGCGTCTCCTCTGCCTCGCCTTTGTCCCAACTGTATACATGATGTATGTTCTAACGCGTCAGTCCACATACTGACTGAAGTCGCTTACAACTACAGCAGAGGAGAATGCTTCTACTCCGTTTCTCCGATCCTAAATAAAGAGGATGATTCAGCAGCTATTCAATTCCTGTTTGAGTGCGGAAAACTGCAATCTTGTCCGTCACTTTTGCCCATTACCGTCTCTGAAGTGACGACCATACGGTACTTTTTATGTAAATGTGTGAATTCATTTATTTACATTTATATTTATTTTTTTCAGTCGCAAAATAAACATTTACACGCCGTATCATATCGTACAGTGTGTTTGTCTGAAACGTTTTATAGTCTGATTGTCTTCTAAAACACAAGTACCATGTGTCCCGCCGGTGTCTCAGGTCTCGCCGAATGTTTTTATACGGCGGGTACGACGTACAAACAGTGTAAAATGACGAGTAATGAATGAGAGAAGGTCGACGTATGTGTGTGCGGTGCAACAGCGATATGCTTGTCGCTCGCTAATATCAGTTATCACTGCTTGGCATCTTGGCGTCGATGGTGACAGACAGGAAGTAGACTGCACGCGCATGCGTCGTATCGTATCCGGTCATCGAACCGAAGTGCAGGGACTTCAGTGCCGTATAGGCATCGGCCGTGCAGATTATGAAGCCCTCACAAAGAAAAATTTGCCGCTGCAATGGAAGTTAAGCGAACATTACTACTTCAACTTCAACATGAATACTCCAGCATGGAGAGCCTTATTCAGGCACTGACGCTGAGCGGGTAGAGATCAATTGAGCAGTCAGTGTTGATGATTTCGAAGCCTCTCCTTGAATGAAGGGACTGTTGGTCCTTAACAGGAAGTAATGTATAACCTATCGCATCGCGCAATTTCCGATGACCTTGAATGATCTTCAAGATCATTCACTGATTGCAAGTCTGTTCAAATGCGATTTTTGTACGATTGTTTAGCAGTTAACAATATCTCAATTGATGTAGCGCGTCGCGCGGTCCCTCTGCGATAGCTGAGCTTTTCGTTGTGTGGGTTTTTGTACAGTTTCTTTCGTGTGTATATTTCTGGTCATTGTGAACTTGTTGTCAGCGACACGGCACAACTGATTGCCTGGAAATATTCGTCTCCGACGGCGCAATAAAAGCCGAATGCTCTCTCAGTCACTGTCGTAAGCCAGACTTTAGACAGTTCGGCACACATGTAGCCTATGACGTCTGTAGGCGGATTCGCTTGGGTGTACACACGCATTTACTCGTGCATGTCTTCAACTGAGCAGCTGCACAGAAACGAACGACTGAAACTCATTTGCATGTCGCCGTTGTTGTCGCTGATCAGAAACGCGTTTTGATGGCATTTAGTTGCCTTTGAAGCGTTCCACTTCAGTCGACCACGGTGGACAGCCAGCCGCCAGCGACCCAGTGTGCGCGACGGTGGTGTTTTGTGGGTGTGCTCTCTGTGCATCGTGGTCAACTGCCGTTGCTATGGCCGGTCGTTCCGATTCGCACAAAATTTAATGAGTCCAAACTGCGCCCGGCATTCTTCAGTCAGCTTTCAGAGTAACGCTTTCATTGGCTCACCGGAGTACAGGCGCCCTCTGGCGGAGTTCGGGTGGGTAATTTTTCACGGTATAGGGTGTACGTTGATCGATTGTACGGCGTCGCGTATCGGTTTACAAGGCGTGACTGATTTGACGAAGTCATGCAAACTCACAGCACCAGGCACCGACTAGACGTCTGCTATAGCACGCTTCCAAATGTCCATCAACGGCTATCGACATTTAGTGCCGTCGTAAAGCTATTAATAATTGTTGTTTGTTATCATCCATGTAGGCTAGCACTGGCAGCCAGTGGCTGGATTATAACAGGCAATAAAATACAGTACATGATACGTGAAATAGGACTGCAGCAGCACACCGCATTAAGAGAATATGTACGCTACAAGTAATAATAATAATAATAATAATGTTAGTAGTTTGTCATTAGTTAATAATGTTAGTACAATAATAAACACATTATACACGTGGGAAGTTAAACAAAATGACATAAGGAATATGGGATGAAAGAGTTGCAGTATTTAACAGTCCTGGCAGTCAGCGGTTCGAAAGTCCTGGCGTCGCGCAGTCATCAGCCTATCTGCAGGAACGTGTCGTGTTTGTCACGTAGTAAAATTTTAGTGCAGGCACGATGACTGTATATCAGTTTGCTGGGCGATTGATTTCCAACAATACGCTATCTCTATCTATGTGCTAAAAATAGAATACTCAGCTTAATCGACTATTCAAGCAATATTTTAATATGTAAAACATGATATCGTCATTAATATTATATTATGGATAAACCCATCGTGGAGTTTTTCCGTCACTTAAGCAGAGTCAAACCATAATATTGTATCCGGTCAATACTCTTCGTCAAAAACTTTATGGCATTGTTTACAAATTAATAAGTAAATCAATAAATAAAATTAGGCCTTATACATAATGAAAAATGAAACGTTCTCTCGCGAGCGGTGGGCATAAAATTATTAAACAGGCATTTTCATAAATTACAAAAACGCATGTTCTAGCGTAATGGTGTGTGGTCTCCCGGTTAACTGGGTAACATCCGCTAGGTATCTAGGAGTATACTTGGAG
>Ga0209780_1001970_pt1 | contig 14181 bp, 6 predicted proteins | sample WorMetexBAHAMAS2_FD_187384 | JGI IMG/M metagenome (GOLD analysis project Ga0209780, IMG submission 187384) | Marine gutless worms symbiont microbial communities from Max Planck institute for Marine Microbiology, Germany - Inanidrilus exumae... | ecosystem: Host-associated > Annelida > Digestive... | reverse complement strand
AGTTTAGTACAGACAATCACCAGAGTCCCCAATCGTTGCTTACGTTACTGGCTCGTGAGGTGTGATACAGACACACACATGGGGCCAACTGCTCTACCAGTACCACTGAAGTAGTCGGCAATGGTTAAATTTATCCCATAAGTTATTTCCACTGCAACTATTTATAATAAACACTTGTTGTTCACAAGATTTAGACGTAGGTCATCTAAGCTGATGAATGACGGAAGCCTGTGTCTCTAGCAATCTGTCGTGATGGTTGGTGTGACTGAGGAGTTCTTTCAAGCTAAGAACTAGCAGATGGACTTTGAACTTTGACACCCACCGTCGACGTGGACTACTGTGACCTTCACCTCTAACCTCCAATGTCAATGTCAATAAATTTCTGCAGCGTCCTAGTTGCAAGCGAATCCGGAGCACTGCGAATCTAATCAGGTCATCAGTACGGGCTAATGAATATTCCCTGTCAATTTTATCGAAACTGTTCAAGCTGTTCATGAGATATTGTAGCAACAATATCTGTCTGGATGAACACATGAATGAAGGTGGCAGAGTGTCAGCGCGAAAACATAATGCCTTTGCCGACATTGTTGGGTGGCAAAGACACAACAAAATTGATGTTGCGATTGTCAACCAATATCTTGTGGTTCATTGGTTGATTAGGATTTAGCGGCACTTTCAACACAACGAATGTCTTGATGTAAGTTTACAAGCAAGCCTTACAGTGCAGTCATATAATTTTCTTTCAAATATTTAAAAAAATCACTCAAAGTAGTCTTCTGCCATTCTTTTTCCTGTTATTCAGTGTTCCTATAACATATCAGTGCCTAACGACTGTCGCGGTATAATATCTTGTCTGTGTTGGTCTTCCTTTGGAATGCTTCTAACAGGGGGCATCTGGGGGACCTCCCGCCCACGATGCTAGACCATACGGCTCTATTTCGTTGACGTAAACGAAAACTGATGACCATTTGCTGAGTTTATGCTAAATATGTATGCAACGAACGGGAATGTTTATCACGTGCAGAACAGCATAGGCAGAGATGGCAGAGAAACATGAAATACACGTACATGACACACCAACACCATTCATGTCCTTGACTAAACATATGGAAGCACAGTTTAAGCAGGTCCGCAGTACACAGTATATAGCAACGCGGAATCAAATAAACTTACACCTCATAGCACAGTTTCAAACTGGCCAACTTTACCCATGCTACGTTAATGGGAGATTAACTCCCATTAATTAACGGGAGGTATCTCCCATTAACGTTAATGGAAGATTAATTTGCGGTGGAAAAACCGACCCTAAGACTTTCTCATTAATCGGAGATTAACTTGCGGTGGAAAAACTGGCCCTAAAAGACTTTGTCAACTAACACTAACAAACTTCTACCGAGTACTACAAGACCAGATGTACACAGATACTCAAAGACTGCATGCTGTGATTACACAGAAAAACAAAACATACATAAAGAAATAGGGAGTGCTATACTATTGAAATAGGCAGTGTCATACTACTGTTGTTGAATTAGTTCACATTACCAAAACTGGCATTAGACAGTATCAGACCAGTGGCTGCTTATCCTGGTTGTAATCAATGCTTTAGGTTTCCTTCCATGCTTTGACTGACTCATCGAGTTATAAGGCTTTACGTCCCACCGGACACAAAACAGTACATTTCAGAGACGTTCTTCTCAGCCAATCTCTTTGCTTAGTACCGAATAATTAAATCTAGCACAACAAAAGCAAACATGCATAAGTAACAAAATACACCACAACGCAAAATAAACACGAAAAAGCCATGTTTGGTCGCATCTTACGGCCTCCGACCTGGAAATGGAATTAGCCTATTCTTAAGGAAGTAAATAAGCAAGGAAGTTAGCAAATAAATAAGGAAGTATAAGTAAAATAAGTAAGTAAGGTAGTAAGTAAACGGTTTATATAGTGCTGAAATCAACAAATGTATCAGAGCACATAACATCTCCAGAGCCCATGCAGACCTTCAGTGCTTTGGCACTCATGGCTGGGTTGAAGGCATCTGGTCTGTAGTAAAGCTGCTCCTCAAACACGCTTCTGGAAATCCTGCCCAACATGCAGTTACTCCAGAAAAGCAGGCTGGTTAAACCAAAAACTGAGTGTGTCCAAAACTGCTTGGCAACAGGCATCCCTCAGATGAGCAACTTTTCCCTGAATCAACTACCTACCAGCAAAGTCATTATTTCAACAGAGAATACTGGGCAGCAACTTTGTCGTAAACAGTTACGTATACGATACATAAACGGTTACAACTATTGCCATGACTGGTAAAACAAGGTGTCGCCCTGACGGGACGTAACACTACTGGCCTGCCATGCAGTGTTACCGTGGAGCTATAACTAGACTGCAGGCGGCATGACGTAATCGCCTGACTTGAGCGGGTGAAGCCCGCTGTGGACTGTTACAGACGACAGATGACGACAGACATCAGCAACCGTTACTAGTCTGGTCCCCCTAGACTATGTGTAGGCGGGCCAGTAACAAGTATGTCAGTCCTGCTTATTGTCAGGCCGAAATGTATGGCTGCCACTATGCATGCTGCCTCTGGTGGTTTACGGTATGCCAATGGGACAGACAGATGGACAAACATTCTGACGGACGAATGCCAGACTGTTTATGCTACACTTTCCACTAGATGCAGAAAGCATAACAATTCACTGCATTCAACAGCAGTCAGCAGCCACATGCTTTTCTCCAGTGACATTACAGACAAAAACATTACAGACAATAAAGCACGAAACAATAAAACTGCACAATAAAACACGAAAAGGACAACACAGTCACTAACAGCAGACCATATACACATTGTGACATCAAAACATCCGGCCGCAAGTCACCGTAATTCCACAAAGGCGCCACTATACATTTGCCAATAACTTTGCCAAATGATGACAGATTTTCAAAATTCTATCTTTCTCGGTAATAAATTTGTAATAAAATGAATGACCAAAGATCCCATAACACCTTAAGCTGTCACTGCGCTACTCACCTGTTTTTCTCATGCTGACTAGCATGACTAGTTTCAAGTGCCACCCAATGCCATTATATATTTGTCTGCACAGCGGATATAAATCAGACTGGAATACAAAATCAGTTGCGAAGCACATTAAATCAGAATTATGCACATTATTTTATGCCACATACAAGTACACACAAAATATGCACGGACTACAAGTGTTGATCAACAAATGCTTATGAAAGACTGTAACAGCTGGCCAGACATCAGCATGAGTATCACCATCAGTGTTATGCTGTCATTTCGGCATGATCTAATGAATGTAACGTACCCCTAACTTTGCCCATCACATTCCAGGAAATGATACAATATCAGTTTCCTTTGGCTGGACCACTTTTAACCCAGCCAAAACTCTGCAGTAAGTCTAGAGAAACAGTCCATATAATAAATTAGCCCTGTGCGGGACTGACGGTCGACTCTTCGCAACTAACGTTTCTGCCAAGTTCAAAGCCATGTGACACAGAAATTAGGACAAATAGCAAAAATCTGGCCCGATCAAATTTAGATATTGTGCCCTAGTTTAAGAATCAGTGGTCAGTTGTCAGCGCCCATTGTAAATGACGGAGGAGATAGTTGTTGAAAATGGAAGGATTTCCAACTTTCAAGGGCTCGTGACTTTAACCTTGGATCGGGTCATACTGCATACTGCCGTACATCACTCATCGACCTCTACCTACATTCCAAATTTCATTTAAATTGAAGAATCGTTTTGTAGACGAACGGACGGACGAACAGACATTTGAGACCCACTTTATTAGGTCGACTCACAAGAGTCGACCTATACAAGTGGAGACAATTACTTTGACGACTGGTTGCAGTTCGGAGAGGACTTCAAGCTTTAAGAAACAAGAAATTAAAAATAGTCTAGAACCATGTACACTATTATAACCTACTTCTTTCACAATCAACTTCAATAATATATGATAACTATCTATACAGAAAAGAAACCGAATCGGTTAACTGCTTTAAAATAATGACGACAATAACATTAACGGTTGTTATTACCAATGCACTGACCATAGTGACAAATGCCGCGGCAGGCCACTTTTCAACGCCACACTGTATCTGTATTTAAGTGACTATGGAAGACATGAATGTTTTCCGAGATATCAACTGCCATTGCATCATCAACCATAAAATCTGCTGACTACACGTGCAGGAATATATTCATAGTGTATACGTGCCTATCGCACTACAGACTACAGTTCATAAACGTCAGAAGCCACGACTGAGTGTTGAGCAAGTGCTGGACTACGCCTGGCCGCAGGCAGGACATAGGATGGCATTGTCTTCCAGCAGAAAGCCTTGCCCGACCAGTGAAACGCTGCACTGGCTGCAGACGAAGCACTCGCTGTGCCAGTGTCGGTCTTCAAAGGACACAAACTTTGTGCAGCCAAGACCTATGGACATGAACACACAGACACACAACCACACACACACACACACACATACATCATTCATCAGCTGTTTCCATAACTATCAGTCAGCAGGTTAGTAAGTTAGTAAATACGGAGTTTAACGTCTCTTTTCAACCTCAACCCTGGCCGCCATCTTGTTCAGCAGCAACCCAAAAAGAGACAGGGATCGAGAGGCTCATTTACATTATTACGCTAAAACAAGCATGCACCCTTGACTAAAAATACATTTAACATGCATCCTTAACTAAAAAATACACATAACACAAAACGAACACACAAAAAACTAAAGCCAGGTTTAGTCGCCTCCATTTTGGGCATTTGACCACAACAAACCAATTAGATGGACTTCAGTGCCCCAGCGCCGATGTGGATGCCTTGACCTTTAACATCCAGAATCTAATCAGGTCATCAGTAAGGGCTACTGAATATTCACAGTAAGTTTAATCGAGACTGCTCTAGTCGTTTATGTATCAGATATCGTGGTAACAAGATCTCTTCAGACAAAAGAACGAACGAACAGACCAACGCTGCGGACAGACAGAACAAAAAATAATGCTTCTGCTGACACAAAATTTTATCTGCAAATTCAAGCACAGAAGCTAGCTTTTATGTTTATCGTGGGCCACTAACTAACAAAACGTGATTGTTGGCACGTGTGCATTGAATGTGGACAAAATTTCGACATTTCCTACTATAAATCAGCGGTTTTTACAACTAATAGAAATTAAAGCTAGTTTTGTTTTTATATCTGCAATAATTTCAATGGGTTCATAATATGAAATATCTTGTTGTGTATTTTGTGTTCGCTGAATATTTCAAATGCTCTCCTGATTATGCCAAACGTTTCTTCCCATGAAAGTCAACTATATTTTTGGAAAAATCACATTAATATTTTCAAGGAATCTGTCCTTCAACTTTACTACAAAACTGTGCCAATATCACTGTATTGGCCTTGAAATCTGCCCATTCAAAAAACTGATTGTAGACGATACACTGATTTCAAACAAACATAGATACTGACAAATTTTGTCAAGATTAATTAATTTAACTCTGAACTGACCAGTGTAACTATGCACGTCAGGCAATAAATTCCAGTTTCAATTCGGTATAACTCCGTAAACTCGTGAGGGTTTACTCTCAGACAATTTAGACAGTTAAGATGTCTTTAGTATTAGCAGAAATGAATATTATTTAGGTGGCGTTATGGCATTGCTGCTGCAAGACCACCGTACAATGTCACAATGTCAATAAAAACAGTTTGTAGCAGCCGGTACATGGTGACAGATCAGCACTGAACGACGGTCTTTAATTTTTTCTATCACTTTTCTTTCTCTATCACATACGTTAGTAAATACAGATTATCGTATTAACGATACAAAAGTAAGCAACAAAAGGCAGTAGAGTAATACCGGTGATTGGTTTCAAGCAGTGGTCACACTTCTTGGCAAAGAGTTCTCCATAGCAGTCGGCGCAGTAGGGCTTGTCATCCTGTGATGTAAATTTCTCGCCGGCCAACGCCTTGGCACAATGAGTGCACGTGAAGCAGTCGCGATGCCAAGACGTGTTCTTGTACGTGATTCCACCCTTCGTTATCACCTGATCACAATCACTCTCAAACTACAACATATCTGACAAAAATTTCTTCCAGAAACTAAAAGACAAAACTTCGACGTCCCAGCGTCGACGTGGATGCCTTTGCCAGCGACTACTATAGAATATATGTGTACCAAGTTTGGTGTTGATAGCTCAAGCCGTTTTCCTTTTATAGCACAGACAAACAGACAAACAAAGAGACAGACAGACAGACGCAAATGAACGAACGCCCTACCCACGCCGGCAGCTATGCCGGCTTGGGCAACTACTAAAGTTGTATATTTTGTTACAGATGCATGTTTGCTTTTGCTGTGTGTGAGACTTAGTTTTTTAGTACTTAGCCAAGAGATTGACGTTGACGAGTGTCATGGTTCACGATGCTACTGACTTACTTGGTTAAATTATTCGATATCACACAACAACTCACTCCACTGCACTTGGCACAGCGCTGTGCATACTGCTGCTCATAGCACGTGATGCAGACCACGTGCTGGTCACGTGGTATGAAACTCTTGCTGCTGATTGGCTGCCGACATTCTTGACAGCAGAAGCATTGTTCATGCCACTGTTTGCCCATGTACTCGAATTTCTTCATTCCTACCATAAACACAGCCAGTCGCAATGAATCAATGATTTGCCATGAACATCGATCTCTGAATTGTCAGAATGAAATTGTTGATCTAAGGCTACTGGGTTGAGTGATAATGCAGGAATGGAAAATAATGGACCATCAAAAATGCAAGGGTGGAAAATGTAGAACTATAAAATGCAGGACCAAAATGCAAGGGAGGAAAATGTGGGACCAAATTGGAGCCTGTACGGGGCGTGTGGGTAATCTATCCTCCCTGTCAACCAATCATCAGCATCCAGTCACTAAAAGAAACATAAACAAGTGGTCTGGCCGCATCCTTTCATCATCTACCAATGGACAGAAGGTGCAATACTCCGTTTACACCATCTCCCCGATGCCAGTACTGGAAAATCTTCAAACAAAATCGTCCGTGATTTTTTCGAGTCATCCTGCTCTGGGGCAAACAAGTAAACCGAGTCAGACAACAACTATGCTACACAGCTGGCGGGCAAGCGACTGATGATGAAAGTGACCTGCACGGAAAATGTGTCCGCACTGGTCGCAGCGCGGCGCAAAGTTGTTGTCGTGGCAGTCGGCACAGTACAAGCGATTGTTCTGCATCGCAAACTGTCGATCAACAAGCGAGGCTTGGCAATCACTGCACTGGAAACATTTCTCATGCCAGTGTAGCTCCTTGTACGACAAATCCTACAGCACACCGCGTGACCAGGGCAACAATCAAAACAGCGTTTAACATATGATCGGCCAGCCTTAATGGGGGTACTGATTTTAATTTTAAGATAATTTCGGCAAATGCAAACCGGTTTTCATAATTACACCCAGTAGTGTGGCTACAGATTTGAGAATGGAGGGTATTTAACTCCATCTTCCTTTAGAGCTCTATGCCCGATGGTACAATGGTAAAAGGATCACCATATACCGCTGAAAGGACGTTGATATGTGGGTATTAACAGTGAAGAGTCAAAATAAAGGATTCAACGTTCTTTCCTTCTCAAGAGTCAGTTTGTGGATGAATGAATGAGAGCTTGCCGATAATGTACTGCACTAATTTAAACAAAAAAATATTCACCGAGAAACTGGCTAGAAAACAGTGACAAAATACATGTTCTTGTAGACTGCATAGACTGTAATCACTTCATAGGACAATGGCAGAAATATCATCTTCACTATCACTAAGGCACTAAGGCAGTGTTCTGATGCCACTGTTTATGCCACAAAAAGAGCATTCGGCATGTAAAAACGGCGCCACTAACCTTCTCTTTTGGGGATTTGGCCTAAGCTACAATAACTCTTAACAAAATTGGCTACAGGTTGGTAAAACCAAATTGAGTAGTAGCAACATTATAGTTGTAAGTGTATAGTATGCATATAACAACACTTGTCTAGTTTATCAGCCTCTTTTCCAGGACAATCTGGGTAAGTGGGTAGCAGACAGAAAGACGAACCATTCTGGATTTTAATGAAGCAAGAGATGATGGAGGTGGGCATCAGTATCAGCTGAAACATGCACAAATCATCTGCACATTGCTTCAGATAGACAATCACACCGTCATTTCATCACTCAGGCCAAATGCTCTTCCCGGCGCCAAATCAACAGTGTCGAAGCATGAGACACAACAGTAGTATCACCAAGTGGTTAAATCATTTTAATGAAAGACTGCACTGCTATCTTGTCACCCCTCACAGCAGCAAATGGATTAGTATGACCGTAACCCCAATCTAATACATGATTCCTTGAGCCCACATAATCGGTTCGGCTGTTTTTGCATACAGTGTAGCAAAGTCTCCCAATGCTTTCAATGGGGTGGACAACCCCAAAAATTGCCCTTTCCCTGGGGATCTGGACCTCCATCTAACACATGGTTCCTTGGGACCACCCAAGTCAGCCCCCCAAAATGGCATCTCGATCGGTTTGCCTGTTTTTGCAGTGCATCCAACACCCAGACATACAGACACACCAGACCACGCTACACATGACACCTTTTGCAATACGTTGTGCAGGCAATGTGGCCTAATAATACTGAAACTCAGTCTTGTTGTGACTACACTTACCTTGGAGTCAGTACCGATGACAGTTTTACACTCCTCACACACGTGAGCAAACATCGTCTCGTAGCAGTTGATGCAGTAGGCGTGCTCATCACGCAGAACGTATCGGTGGCCAGTCAGCGACAAATCACAGTGGAAACAGGCAAAGTGACTTGTATGCCAGTCCTGATCCATCGCCTTTGTGTACTCCGTGGAGAAGATCAACTACAACATAACAACACACCATCACTCTACACAACCTCATTATCAATCAATCGATCGATCAATTTATTGAACAAAAAGACCGATCGGCCACTTACATTGATATGCATAAAATACATGTAGAAACAGTTTAAAATACCCACGTATATCAAATAAAAAACAGTTGAAAACACATAATACTGTCTATATGCAACATAACCAACTAAATAAAAAAATATTTTGCAATATGGGAGTAGTACTCCAAAGGTCAGAGATTTATTAAATCTTTTAAGTAATGTAAAATCAGTGCTACTTGGGATTTGCAGGTTGGGAGGTACAATTTATAATCGTGACCTTGTCTAGCTTTGTCGAAGCATGGTACATTATCAAACAGACTGCCGATCTAATTTTCTGTCTGAAAGGGCAAACTGCATTGGAATACTATCAGCTTGTGTTGAAAACGGCATCTCAGTGAACATGTTTCAGGGTATACAGAGCAACTGAAAAAAAAATTCAACAAATTTTCAAGTACATTGATTGTCATTTTCAAGGACCAATATTATTGGCATGAAATAAAAAAAACAAAGTGATCAAAAATTTTCACAAGAAGACATATCGCATGATGTGCCATTAGTGAGGATTTAATGATCCTTTTTGCTGCCAGCCGTTAGTGACGACTGAATGATCCCTTTCACTGCAAATACCGCAGCAGACTCCCAATGCGTTTTCAATTGGCCAGACAACCCCACAAATTGTGTTCAGTACCTCATCACAGGCGGCACATCGGGGTCGTACTAGTTCCGCATAGTGCCGCTCACAGTAGATGTTGCCATCTTTGCAGCAGTAGCAGAGGTTGACGAGCAGCTCCTGGCAGCATGCACAGGTAAAGCACGCTGCATGCCAGAGCACACCATCACCAAGCTTCGGAGCAGCAATCGCCATCTCACTCGTCTCAATATCACCGTCACAGTTCTGACACACCTGAACATGCACATACCTCCATACAATAATAACTAGAGATCCCTCACTCTAGGTTGCACCGATCACTTTAGCTCAAAGGACGTGATATGTAACCTACTAGCTGGCTGTTACTTATTTTTTATTATAGTTTCGAATTCAGGTCTGCTTTTCAACTGTGGTCGGCTCACCTAACCTCAAAATGAGCATCTTTAGCCTAAAAAAGGAATATTTTTCATCATGTGACCATGAACTCTGACCTATGACTTTTGACCTTGACCGAGACAGGTTCAAGGTGAACCGGCATTCCAAATGTCTAAGTCAAAAATCATTCCAAAGTCACTGGCTGGACATACACACCCAACCAAGTCCTCGGGAATAATAAACAGCATCACATAGCAGTCCTTCATACAACAGTCATAAGACCCTAAGCAAGGTACAGGTGGTACATCAAGAGATAATTAGTCATTCACTGGCTAGTTCCTGCCACGGTGAATCTTCCACCACAGCTGCTGCTACTAATTCTACTACTTATGCTTAAGAAGCCTTCATTTTCTGGGATTACTCCAGGTTACACCAAATCTAAAACGCCTAACTTCACCCATTCTATAAATATAGCATGGTTACAGAAACTATAAAAAGGTCATGTAAGCAAGAACACTTCTCTGTAGAACTTTCTTATCAGTGGGCTTGAAATTTGGGAGTAAAAACAGAGGACAGATCTGGCTGGTTATTGAATGTGACAATGTATGCGGATGTTGTCAACCTGCCACAGGTGTTCTCACAATATGTCCATCATCAGATGGGTATACAACGATAATACGAGCACTTGTAAGGTGTGTACTGTCATCAATCACACCTGAATTGAAAGCACCAGCAGTTGATAAATGGCCAGCAATGATAAATTGTAAGTGGACTAAGTCAGTGTCACAAGTAAAGAAGTAAGTAAAAAAATTTACAAAATGCCATAATCATTTAAATGTAAACAGGGGTACTGGGTTAGAAAAGCAGATTAAAACGAAGGGATTTTGAGATATTATTTCAAATGAACGCAGGATGTGAGATGAGCGAATGAAGCGAGAGAATACCTGGTCTTTGGTGCTGCACTATGGAATGAGTGGGAATGAAAAGACAATCAAACTGTGAGGATAATGCAAAAAGCACAGGAAAGTACAAATTAGAAAGTTCTGCAAGACATGATACTTGGTAAGTATGCAGAATCTCGCAATAGACTATTCAAGAAGATCGGTTTTCAGATGGGCTCTTGAAAGTATCACACAGATGGGGAACACACTGAGTCGAGATGTAGTCTATCACAGATATAACAAGTGAACATCCATTTCTATATGATCCAAAATCATATAGACTGCTTATAAACTCATAAAATAATCTATGTTCTTGACAGTCGTGACTCACTTGAAAAGTACTAATTACAAAAATGTGCTTCTTTTGTGGTATTTTTATCACGTCAACAGTAACAAGACTCTTACACCGATGCTGGGCACGCTTGCAATTACACGGCCGATGTCCATCGCGTCGGCATTACGAGTACGAACAAACTCGTTGAAAGACGCTTGCTGACTGTCAGTCTTGAGATGTCGACAGTAGTCGGCTGACAAGTCGTGTCGCGGCAGCTGAGCTATGATCTGCATGTCGTGGTACTTCGTGCCGACTGATGACAGCTTCGGAATCTTGTTGTTGTCCAGCTGTTCCATGTAGTCCTCCACCTACCAGCCACAGAACTCACATATAGACCTAACTACTACCACTGGCACTTCCTAAGAAATGTTCAACTCTTGTACTGTAACCAATTAACGTCACGTCATAACTGGCCACGCTTGATAAGGTTCAAGACATGCCTGGACGAGTTTTGTTGGATTTCAGGGGGCGGAAGAAAAGTAGGCTTGAGCAGCTTGTCAGGCATTTCTAGGCATGGCTTACTGTCTGACTAAGCCCGGATTGGCACTTGTTCAGCGATAGCCCTGACTGGTCCACCGTTCAGTACCTGGCCCGGACTGGCACTTAATATAATCAAGGCATCAGCAACGGTCACAGTTTATAGAGGACACCGTCGAACCCTCTTACCTGCCCGGGATTAACTCCCTGTTCATCATGTGCATAGGAATTATTAGAGATAATTCTTTGGTAGACGGACGCGCCCGTGCCGAGTCCTACCCCGGTCACTGAGTGCGTCACGCTCTACTCCACATGGCGGCCAAGTGCGTTAACCCCTCAACCACGAAGGAAGGTCAGGTCACTGGTTAAGGTTAGTGCTTTTTGTTCCTTTCAGTGCTTTGACACTGACAGTTGAGAAGAAGGAAAAATAGCAGGCCCATAAAAACCCCGTTTCACTAATTCCAGAGGTTTTCTACCAGAATGATAGGTGGCAGAGGAAGACTCGAGAGGGAAATGACTTGACCAAGGTTCACCCGGAAAAAACGGCCGTTAATCAGCAGCAGCAGCAGCAGCAGCAGCAGTCTCGTTCTTATGTTAGGAGCAGACACGGGATAGATAGATAGACAGATGATGGCATAAAATATTTAACGGCATCCAATCCATCAATAGCATGAGTATCTACTTCACAGTATACACTATATAGTTCAAATACTCGAGACAACTTAACAGGTATCTGTTGGTGGCAAACTGATGAAACACCATTGCTATCCGTTAAGAAGTGAAAATGATGAAATTTACCTCCACCACAGGTGGGCAGGGGTAATATATTGACCCGTGTTTGTCTGTGTTGGTCTGTGAACATCATAAATCAAAAAGTTACACGTGAATTTAGACTAAATTTGGGGAACACGTAGAATATGGATAAGAGAAGAGTTGACTACATTTTGGAAGAGTTAGGGTTAAGGTTACAGCACCAGCTGCTCGTAGGTGACGACATCGTAGCAGAGGTATGCACTTAACTGAATGCTATCTAGTTACCACTCCACTCTGACGTTACCTGTTTGGCAGAAAGTCCGGGAGGAACCCAAGAGTAGCCCAGCTTTAACGCTTTTACATGATCTGCCTGTAGGTCAATATCAGGTGGTGGCTCCAGACCAATTCTGTGACAGACGTCTACAAAGTCGCTCTGTGATAAGTCATGTGCATTCTGCAAACACTTGCAGTGGCGACAAATGTTCCTGCAACATACAAATAACACGTGCACTCATGTACTGCAACTGTTTTTACTCCAGTTCTTAAAACAATGCAATAGAAGATGGCAGACTTCGCCACCGGTGCCGCCATCCACCGAAATCAGTGAAACAAACGTCATCTTTTATTCTGCCACACTAGCCTCACTATGTGAAAACGCGACATCATACACAAAAGCCGAAGTACATAACATATTGCACTGTTGTCAGAGCAGACACGCGAGTGGACAAACATAAACAGACAGACAGACATACAGACACATACATTGCAACCTTGCCAGGGGCGAAGTAGTAAAACTGATAAACTTGTCAGTACTAGCCATGCTATTTTGCTGAATTTCTGTGGTACAGAGTGAAAGCAGAAATACTGCCACTTATGCACATGCAAAATGAAAACTATCTGTATGAGCAAAAAGGAAAAGGTCTCCCATAATACCCAAAGACCATCGTCGGACCAGTGCTGATCTAGGCAGACGGACCAAAGGTGATGTTAGCAATACAAGACGCTCAGCTACCGCAGAGGGACCGCGCGACGTGCTGTTAGTAAATTTGTGCTATGTTTCATGAGATATGGGAGCTAGAAAGGTTTCAAACAGCAAAAGTAACCTTCAAGGTCATTCAAAGTGCATTGGCAATGGTGCCATACGATACAATACAATAATGGACGGTTACAATACAATAATGGTTAGTTTAGTGCCCAGCCTACAACGAAAATGGAACGGCTAGGCATTACAATGTTGATAGGCCACGTACAATTTCTTATTATACTTCCATTGCAACAACGTCTCTATCTTGCATCATTTCTGGGATACGTGACCCTGAACATCACTTTTGGCAGTAATCTATCATTTATGCACTAGTACACCTCTGTATCAATCAGTTCACGACATGTGAATTGCCTAGTTTCACCGACTCCAAGGATATTAGGGGCAATATCTAAGAAAATGGGTCACGTGACCCTGACCAGGCCCCTTTTATTGGTGGTTTGTCGTCCATAGTGGGTACGTGGGTAATGGTATCTATGGTCAATCATGGCGGATGTTTGTTTTTGGAACTGAGATTTAGTTAACAAAACTACTACTATTAAACTTAACTAGAACAGTTAAAAATAATACAGTTAGTACAACAGTGGTTTGCGCTGGCATATTTGTTATCACTACTGGCGTATCTGACTGGTCAATCATCATGCCACGC
>Ga0209780_1001969_pt1 | contig 14183 bp, 5 predicted proteins | sample WorMetexBAHAMAS2_FD_187384 | JGI IMG/M metagenome (GOLD analysis project Ga0209780, IMG submission 187384) | Marine gutless worms symbiont microbial communities from Max Planck institute for Marine Microbiology, Germany - Inanidrilus exumae... | ecosystem: Host-associated > Annelida > Digestive... | reverse complement strand
GTACAGGGGGCAGGGGTGGTGGGTGGATTCAGCTACTACAATGGTACAGTGGGCAGGGGCTAGCAGACGCAATATTTATAAATTCACGACGGGGTTAATGTGAAACATGAATAGTGTAAGAAACCCGATAAACATATATTACCTTTGATTGCTGCTGTAACTCTTCAAATGGGCTGCAAATGTCAAAAACAGACACCTCTGCTCCAGTCGGTAAACGACACACGAAGAGAAAAACACGATGCACAAATATCTGATGAGCACTAAAAACCTGAGTGGCAGCCACATACTGTTTCCAATTAGTCCTCCATTGTAACTATTTCTGTATCTTGTATCATTTCTGAGAAATTAGTTACCAGTTATTTCCCAAAATTAAAAGAGAACGGGGTAATCTAGTACGTGTACACTAGTACTTGTCAATATCAATATGCTTACCAAATTTGATGTGTCCAGCTTCATCCGTTCCATACATATGAAGGAAGGCCAAAACATAAAAGGGGTGATTTGGGTGTGGTTATAGTCATTCAGTCAGCAATGTCGCCATACGATAGTATGCATGTGACTTCCTATTCACTTTTCATAGAAACTATGCGTCTATCTTGTACTCTTTTTGAGTTATTTCTAGAACGTTGTATATTGTTCCTACTTCGCGTGTATTTGGCATCCCGTTCGGGGGACCCAACTGATTAAGATCTTTGGCATCAGGAAACTAGAGACTCTCGGCTACTATGTGATGTTGTTTGAATGATACATGTATGTTTAGCCATTTGGATATAACACCAGCTTGTGACGGATGGAAGACTCGGGGCCATAGCATATAGACCTACTGCATTAGCATAACGTTGCACGGTAATAAAGTCCAAGCATATAATTTTTTTGTCTTCGTAAACGATTATTATTTCGCCTCTGGGAGGGATGCGACGTATTGCGATCAACGTGTCTGTCTGCTTGCATATTTCAAAAGCCACATGCCCTAATTTCACCAACTTTCCAATACCTATTCACGTTAGGCCTACCTGTGGCCATGGCTCAGTTCTCCTCTAACGGCAATGAAATACGTTATGTACTTCCGGTTTTGTGGATTATGTCATGTTTTCACATAATGGAGCGAATAGGCCAGAAACAAAGATGCCGTAATGCATGTTTTGTACAGTTTGCCAGGTGGCGGCACCGGAGCGAAGTCTGCTGTCTCCGACTACATCTTGTTTTGCAAAGTAAGTAGCAACTAGACACTGCAGTGACTCTCAGCATATTATGGTACATTATTACTGTTAGACCCTATATGTATTACGAATAATTTACTGACCTTCTGCTGCATCCAGATCTTTTTGCCGCCGGTGACGCTGAAAACAATGAAATTTATCTATTTAACACAGTCGCAACCTTTATGAGTTCCAGTGATTTGCAGATTACTGTACGGTATTTCATTACTGCATATGAACGTACAAAATTAGCTTTATCGCATGCTTAGATGAACTTTAAAGTCAAAAGCACAGAAATATCGAATGATTTGAGGAGCTGACAGCACATAGTAGATAGCAATCTACTCCGACGTTAATGATCTCGGCTGAAGGCAGCTGATACACAAGCCGTGCAAGTGCAACTTTATAGACAGATAAGCCAGTGTCTAGTATACAGCCATGCACCGTGCAATACCTATGTGCCTCTGTCACCAAGCCGTATTAATACCAGCCAAGAGGCAGTGATGCTCTGCGGCTGGGAAGGCAACCGCAGGCCTGGCGAAAAGTACACCGGGATAAGCTACGTTTTCTATACGCAATTACATGTACATAAAACAAATTCAAATTACATCTCAAAGACGACGATGACGATCCTTGTAATGCTGGCAATCTACAGCAGGCAACCACCATCATTTACATACAACGGCAACTTGAAATAGGCCTAAACTGTACAGCAAGATTTATATGTGGCACGGTGGCGCAACGGGTAGAGCGCTGGACAGTGGACATGCGATCAACAGGTCGTGGGTTCAAATCCTACTCGGGGCAAGCTGCGTAACAACTTTGGCAAGTTGTTCACACCTATGTGCCTCTGTCATACTGTGGGGACTGCTATATGAATTTTTCTAATGCATATTTGTATCTGTTTTCCGAGCAAATACAATGATGATGATGATGATAACATAGTTGATAAGTAAATAAGCAAATTTATAGAGCGCGGTTATCGTCAAGAACCTCTAACGCACTAGTATCCAGCAAACAGGTACGTTTCAAGCAAACCTCTGAAACAGTCTGCACTGATGGTCGGGTCCTGGATGAAATCCGGGACAGAGTTCCAGACTGTGGGGCCAGCAACTGGAAATACAGCTTTGTGTGAAAAGGCCCGATGGCCGTAAGTGTTAAGCCGGTAGCAAGGTACTGCAAGTAGTTGACGGTTGACGGAACGCAGGTGCCGCCGATTGTCAGCAGTGGCGACCGGAACCCAGTAGTCCCGACAGGCACGGCGGTGCACAGCCGTTCAGACACCTGTGAACTGTCACTGCCAGCTTGAAAAACACCCGGTCGGGGACGTCGAGCCATTGAAGTTCGTCGTGCACCTAGGCCACGGTCAAACTTCCAAGTGCCGGTGACGACGCACACATCAGCGTTCAACACACGCTGTAACTTGTCTGTTACTGTTCTTGGTGCACCAGCAAGAACAGTGTTGCAGTAATCAATCCGTAAATTTACAACGGCGTAGACAAGTGTAGCCAACGGGTCGAGTCCAACGACCGCCAGAGACGACGGAGTTGACGCAATTGCGCAGCCTGCGCAGATGATAATCGCTAAGCAACTATGACTACTATAGTGGCTGTTGCAAGGACGACCGCCGACAGACTGTGTGCAGCTGCTGCAGCACGTGCGACTAATAAAGTAGGCCTAGTCGCCATACTCGCAGTTGCTAGCTGCGCGCATTGCGGCACGTACAGAGTAACGCTGCATTTACACTAACAACTATTTCTAACAACTATTACGTACTACTACACCTTCCGGGTCCTCTGAGACAAGCGAACACAGCAATATTATTTGGATTAAAAGGTTTTGTGATTTTTTGTTGGTTTTCGTAAAGTTCACACGCAATAAATGTACATATTTAGAAGCACAGCAATAATCGAGAAAAAGAAAACAATCATCGATCAAAGGAACAGAGGAATAGGTAAAAAATATTTTTTAAACAAGTAATAATTAAGTAAAAGAACTTTTAAATAACTCTAACACTACTCCACAACTCCGACCAAACTACATTAAAAAGTTTCACAAAATTGCAGTATGTTCACCAGATGTCAGCACATAACAGCATAGACTGATCGGTCCCTGTTAAGAATTTGACGTCAATAACCGCGGCAAAATCAGTCCCATGTCTCGCTGTGACAGATACGTTCACACTTCACAGCATTACCGACTGCATCTCACTCAACATCTCATCAACAAATATCTTAATAAAGACCGTCACAAGCATTCACCAAAATATCCTGATATTTACTTATGATTTGAACTGAAATAAAACTAAAAATAACTTACCGTCTCTCACTACTTCCCTACAACAGACGACACAACACACACTACTTTCACTGAGACTGCATAATTGACACTCTGCGTGACCTTAACAATATTCTCGAGCTCCAAATAGCCACCACAGTTTACTCACAGCAACATCAACAATTATAGACACCTTGTTGCTATGCAGATTTTAATCACTAAATACTAAACTTCATTCTTATTAAAAGTGCATCTGTCTCATATTGTTACTGCATTCAATAAAAGCAAATGATCTAGGATCGCTTAAAAATACCGATGATTACCAGGTAATAAATATCTACAGTAGTGGCAGTATGCATTAGAGAATGAGTATGATCTAGAGTAACTGATTTCACAAGCAGACAAACCAGAATCGTCTCATTAATACAACAGCATGCAGGCTTGTTCAGTTAAACAACATACTTTAGTCACAGCATGGTTTCAAAAAGTACTGCATGACTCGCGTAAAAACAAGAATCCAAGCATACCATACTGGATATGATGTTTTTCAGATACTGGTTTTCAGCTCGCAAAACACCATTTTCCCTGGTCAGTTTTTACAGCACATTTTAAACAGTAACAGTAGCTCGGCCTCATACTCATAAGTAGTTAACATGTTCACTGAGTGCTATTTTTCACTTGTAAATAATATATCTACTGAATCAAATCTAATGTAATCTACACATCATTTGTAGAGTGCTTATGCTGCTATAAACAGTATCTTCTAATGTTAAATTTTAACAACAATACTAGTTGCTTTTGAAACTGCTGCACATATTCTATTACAGCTCTCATAAACAGAGTATAAATAAACAAACTAAAATACAACACACAGTTGTTGAGCATTTGACTTGGTTCAAAAATGCCATGTCACATGTGCCGACAAAAGAGACGTGAAAGTGTGCTCACTCGCTCTTGAGCATTTCCATTTCTGTAACAGACTGTATGTGATTTGGTCATGCAATAAAACAACACTTATTGGCAGTGATGCTCTTCATATTTAACTGATCTGAAATCTAAAATGTGTCAAATAGTAAGCAAACCACTGACTTTTCAAACTGCTTCATATGTTCCATTTCAGCATGCATGGCATTAAACTTCCTAGTCAGACAAAACAAACAAACAAACAGTGACGGGTAATTGTAATTTTTGAACTAATTAGAATTACAATTAATGGACTTCGTTCAATGTACACATCATTTGTAGAGTGCTTATGCTGACCTTGGAGTAGTCCTCGAGAGTGAGCTGACGTTACAGCGCCATGTCAATAAAGTCGCCAGCGCGTGCTACTATCACGTCTGTCGTCTTAAGCAGGTGGGACCTAACGTCACATCCACTCTTGTCTCTGCATTCGTGTTGAGCAGACTTGATTAATGCAATGCAATACTCGCCGGTCTTTCAAAGACTACTATGGCACCATTACAGCGCGCACAGTATGCAACAGCAAGACTGTTCACTTAGCTAGGACCGCGTGACCACGTCAGCAATGCTCTACAGTTTGCATTGGCGGCCTGTACAAGAACGTATAACATACAAGCTCTGCTTACTCATGCATCTTGTCCACAACAATCGTGCGCCATCCTATCTGGCCGACAGTGTTACCGCCACAGCCAACCTCAGCCGTCGTACACGACTTCGGTCCGCCAGCAGCCTCCGCTACGATCAACCAAGAACAAGGCTGAAACTCGGCGAGTGCAGCTTCGCGTTCGCTGGGCCGGCGGCTTGGAACACTCTTCCGTCATCCGTTCAAGAACTGTCTGACACTGACAGTTTCAAACGCCACCTCAAAACTGTTCTTTTTCAGCGATGTTACTGCTGCAGTACCTCGTTTTAATTAGTTTTCTTTTTAATGTTTTTGTAGTTTCATAGTTTTTAACATTGTAACACGCTGGTCACATTAGCTGTAAGCGTTGGTATTTTTATGAACTTATGAACTTAAACAATATCTTCTAATGTTAAATTTTAACAACAGTAGTAATTGCTTTTCAAGCTACTGCACATATTCTATTACAGCTCTCATAAACAGAGTATAAATCAACGAACTAAATTACAACAAACAGTTGCTGAGCATTTTACTTCGTTCAAAAATACCATGTCACATGTGCCGGCAAAAGAGACGTGAAACTGTGCTCACTTATTCTTGAGCATTTCCATTTCTGTAACAGACTATATGTGGTTTGGACATGCAATAAAACAACAGTTATTGGCAGTGGTTAATCTGATGCTCTTCAAATTTAACTGATCTGAAATCTAAAATGTGTCAAGTAGTAAGCAAACCACTGACTTTTCATACTGCTTCATATGTTCCATTTCAGCATGCATAGCATTATACTCCCTAGTGCGACAAAACAAACAAACAATGATGGGTAATTGTAATTTTTGAACTGACTAATTAGAATTACAATTAATGGATTTCGTTTAATTACAATTACTTTTTTGTATGAAGTAATTAATTATACTTACAAGCACAGGGAGACCAGGCGACCTCAGCGCACCTACAAGATTGTCCAGTGTTAGTATGTCTACAACTATGACTCCACTACTCAGCCAGTAAGGGCTCAAAGGACTGTTTGACCTGTAGCATGCTGTATGAAGTGCACCTTCGCTACACAAGTTACCGGTATGCTTTCCTTTGTCTCATTCACTGATGTTCCCGATTTCAATGCTACTGTTGATATGTAGAATAAACTACATTGACACAAAAACGTGTTCATCAGCTCAGTTTTTTAGCACAATGTACGTTAAACACCTGAACAGTTAGTTGGCAGTAATATCTGTGTATGTCATGTTTTGCATCAAAAGATCATCGTGTGCATTATCTGCCAACAGTCAATTTCAATCTGTGGACCTATGTCACTAATACAGCTTCACATAGCCACACACACACCCTCAAACACGCACACACAGTTGTAACGGCCATTTCCTAAATGAACCTGGATTAACTCGGGTCAACCAGTTACTTTCCATCTTCATTTGCTCCAGGCCTGTGTATCCTCTTGGGACAGACAGAAACTCCTCATGCTGTCTTTACATCCCATATCACAACTACTTCAAACTACCGTACCTCAATCACTGAATTACTCCTGACTGCAACACACAACGTACACACCACTAATAACCACAGTACACGGTCCTGTTAGTGAACTGTAAGTGTTGCTGCCGGTGGTCGTGGTGGTGGTAGTAGTAGTACAGTAGTAGTGATAGCATAATTATAGGCTCAAGAGCCTTTAGAGGCTCAAAGAGCCTATCATGAAAATACTGTATGGGACAACAGAATGGCCTTCACGCGTTCGGCTATAACTCCGCTGAAAGTGAATCGATTTGGATAAAATCTGGAATACTGTGAGCCAAATGTTGGGGCTGGCCCCTGGCAGATTTTGGGCGCGATCCGTGCAGTAGCGACAGTTTGAGAGGGGGCCAAAATTTTGTTGTTCTTTTGTCCGGTAAATAACGCACGATTTAGCCGATTTCCCGTCAGAAAAATTTTACAATATTTCAAAACAACAACGTCCATCGGTGAGGCGGTGAAAACGTTCGGAACATAACTTTGAAAATTTTACCATAAGGGGCCGTTTTTAAAAAACACAAAAATTGCTGACAAAATTTCCAGGTCTTGCGACTTCGAGCCGTCATAACTCCGCAATGATTACAGATCGCCAGAAATTTACTTCCAAATGGTCACTATTCAGGATGTCTAGTTTCCATTTTTACCGTTAGAATCACTTCAAAGTCTTTCCCGTAGACAATACACTGCGCACCAAAAAGGTACTTATCCAAATTTTCGGCAACTTCCGATGTCCGATATAGTACGCTGCAGTGCTGGTGTGGCCCAGTGAGTGATATACTGAAGGAGAGCAGACTGAATTGGAAACTGAAAATAAGTAACACGGCAGATAACGCTGGCATCACTCAGTCACAGGCATGTGACACTAAGTATCATTGAATGCAGGAACTAAACAGGATGTGCATCAGCAAATAAGTAAACAGTTGTGTCACTTGTCGAGTATGCCGGTGGAAAACGCTCTCTGCGAGCCTATATTGGAGTGTGCCTCCAGATACACTGCAACCCGTCTAGTTATCATTGTCATCATCTAAAAATTTTGATGACCAAACTCACTTTTCAAGTTTCTTAATATGTTCTACTGCAGCATGAGTCTGAGCGCTCAGTTTATTCATCTGTAACAGTCAACAATGCAAACTAACATGCATGGCTAGTACGGTGTATGACGTTGTGATTATCAACACTGACGACCACCAATGCACAGACCAACACCAAAACCGTCCATTGTATACAAAATGAATTTTTAAAAGCACAAACAGACGAGATGACATGGTACATTTACGTGCAATGAAAAGCTGACAAGAATCAACTTCATCTAGCGCATGGTACCAAAAAATAGAAAAAATAAAGAAAAACAAAAAACAACAAGGACTTGCTCAGAAGAAACGGTCCAGACTCCAGATATTAGTCGGTGGAGGCAGTCTGGAAAGAATAGTGAATCCCCGGTAATGAATATACAAGAACAACGCCTCCAGTTAGTAAATACACAGTATAGGCCACTGCTTCACATCCTAGAGCAATACATTAGCAATAACAATCTCTGCCACAGTGAACGGTGGCAGTTTAGTAATGTGACTTATCAGTAATGCACTGGTCTTGATCACCGTAGCTGCTCTGTCAGGCCTGGTAGTGGTTAGAAGGCAAAAGGCAGATGGATAAAAAATCTCCTGAAGTGCTAAAATAAGAGAGATCCGCCCCGTCACATAGACTAATTCTCTCTCTTTTATCACACCAAAACCTGTCCCCCGATTTAAAAAAAATCTTTATAACTTAGGAAAACCTTATGCAAAACTTATAATTTTTCTTAATATTTTTTTAATTGGGCCTCTGGACTCCTTTTTCACTAATGACCTAGAAGCAATTAAAAGAATATACTTTCTCCTTCTTGTAAGCTCCTAGTCTTTTTCGCTGACTTTTCTGAAATTCGGCAACCTAAACGAATGCAAGTCATTTCAGAGTACAGTACACTGACAATAATATATGTGCACATATATCTAATAAAATCAAAACGATCATGTATAGCTACTTTTACAAATAAACTTTTATGCACAGATGCCAACTAGAAGCCACCACATTTTTTAACCAAGGTGCGACCTCCAAAATCTAGCCAGGTCATCAGTAGGGGCTAGTGGTTATTCCCCGTAAGTTGCATCAAGACTGGTAGACTGCTTATGTAGTTCATGAGATATTGTGCTCACAATTTTACCTCGATTGCCTTATATGACCTTGACCTTAGAGCTATAGAATCTAATCAGGTTATCAGTAAAATCTATTAAACATTCCTTGTCAGTTTTATTAAAATGGTTCAAGCCGTTCATGAAAATATCGTGATAACAATATCTGACTGGACGACCGAACGAACGAACGAACGGAACAACGGGACAGCCTAAAACATAACGCCTTCGCCAGTGCTGTCGGGTGGCAAAGACATAGTAAAGATGCATTCTGTTTCATGATGGAGTTTACACGTCACGGACTCACGGTAGTCATCGTCTAGCGGTAACATCCACTACAGGGGTGCGCAACATCACAGGATATCTTCCCACCGTAGCGTGATATACAACCTTTTGCACACGCTGTTCAGCCCCGCTGCAGCATCTAGACGACTCAGCCTGCACGCGACAGTGCGATGAGCATCAGGTTTTGGTCAAAGTAATACTAAGTGATAATTTAGTTAGTGGATGTTCTGTAGAGTACATTAAACGATAATACACACAACCCTAGGTTTTAATTATCCCCGCGAAAGCGAGGGATTATGTTTTACCGGCGTTGGTTTGTCTGTCTGTCTGTCAGTCTGTGACCACGACAACTAAAAAGATTGTGGACGGATTTGTACCAAAATTTATGGGAAGGTTCCTAGGGGAAAGGGAAGACCAAGTTCGTGTTTCGTTACGATCGGTAGAGGGATGTGAAGTAACGGTCAAAAAACTCCATAAACCGGCGATTGTTTACATTTTATGCATCACAAGCATGGTGATGATTAATCGTACCCACAATCGGCGAACGCGATGTACCTAAAGTCCTAAATGCCGAAATGGCGCCATGTAAGCAGCACCATTGGGCAAACTTTAGCGGGGAGTTGTACTCTCTCAGAGTACTTTCCATCTAGTTAGTCCCTGTGTTAGCCTTTATATCAGTTTTGTTTCATGCTTTGTGTATTATATTTTACTTGTATTTTATTTGTATTCTTCGTGTAACAGTGTGCAAATGTCGCATTATAATAAAAAGGCTACTTACTTACTTACTTATCCAAATCAGCTTGGCCTCAAGGTCAGCAGCTGCTTGGTGCTTTATACAATGCACTCTCGCAAAATGAACCTACAGGTGAATTGTGTCAACAGCCTTTGCCAAGATGGCACATTACAATTATTATCAGTATAGTTGCAGAGGTAGTAATATTACCTTGGTCAGCTTCTTCATATTATCAATAACATCAGTAAAGTATAATTCAACATCTGGTTTCATCTGAATAAAACAAAAACAGAGCAGTTGTCCCTAAAGGTCTCTTGTAATTCATTTTTAAGTCATGATAAAACACAACTTAAATGCATGCATACAGGCTCAAGCATGTGCTCAAACAGCTCACATCATATATGCCGTTATTATTTGCACCACCACATGATACATTCAGCTTATACTAATTACGCAATGACACACAAAAGTTCTACCTTGGATGACAACAGGATGGACGAGCAGGAGTTCTGGCAAACTCTGCATATATTGGCATTTTCTACAAATTAGTACACAACAGTCAGTATGCAACAAACGGCCTTTCAGCCTATTCTGGCTTAACAAGTACACTGAAGGGGCCCTATCAGGCTATCAATCAGAGATAAACAACAGGCGTATCTATCACACAAGGATCTAAGAAGCACTTTTCCACACGGAATTTGGTGAATCGGATTGGTGAATCGTATCACCACTGATGGGCGAGAAACTGCACATTTAATACAATTTTGAGTTTTTGGAGGTTCCCATACCCACACCTCCCTTGCTGATCAGGGCCAAATTTGAACTATGCCACATTTCAGCTTGAGCGGTGCATACTAGCCTATGTTTTTTTTGAAAAAAAAACAACTACAAACCTGAACGGCTAAAACTTAGTTTTAGACTGAGATCAGGTTAGCCATTGGTTTAAGACCAAAGTGTTATACCAGGTTTCAGACCAAACATTCCAGACATATTTCAGTTTTTTTCAGTGAAGTACAAGTCCAAGTATAGTCTAGGACCAGAATTCAGCATCAATTCATATCCTGCGTTAACTAGGTCTTACAGATTTTCAGTCTTAGACTTTTAGACTAAAGTCTATGAATTTGATCTTAGTGGAAGATAAAGTGACCCAATGGCTGCTTTCAGGCAAAAAAGTGAGAAAGATAGCTGAAAGGCTGAAAGATAGTGGCGATATGACTGTGCTTATAATTAGCTGTATTTTCCTGGCCACAGCTGGGTCCCACCTCTCACGCATGATGGCAATGCAAAATTATTTGACGTTATTGTTGTTAAGCTCAACCAGTGTTACTTAACATAAAATATCAACAACGTCAACTGTAGCTAAGGCAATCGACCATTACACTTCAATAACTGCTTTACTTCATTGTCTTCATTCAAACGACAATGTAAATTGGTGGTTTTTTCCTATCATACTTGCATTGAGCTTACTGTATAAGAGTCGTCAATGAAAATGAGACGGAATTTTTAGGATCTCTAGCTTCTCGCAACTATAATGGCAGAAGACTTCAATGACAGATGGCAAGACGTGGCCTTGGGAACACTGCTACTCACCTGAATAGGTGATATGTGACTATTATTATGGGATACAGATTGAGTACATCCAGTGAGGTACCGTAAACTGAAACTACAAAAGACATAAGCCAGTGACAGCAAATTATCTGTTAAGTTCAAGTACAGAAGACAGCAGAGTGTGATCAAGGTCAAGTAAGACAGTCACATCTATACAATGTATGAGATCATTATGAACTGCTAAAACAGCAGTTTCAATTGGATGCCTGGATATAACACGCAGCTGATGACTGAAAAAGTAACTGACAGACAGCAGCATGTTTACTAGCAAACTGACAAGCAACTGGATACTCAGTAACCATGGAACTAAATGCCAGATTGGAAAAAATACAGTAAAAACCAAGAAACTCAGGATCAAGTGAAATTTTCTTACATCTTCCTTAAGTCATGAGGTAGGAAAACTGCCAGACTGTAAAGATAACTTTACAAAACATGGCAATGTAACAGTATTACAAAATGACAAAATCAACAGGAGAAATGACTCCACTTTAAATTTTAAGCGACAGAAATGCATCAGGTCGTTAACATTGTAGCTGCAGAGCATTACTCTTAGCTGCTAACCGGGGACTGTCTATCAAAGCAAATTCAAATTCAGAAATGGCACTTACCACCTGAGAGACAACTGCTGCAATAAGTATGTCCGCAGTTTGTTAAAAAGAACTGCTTTTTGACTTCAGCTGGTTCATCGTAGCAAGCATTGCAATGTACCCAATCAACCATAGCCAGGCGAATGTCAAAAAGGCAGAATACTATGTCAATAGCTCTGCAAAATAACGTAATCAAACAATAGTACATTTGTACAGTAATCAAATTTGGCAGCAGTAATGTGGGTTCACAACAATGATCATATTCAAACAGTTTAACATGCTGCTTTATCTAACTAACAAAAAAACGTACATGCACTGCAGACACACATTAATAAACTACAACCACACTGCATTGCTCTAAATTACTGCAAAATATTTTGCAGTTCGAAATGATAAGAAAGGTTGCATGGGCTACATCACACAACTAAAACATAAAAAATTTAACAAGTGGTCAATGAATTCTGACAAAAGGCCACATCACATGTCGTGCCGTTATTGAAAACTAAATGATCTTTTTTGCTGCATACACTGCAGCACACTCCCAACAACCCCCAAAAATTGCCACTTCCCGTGAAGGGGTCACTAATACATGGTTCCTCCAACTCACGCAAGTCAGCCCCCGAACAGCATCTCAATCGTTGTAGCCGTTTTTGCATGGCTCACCTGCGTGCCCAACAGACAGACAGACAGACAGACAGGCGTTCGACAGACAGACCATGGTACATGTGACATCCTTTGCAATAGGCTGCATCTATGCAATGCACACGATGGGGCAAAAAAGGTAAAATTAGAACATCACCAGTAATTTTGCTGTTTTAGTTGTGCCAAGTACCTTAGCTCACGTCGCTCTTACAGATTATTTTAAACTGCTAAGTTTTGACCGAGCGACGATATGCTAGTACCGTATATGCTGCGGTCCTGTGTCCATCTGTCTGTACATGTAAAAGCGTAGATTTGTATAGCATTTAATTATGAAACCCATCCCCAAAGTGCTCGGGATGGCACATGTTAAACTGGGATCACAGTTTTACCTGCCACCCACACGCTTATCCACGAATGAAATAAGCCGTCCTGACTTTACTCCCAACTGCAGAGCATCACCACACTTTGACTGGTACTCATTTCCCGTACCACAGAAGGCAGGAGGCTGAGTTGGCCGGGTGGCTGGTTACATACAAAGGTGGTATGCCCGCCCAAAGACGGTCACCCATTCCAGTACCAACCGACCGACAGTGTAGCAGCTGGGGATCGAACCTACGACCATTAAGTCACCAGTCCGACGCACTACCTGTAACGGAGTGATAGGCAGGCGACCTTTTCAGCGTGCTCTATTAAATGGAAAATGTGGTCATTACTAATGTTAGCTAGATTTGGCACCTGTTTAGCAATGCATAATTTGTCTGCAGGAGTTATGGGGGTTTAACCCACAGGAGACATAGCTGACCCCCAATGAAAACTGAGAAAAACAGTTAGATATAACCAGATATTGGTTTAAAATTGCCACAACTCGTCTGCACGTGCTTCGGCGTTCTGCGGCAGATCCGAAGCATTCGCTGCTCACTGCCAAGGGAGTCCATGTTGACACTCATCTCCAGTTTGGACATTTTGCATTGTATCGTATCATCCACTCTGCCAGAATACTAGAACTAAGTGAGAATCGGCTGAGATGTTGTGCTGAATGACAGGACAGTTGATGACAGGCAGCGATGGCACTGTAATGATGTCAGGTGTCAGGTGGCAAGCCATTTCATACGAGCCACAGCGACTCCAATACTGTACCATGCAGGCAAAAGAGGCGAGAACAGTGAGCTTGAGCTTGATACACTGGGGCACAGATGGCCAGTGAAGGCCACAAAGCAGTGGTGTAATGTGGTCAAACTTTCTTGGTGAACATTCGAGCTGTGAAGTGGCATTTATACAAACTGCAGCTTGTCCAACTGAACACTCGGCATGTCAGCCAATGCTGCGTTGCTGTAATCAAGGCATGTCGATAGAAGGGATGACCTATAATCTGCAGAGAGAGAGACTGACCAGCAGAGCTGTTGTAGTAAGCCTATTGTGACGAACCATCGTCACTACCGCCCTGCGTAGCTGCGAACTGAACTGTGAACGGAACTGTGTAGTTTGGACTAAGCTGTGAACTGAACTGAGTATTTGAACTAAACTGTGTATTTGAACTGAACTGTGTAGCGATAGCTGTGTACTGTGTACAGGGTAGCC